>ENA-OQCK01000831-OQCK01000831.1-human-gut-metagenome-genome-assembly--contig:-NODE-831-length-14150-cov-1.766312_pt1 | contig 14150 bp, 18 predicted proteins | sample MGYA00242498_ERZ504578 | MGnify/ENA primary metagenome ERZ504578 (study PRJEB26092, sample SAMD00036229) | human gut metagenome | host: Homo sapiens | study: EMG produced TPA metagenomics assembly of... | reverse complement strand
GGGATAAATAAGAACATAAGATGTATTTAAATTACTTTCCAGTATCTTTATTTAATTTCCAGCGTTAGATAAATAAGAACATAAGATGTATTTAAATACAATAGCCTCAAATGGGAAATTATCTCCGGGACAGATAAATAAGAACATAAGATGTATTTAAATTGCAGATAATTCCTCCAGTGAACTCTGCGAAATCGATAAATAAGAACATAAGATGTATTTAAATTCTGGAAAACCCTGCATAAGCTTCAACTCCTCAGGTGATAAATAAGAACATAAGATGTATTTAAATTGCTTAGCAAATAGATGTCGTAAATATTGTTTCCGATAAATAAGAACATGAGATGTATTTAAATAATTGTAGGATAAGTCCCTGGCGGTAATGCTTTTACGATAAATAAGAACATAAAATGTATTTAAACGAGAAAGTCTTAAATGAGATTAAAAAACTTCGTTTGGTAAGTAAAAACATAAGATATCTTTAGTAATGTAACTGTTATATTCCGCATATCACATTTTGTTAATAAATAGGAACATAGGAAATAAATACAAATATTTGGTAACAATGTTAAAAGCGGCAGCGGGACTTGAACCCGCACGTGGCTATGATGCAGATAGAATGAAATTAAAAAGAGTGTTTGTCATATAAATGAGAGTAATGCTAGAAGATGTTACGTTGTGCAAAAAATGATAGAAATTTATCTGCAAAATATGGAGACTTACTGATTTCAGGCATTTAAAATCAGTAAGTCCTTATATTTTCCAATAAATTTATCAACATTTATCAAGTGGTGACAGCCCCAACGGCAACGGAAACCAGTTACAATTTTTCGGTAACTGTGTTTCATCTAAAATTAAGCTGTGATTAGGAGAGAATAAAGCTAAAATACTCTCAAAAGAAGAAAATTCCAAAGCAGAGTGTTCTTCTGGATTTTCTATTTGTGTAACGGAAGGAATTCCGCTATCTACCTGAATTTTGAAGCTTCCATGCTCTTTTATCGTAAAATTCCAACTTCCGGAGCTTAAAGGGATGTAAGAAGCTTTTACATTTAAGAAAAATTCTAAAACCTTAGGATAATCAAAAATCATATAATTATCATCCAAAGATATGGAAAATGACTCAAAAAGTTGGGTGCACCCTTTAATAGGTGGGAGTCGCAGGGGGAAACTCTTAGGAACAGCTCCTTTGAATTACTTTCTGTCAAGCATTTTTCCAGCGAGGTAAACAACAAATTTTCATCGGTTAAATACATTTCTAAGATATGGTTTCCCTGAAGGGCAGCATATCCCTTACACATCTGATTTTCCAAGATAGCATAAAGTTTAGTATTCCAGCTTTTCATAATAGAAAGGAAATCTTCGGGATTTCTTTTAACAAATAATAATTGATTTTCCTGTATTGCCTGAATTTTAGCCAGTAAAGGAGTTTTCTCATCCTGAATTTGGCAGAGGTTAATGTCCCGTTTGGGAAATCTTTCACGGCAGTGGCGAAAATTATCTGAGGTAAAGCAATATTGGAAAGTAATGCCGCCTTTTTCATATCCATAGTATTGATAGCGGTTTCTGAGACCGGAAAGCGTGCTCATAGAAATATTATTCTTTTTCATGTCCTGAATTGCCATGTGCATCAGCTTACGCATGTAGCCTTTTCCTCTGGAATAAGGATGAACGGAAACACTGCCTACGGTAGCGCAGGTGATGGTTTTATTACCGCAATATAAGGTAACAGGAACAACGCATACACAGGCTTTAATTTCTTCATTTTCTAAAGCAAGATAGTGAATAGATTTTTGCTCCTGTCCTTCTTTATAGATTTTGGGAAGAAGTTGACGGAAATCATGAGGGCAATGTGACATACTGAATACCATATTAAGAAAATCGAGAATATGAGGGAAATCCTTCGGAAGCGCTTTTCTGTAAGTAATCATAATAACCTCCTTGCTTGATGAGCGAAATAATTGTTAAAAAGATAGATAAATGTTTCTGTATTTTAGCATATATTACAGCATCATACAATTAAGTATGCAATAAAATTCGTGATTGAAGGAACAAAAGCTTGATGCTATAATGAATTTCGAAATTAAGCTTTGGAATTTGCTGTACAGGGGAGGAACTAAATGAAAAAGAAAGCTGTTTTACTATTGTCTTGCAGCATACTGTTGGCTTTTGCAGGATGTGAGAAAAAAGAAGATATAAAACAGAGGTTGTAAATATTTATAGGCTTGACCCCGATAACGGAGTGTACATAACGGAAGCAAAAGAGTGTCAGACATTAAATGAAACAGTTCTATGGGAATTGTTAAAAGAGAATGAAATTGTTCCCACAGACAGCGAGATTTTGTCTTTTCAAGTAAGCAGAGATAAGCTTGAACTGGATACAGATACTGTGTTCGGGGACTGGCTGAGAAGCTTTGGAACTGCCGGGGAAAGAGAAATTGTGGGCTGTATTGTAAACACATATCTGGACGCATATAAAGCCGAAGAAATCAAAATTACAGAAGAAGGACAGACATTAACTACCGGTCATGTAGAATATGCAGAATATTTAAGAAAATTTGAATAAAATAGGAGAGAACAAATGAAAAAGAAGTTAGCCAAGTGGGCTGTTACGATGCTTGCAGGAGCAATGCTTGCACTGCCGGCAACAGGAAATACAGTAAGTGCATCAGGTGAAGCAAAATCTCAGGTTCAAGAGGAAACAAAAAAGATTGAAAATGAACTGAATTATATTTATATCGATGAAGCAGAATTAGACGTGGGAGCTGTGCAAAGTATTGTTCTTTCGTGGGGAGAAAGAACGTCGGATATTCGGAGTATAGATTAGTAGTGGAGAATCGAAGATGGCTCACGAACTGTTTTAAATTCCCAAAAGAGAGTGGACAACCTCTTCTTATACGAGAATAGCTTTGAACAAGGAGCTTATCATGTAGCAGAGCTGAGTGTTACAACAGACTTGGTACAAAAACTTTTACAGCAGAAGACCTTGAAATCAACGCTTACTTTGGAGTGGGTGAGAAGGTCAATGATAGTGTTAAAAGTGATTACATAGAATGGAAGTCAATCCGGGGAAGAGGCAGTTGTTACAATTGAAACAGCGAATGCAGCAACGGTTGAGAAAAATGTTGCAGATGCACTTTCTGAGCAGGCAGTACCGTTTGATAAGAATAAAAAGGAAAGAAGCAATTCAAATTTAGTTATTGTGCTTGATCCCGGACATGATGCCAGCAAACATTCAGGAGCAACTGCCAATGGTGTCAGAGAGGAAGTTGTAACCTTAAAAATTGCAGAGTATTGTAAGGAAGTGTTGGAGCAGTATTCAGGCGTATCTGTGTATATGACAAGAACAGACGGAAATTGTCCATATCCTGATACGAACAGCATCGATGATATTCTGAAACGTGTAGAGTGGGCAAAAACAAAGGATGCTGACGTATTTATCAGCTTTCATATCAATTCTTCGGTTTCCGGTGCAGCGCAGGGAGCAGAAGTATATTATCCGCAAGGAGAGGAAAATGCACAGGAGCTTGCGAAGGATATTGTAGGTGAGCTTGCAAAATTAGGACTTAAAAATCGTGGAGACAAAGGTGATGACAGCTATGCAGTAATCAGACATTCAAAGCGAAACGGTTTTCCGGGATTGATTATTGAGCATGCGTTTGTTTCAAATGTATCAGATGCAAAATGGTTTCAAACAGAGGAAAATCTTAAAAAATTAGGTGAAGCAGACGCCGCAGGAATTATCAAGTACTATGGCCTTACAAAAGATAAAGGTAAGTGGGAGTTTACAGGTGAGCATTGGAAATGGAAGGAAGGAAACGGAAAATATGCAACAAGCACATGGAAATCCATAGACGGCGTATGGTATTATTTTGATACAAACAGCAACATGACGACCGGCTGGCAGCAGATTGGCGGAATATGGTACTATATGAACAGCAGCGGAGCCATGACGACAGGTTGGCAGCAAGTCGGCGGAACATGGTATTATATGAACAGCAGCGGAGCCATGAAGACGGGTTGGCAGCTTATAGGCGGAACATGGTACTATATGAACGGAAGCGGAGCGATGCAGACCGGCTGGCAGACTATTGGAAATCAAAAATATTATTTCGACGGAAGCGGAGCAATGGTAACGGGTTGGCAGCTTATCGATAACGTATGGTATTATTTTGAGAATTCAGGTGAATTGAATAATCAGCCGTCTTCAAAGCCGCCGGTAAATGACGCCATTAAGGTGTATTACGAAATAGCGGGAGACAGCTCTGTTACAGTAGAACAGATGGTGAACTATTATAAAAAGAGCGGAAAACCTTATCCTGCTGAAGCGTTAAAGGCAGGTGGAGCAGCCACAATTGAAGAATTCTGCCAAATTTATTATGAAGAATGTGAAACCGAAGGAATTAAGGCGGAAGTGGCATTTATACAATCTATGATTGAAACAGGATTTCTGCAATTTGGCGGAAGTGTAAAAATCGAGCAGTTTAATTTTGCGGGATTAGGGGCTACTGGAAATGGTGTCAGTGGTAATTCTTTTGAAAATGTAAGAATGGGTATTCGAGCACATGTACAGCATTTGAAATGTTATGCAAACACAGAAGCCGTTGAAAAATGAATGTGTTGATCCAGAATGGGGAGCATGGCTTAGAGGAAAAGCGCCTTATGTAGAATGGCTGAGTATTCCTAATAATCCTAATGGAACAGGCTGGGCAGGAGATGCTGATTATGCTGCAAAGATTTTAAAAGGAATTCAAGACATGAAGAAAATTGAGGTATCGATGAATTAAATATTCCATTAGCAGGAGAGCATTAGAAAATCCTTTGAAAGGATTGCTAAATGCTCTCCTTTTTAATAAATAATTAAGATATATGGCAATAATACCATCTGGTAATCCGTTGTTTATAATAAGCTTGTAGTATGTTTGAATATGCGACAAACGAAAACAGTGTTCGTTATTTCTTGTAATTGTAGATTAAGATTTTGTCTGCTAAAATAGAAGCAATGAAGATAGATTAAAACAGGAGGGTGTTTTATGGAAAGTAAAAGAAAAAGTGTAACAATCATAGGAGGAGACGATGGACCTATAAGTATTTTTGTGGCAGGTTCAAAAGAAAGGAAAAGTTTTATAAGGAGTGTGAAATATCTTGTTTATAAAATACGGAGGATGCGGTTAGAAGAGCGTATTCAAGCGCAACCTCATACGATAAAGCAGGTTATTAGATTTATAATGAAAAAATATAATGCAAAAGAAATAGAACACGATGATTTTTATTTAGAACATAAAAGTATTTAAAACAGTCTTTAATTGAAGAATATAGACCGGAGCTTTTAAAAGAATTGCCTAAACCAGAATATCCCAAAGAGGCGGATAAAGACCAGTGGAGAGAGTTTCATGCGAAATATGAAGAATGGGCAGAAGGGGTGAATGAGATTTCAGAGAAGGATTTTCCAATGGATTTCCACGTATATAAAATCAAGTGTGCAGAAAATGCTTCCGTACAGATAAACATAGAAAAGGTAAATAAACATTTAGCTATTCAATGTACCGGAGAGAATAAATACATGAGGAGACTTCAAAAAATAGCAAACAGTATTTATAGATATTATGGTGTCACAGAAAAAGATATTGAACAGAAAACAGAGAGATATGAAGCCATGGTATGTTGTTTATGTGAATTGTGACAGAAAACTTGCATTTAAACCATAATTTCGGTATAGTATGTTCCAGAAAATAAATACAAAAGAGGAGAGCTTATGGTTTATACGTGGAGTGAATTATTTTGGATTTTTTATATCTATTCCTTTATCGGGTGGTGTGCAGGAGTCATTGCCAATGCCCTTCGCAGAAGAAGGTTTGTAAATACGGGATTTCTAAATATTCCGCTTTGTCCGATTTACGGAATTATGGGAGTTGCTTATTGTATTTTTTTGCCGGAGCTGACAAATAAGATTTTCTTCCTGTTTTTGGGAGGCTGCGTCATTGCGTTTATCATTATTGTAGTGACCGGTGCTGTTTTAGAAAAAGCTTTTAACAGGAAATGGTGGGATTACAGCAAGAGACGTTTTCAGTTTCAAGGATATTTGAATTTTATTCACTTAATATTTTTTGGCGTCAGCGCTGTAATATGTATGCGTTTTATCAATCCCCTGCTGGTAAAATTGATGAGCTTTATTCCCGGACAGATATTGTTGATTTTAGAGATTGTTTTCGGAGTTATTTTGCTGGTCGATACTGTTTGCTGTGTAACAACAGTGCTTCAGATTAAGCATACGATTAAAACGCATAAATTTGTGGACTATGTGCAGGGCGTTACAGAGAATTTTGGGAATGTACTGACGAAGAAAGTGCAGCACAGAATGGAAAAGGCATATCCGAATATTGAGAAGGAACGCATTATTGAGTCTGAAGAACCTAAGAAAGAGCCCAAGGTCTTTGCAGAGGGCTGCTGTTTTTATAAAATTGTAGGGCTGTTTTTTATCGGAGCATTTCTGGGAGATATTACAGAGACGATTTTTGCCGTATTACAGCGGGAAGATGGATGAGCCGAAGCAGTGTGGTATACGGACCTTTCAGTATTGTATGGGGACTTGGCTGTGCTTGCCTCACTGCATTTTTGTATAAGTATAAAGATAAAAGCGACCGTTATATTTTCCTATACGGAACAGTTTTAGGCGGCGCTTATGAATATATTTGCAGTGTGTTTACGGAGCTGGTGTTTGGAACGGTATTCTGGGATTACAGCAAAATTCCTTTCAATTTGGGCGGACGTATTAACTTGTTATTTTGTTTCTTCTGGGGAATTGCAGCAGTGGTATGGCTGAAAATTTTGTATCCTGTTTTCTCAGGATGGATTGAAAAGCTTCCGAAAAAAGGCGGTAAAATTATTATGTGGGCAGCGATTGTATTTATGATAATCAATATGTTGATTTCAGCTCTTGCCCTTTATCGCTATAATGACAGAATAGAAAATCCTGTTCCGAAAAATAATCTGGAAAAGATTTTGGACGAGCGTTTTGATGATGAGAGAATGGATAGGATTTATCCCAACGCAAAGAGAGGAAGATAAGAAATGTACGTCAATGAAATGACAGAGCTTATGAATATCTGCATGATTTATGACAATCATGGAAATGTATTGTTACAGAACAGAAGAAAGAAAAATTGGGCGGGAGTTGCGTTCCCCGGTGGACATGTAGAAAAGGGAGAAGCCTTAGTTCCTTCCGTTATTCGGGAGATAAAAGAGGAGACAGGCTTGATATTAAGAATGTAAAGCTCTGCGGAGTAAAAGAATGGTTTAAAGAGGGTGTGCGCTGCATGGTATTCTTTTATAAAACAAATTGTTTTTCAGGAACGCTGCAGTCCTCTGAGGAAGGTGAGGTATTTTGGGCGCCGGCAGATAAGATTTCAGAATATCCGCTGGCAAATGATTTCGAGAATAATTTAGAATTGTTTATTCCGAAGAAATCAGCGAATTGTTTTACGGAGCAGATGAAGCACGCATTTTGAAGAAATATTAAGGAGGTTTTTCAATGAGAGAATTATTGGTAGTTGTGGATATGCAGACAGATTTTGTAGATGGAGCTTTAGGCACAAAGGAAGCTCAAAATATTGTGGAAAATGTGGTTTCTAAGGTAAAATCTGCTAAGGAATGTGGAAAAGATATTATTTTTACCATGGATACGCATCAGGAAAATTATTCGGAAACTCAGGAAGGAAAGAAGCTTCCGATTGCTCACTGTATCAAGGGAAGTAAGGGCTGGGAAATTATTCCGAAGCTTCAGAAATTGACACAGGATTGTATGATTTTGGAAAAACCTTCTTTTGGAAGCACACAGCTGGCACATATTGCCGCCAGAGGGCAGTATGAAAGAATTGAGCTGGTTGGACTGTGCACAGACATTTGTGTGATTTCCAATGCTATGATATTGAAATCTTCACTTCCTGAGACTGAGATTTGTGTAGATGCAAATTGCTGTGCGGGGGTATCGCCGGAAGTCACAGAAATGCTTTAGAGGCAATGAAAATGTGCCAGATAGAAATATTGTAGAACCAATTGTAAACTCATGTAAAGAATGATAGAATATCGTATAAGAACAATCGTGTTGCAGGGTGGCTGACCTTCATTTTATGATACATAGAATGGGGGTGGTGCTGATGAAACATTTTGATTTTAAAGACCTTATGGCTTTCGGAATGTTTATTTTAGCATTACTGACATTCGTTTTTACGTTTTGTAAGTAGTGTTTTAAGCATAGAAAAACCACCCGTTGAACTTTGGCCGAGTCTCTTGAGTGGTAATCCATAGATTAAAAGGTCCCCAACCCCTTGTGGGCGGTTGTTCTTTTTTCTTTATTATAAGCCGGAAGGAAGATTTTTCAACTGCTAGTAATGATTAAATTAAAGATTTTTAGGGTTGCACTGCGGCGGAGCATTGTTATAATTATAGAAGCAATCCGCCGCAGGCAAAGAATTCTACAAATAGAACTCTTTCTATTGTTTTAGAAAAGTTATCTCAGCAGTGAACAAGTCAGCGTCTGTGGAAATATCCAGCCGTCCGCCCTGCAGTTCTGTAAAGCTTTTTGCAATGGCAAGACCAAGGCCGCTGCCTTCTGTATTTCTGGACACATCTCCTCTTACAAAGCGTTCTGTAATTTCATTTGGGTTGAAATTCAGCTCTGTGGCAGAGATGTTTTCATAATGATTTTTACATGATTTTCTGTATTTTCCATAGTAACATATACTCGTGTTCGGGGCATTGCATATTTTGTGATATTTACAATCAGATTTTCAAACACACGATAAGTTCTCTGGCTGTCCAGAGGCAGGATGACTTTTTCTTCCGGAAGCTGCCAGCGGAAAAGTAAGTCTGTTGCGTCAATTTTATCTTGAAGCTCCAGTTTCACCTGAAGCATAAGACTGACAATATCCACATCCATAATGTTTAAGGTGACAGTCTTGCTTGTTGCCTTGCTGACTTCAAATAAATCTTCAATTAAGATTTTTAAGCGGTTTGCTTTTGTATCCAGTATTTCCGTATATTTGCGTCTGTCTTCTTCTGATAAATTTTCATTTTTCAGAAGGTCAACGTAAGTGATGATTGCAGTAAGCGGAGTTTTTAAGTCATGAGAAACATTGGTAATTAAATCTGTTTTCATTTTTGTACTCTTTACTTCCTCATCTACGGCTTTTTTAAATCCGGTCTGAATTTTTCCGATTTCGTCACGGAAGGGTTCAAAGATACCTAAATCTTCCGGAATTGTACGTTTAAGTTGCCTTTGCCAGTTCATTGGTTGCCTCTAAGAGAAGCCGGTACTGATCTTGGATTTTTCTTAAATATTTTCTCAGCAGGAAGAATAATACAACAGAGTAAACAATCAATACGCCAATTCCCCAGAACCAGAATAAACTGATGAAACCTAAAATAATAAAGTTGATTAAAATAACTTTGATTAAAATTTGTTTGTATCGCTGCGAAGGTCAACGTGAAGGAGAGATTGAATTATTCTCTCTATTTGTTTTTTCATCCACGGATATATACGATAAACGAGAACGCTTTCTTTATATATGTTTTCGGTCCGAGAACGAAAATTCTTCGGGCACATCCGGCAGTCCAGTAGCAGACAGTAAACACGCCAATCCAACCAAATAATCCCCATAAATATTGCAAAGTATTGGCAAGAAGCTCAGGAGAACCGATACTGGTCAATACATTGTAGATTGCTTGCTGACTGAGATTATCGGAGTTATATGCCACAGCCAGCGCCAGAACAAGCACCGTACAGGACACGGCAAATACAATTTCAAAAGGAACTGCAAAGATTTTCTCTTTTTCCATGTGAAAATTTAAAAGACGGAAGAAGCAAAGCAACGATTGCTACAATTCCCATCAGGTTGCCAGAACAGTAACTAAATCACCCTCGTGATTTCCCGTATAATAGTTAACTTGATGGATAAAACTAGAATTTGCGCTTTTTAACGCTTTTAAATTTTCTGTTGTCATGGCAAAATAGTAAATCCGGTTCTGTGGTTTTTGAAATTCTTTATTATAACCATAATCTTCATCATAATTAGAAGCCGGGTTGGACTTTGCGCTTTTATTTAAAACTTGTGAGGTGTTTGTCTGTTCATGGGAAATGAAACTGGTAAAGTTAATATTTCCGTTTTCTCCATAGCCGATTGCACCAAGAAAAGCATAGTCATCATCTGCATCTAAGACGCCATTTTTTTGGTAATCAGATAAAAGGGCAGATAAAGAATTTTCTGTTTTATCTGAACCACGGTTGCTGTCTATGATTTCTTTGCTTTGCGCATCTGTAACTTCGTATTCAATATAAGGACGAAGGAATGTAAAACGAGAAGACCAGTCGTCGTACATATCATTTGTTACGTCAGCAGCCCATTGCCAAGGCTCGTCATAAGAATAATCATCTTCATCAACATTCCCATCCCCATGGTCTTCATAAGGGAAAAAGATGTCAAAGGGCATCATTGTTGTCTGATTTTCACCCTGTATTTCCTCTGCGTGAAGCACATAGCTGCTTTCTACCAGAAGATCCGGCAGGTTAGATGCTGAAAACGGAAAATTGTATCCGTCAGCACCTCTTTGCTGCTTGATGTAATGCGGTCTTATAACCATCATTGCCAGAGAAGGCAAGAGTATTACAAGAGCGATAATAATAAGAGTTATTTTATGATAATTTTTCGATTTTGTATCCAACTCCCCACACCACCTTTAAATATTTGGGTTCCTTCGGATTAATCTCGATTTTCTCACGAATATTTCTTACGTGAACCATGACGGTTTCTGTATTGATTGCCCGTTCATTCCATACACGTTCATAAATTTCGTCAGCCGAGAATACTCTTCCGGGATTTTTAATAAGTAACAGAAGAATTTTGAATTCCATAGGTGTCATTTTTACAGGTGTATCATCTACCCGCACTTCAAAGGTATTTTCATTGACTTCCAGACCGCCTATGGTATAAATGGCGTCTGTATGTTCACTTTCCTTTGCCTGGAGTTTTTCCATAAACTTGCGGTATCTGCGCATCTGTGAATTTACCCTTGCCATAAGCTCCATAGGAGTAAACGGTTTTGTAACGTAATCATCTGCACCGATATTCAGCCCCATGATTTTGTCGACTTCTTCAGATTTTGCAGAAAGCATAATTATAGGGAAATCGTGTTTTTCTCTTAATTTAATGGTCATAGTAATGCCATCCATGCGCGGCATCATAATATCTACAATGGCAAGATGAATTTCTTCCTTTTCTACAACCTCTAGTCCTTCGATACCATCTGCTGCCATGAAAACTTCATAGCCCTGACTTTTTAGGTAGATAGCAACGCCTTCACGAATATCCTTGTCATCTTCTACAATTAAGATATGATTCATTTCCATGATGTTTTCTCCTGTTCCTCTGTCTGTAACAGATATTAAAATATAAATATAAAAAGTGATGTGTAAAAAAATATAAGAATTTCTAAAGAAAACCTTCGCAAATTATATAGTACAAAATGCGAAGGCCTTAAATATTATTTCTGAAAGAATTCTTTGATTTTGTCCAACCGAGTAGTCATACTTGCCAACATAAAATCTAAAATTATCAGCGCTGCCATGGATTCTACTACCACAACGGCTCTTGGAACAATAATCGGATCGTGTCTTCCGTGAATTTCAATTTCAATGTTTTCTCCCTGACGATTTACAGTCTTTTGTGGGGCTGCAATAGAAGGAGTTGGTTTAAAGGCAGCGCGAAATACAATGTCGCAGCCATCGCTCATTCCCCCTGTAATACCGCCGGAATGGTTGCTGTATTTTTGGCGGCAGCCCTTTTCATCTACATAGTAGCCGTCATTATTCTGTAAACCTGTAGAGTTTGCAACATTCATACCATCTCCGATTTCAAAACCTTTTACAGCTCCAATCGAGAAGATTGCTTTTGCAAGAGCAGCATCCAGCTTTTCAAAAGCAGGTTCACCAATTCCGGCAGGAACACCGCTTATGATACACTCCACCATACCTCCTGAAGAGTTACATTCCTTCATACATTGCTCAAGGTAATTCTGTGCTTTTTTGGCTGCATGAGCGTCCGGCATGTAAAGAGGATTTTTCTGAATTTCTTCTTTGTTAAAGTTATTTGGATTAATTGTTACAGGGCCTATGGCGCTGGTATAGGCACAGATAGAAATCCCCAGTTCTTTTAAAAGCTTTGAAGCCACAGCACCGGCAGCAACTCTGCCAATGGTTTCTCTGCCTGAGGAACGACCACCTCCGCGATAATCACGAAAACCATATTTGATATCATAATTTAAGTCTGCATGACCGGGACGGTAATACTGTGCGATTTCACTGTAATCTTTGGAACGCTGGTCTTTGTTGTGAACCATCAAAGAAATCGGTGTACCGGTAGTTTTTCCTTCAAATACACCGGACAAAATTTCTACAGCATCATCTTCCTGGCGTTTAGTTGTATAACGGGATTGTCCCGGCTTTCTGCGATTAAGATATTCCTGAATATCTTCTTCACTAAGAGGAAGACCGGCAGGACATCCGTCAATGATAACACCAATTCCTTTTCCGTGGGACTCTCCCCAAGTACTTACACGGAATATATTTCCTAATGTAGAACCATACATAAATAACCCTCCCCTAAATTAAAAAACAGTGTAAGCTACAACGGCGGCAATTGCCTGCAAAAGCAGTATAACAGGAAGCCCTATGGTAAATTTTGGATGTTTCGTTTTATGACGGAACAGGCGCATACCACAGATAGCTCCCAGAGAACCGCCGCATACTGCAATACCTAAAAGTGTGTTTTCTGATATTCTCCATTGATGCGTTTTCGCTTTTTGTTTGTCAACACCAAAGCAGATAAATGCCAGTATGTTGACAGCGACTAAGTACATCATAATATTTTTAAAAATCAATTTTTTACTCCTTTGTGCTTGTTAGATTGATTTCACCTGCAAGATTTTTGTAGAACATTTCTTCAATCTTTTTTCTTTCCCAGTGTTTTCCTAAAATCCACATAACTTTTGTAACAACTGCCTCTGTGCTCATGTCATAAGCTTCAAAGACACCCACTTCCAGAGCAGCTTTTCCTGTTTCATAGAGGGAAAGATTGCTTCCTTCATAAGGACACTGGCTTTTCACAACCACAATCATTCCTTTCTGGATAACATCTCTTAAATCATTCATAACTTCAGAAGACAGGGAAGGAATTCCACCCATTCCAAAAGCTTCAATAATCAGTCCGCGATAGCCCTGTTCATAAAGAAATTGAAAAATTTTTCCGTCAAATCCGGGAACCAATTTAATAAGGAAAACTTTTTCCTCTAAACGACGTTCCAGCACACAGCTTCCGGTAGGTCCGGGAATGTAAGAACGCTGAATGTCCAATCCACGGGAATTGATTTCGCCCACATAAGGATAGTTAATACTTTCAAAAGCATGAAAACTGGTAGTACGTACCTTGGAAGCTCTTGTTCCCAGAATGACTTTGCGATTAAAGGCAAGGAAAATGCCAGGCATTCCACTTCCTGCCATGTGGATGGCACAACGACAGTTTCTACGGCATCTGCCAGAGGATTTAAAATAGAAAGCTGGCTGCCGGTAATCACCACTGGGATTGGAATATTTAAAAGCATAAAAGACAGGGCAGAAGCTGTGTAGGCCATAGTATCTGTACCATGAAAAATAACAATTCCATCATAAGAGGTATATTTTTCATAAATGGTTTCTGCCATAGTCTGCCAGTTGGAGGGTTGTATATTCGCACTGTCCAACTGGAAAAGTTCGTAAAAATCTACATCATATAAATTGGTGATATCTGAAATATAAGATAAGATATCATTGCTGGAGAGCCCGGGAACCAGTCCTTTTTCATTTTGCACACAGGCAAGTGTGCCGCCGGTGGTAATAATTAAAATTTTCTTTTTCATTATTTTTTGCTCTCCCAGCGTCCGGAAGCACCGCAGGGAAGTACCAGATTTGTCTGGGTAACAGGAAGACCGATTTCCTGTGAGTCTACGGTACCGTTGAATTTCTTTAATTCTGTTGCAAGCATATAGGTAAGTACAGCAGGAGCAAGTCCTGTTGTATAAGAATTTACAAGGAAAACAGCGGTTCATCAGAGAGTATCTGTGTA
>ENA-OQCK01000830-OQCK01000830.1-human-gut-metagenome-genome-assembly--contig:-NODE-830-length-14203-cov-1.823458_pt1 | contig 14203 bp, 18 predicted proteins | sample MGYA00242498_ERZ504578 | MGnify/ENA primary metagenome ERZ504578 (study PRJEB26092, sample SAMD00036229) | human gut metagenome | host: Homo sapiens | study: EMG produced TPA metagenomics assembly of... | reverse complement strand
AAAATTAGTGAAACAGTAGATTCTGAATTAATAAGTACATTTGATACTATCATTGCGGGAAGTGATCAAGTGTGGAATTTAGAACTTTTGGAAAATGATACAACGTATTTGTTGGATTTTCCAAATGATGTTAGAAGAGTTTCGTATGCTGCAAGTTTTAAAGTGTCTGATGTGGATGAGTTTGCAATTGATGCTTATAAAAAGTATCTTCCCAAGTTTAATAATATTTCAGTAAGAGAAGAAAACTTGAAAGTTTATCTAAAAATAATCTAAATATTGACTCAACTAATGTTTTAGATCCTACTTTTTTATTAAATATGAAAAAATGGTCAGAACTAATAAATAATAAGAGATTGGTAGAAGAAAAATACGTTCTGGTTTATCATGTTAATCAACCAGTTGAATTAGTTTCAAAAGCGTTAGAGTACGCAAAGAAAAATAGTTATAAGGTAGTAAGTTTAAATAGATTGAACACAAAAGATGATTATATTGATTTTAGTTATGCATCTATTGAAGAATTCTTGAATCTAGTAAAAAATGCTGAGGTGGTATTTACGACATCTTTTCATGGAATGGCTTTCTCAATTAATTTTCAAAAAGAATTTTATTTCGAGATTCCTGAAAAATCATACAATAATAACGAAAGATTGTTAGATTTGGCAAAAAAATTGAAATTAATGAATAGGAATATAAGCAACGGTTTAGATGAAAATCCAATAAATTGGGAGAGTGTGACTGATTTACTTGATAAATATGTTGAGAATTCTAATGAATTTTTAAACTATTCTTTAAATAATGAGGAAATGAAGAAATATGAGTAATATTGATTATTTTAATGACAATAAACCTATCGAATCATACATTGCTTATATTCGTGATACAAAATCTAGATTCAATAGTACATCTGGTGGCATTTTTTTTGAATTAGGGAGAAATTGTATTTTAGAAGGTGGATCAGTATATGGAGTTGCATTTGATGATAAATTTTCTCCTCAGCATAGAAGAGTAACAAATTATGAAGATTTGAAGCTACTGCAGGGATCAAAATATCCTCAAAGTAATGTAGGTGATATTTTTGTTCAAGTAAAGAAAGATCTGGACGAAGGTAAGAAAGTTCTTTTTTCAGGACTCCATGCCAAATAGTGGGATTAAAAGCATATTTAAGAAAATCATATACAAATTTAGTTGCAGTTGATTTGATCTGCACGGTGTTCCGTCGCCAGGTATTTGGAACAAATATCTTAATTATAATTTTAAAATTGATGAAATAATTGATATAAAGTTTAAAGACAAGTCTAATGGATGGAAACTATGGAGAGTAAGAATAGAGTCAAAAAATGCGTTATATGAAAAAGAAAGAACTGATGATGCATACATGGCTTCGTATATCAATGCTTGGAATATAAGACCATCATGTTATAAATGTAAGTTTAAAGTCTTGATGGACGTAACTCAGATATAACTATTGCTGATGCGTGGGGTAAAGCGGAAACTGATTTAAGTTTAAACGACAATAAAGGATTATCATGTATAATTATTAATACAGAACATGGGGAATGTGAACTAGAAAAAATAAAGCGACAACTTGTTCATAAAAAATATAGTTTTGAAGATATAGTATCAGGTAATCCTGCATATAATGAATCAATAAAAAACATTTTTTAAGAAAATGTTTAACAAAAATGACATATAAGAATATTAAGTTGATTGACATTTGTCGAATGATAATTTATTCGGCAAATTAATCAGTAAAATTAATAGAGTTATAAATAGGAGTAATTAATTATGAGAAAATTTATAATTGGATTAGGTAGTTTTCCGTATAAAAAAGAGTTGGAAAATGTTTTACCAAGGGCGTCTACATTAGGCTTTGATTTTGTAGATACAAGTGATGACTATTTCAATGAAGATTATGTTGGTGACTATGTTAGAGACAATAATTTTAAAGTTTTTACAAAATTCTCTTTCGTTGATCAATTTAAAAATTTTGAGCAACATTTTAATGACTCTAAGATAAAATTGAAAAAATGGTACTGAGTTGTATTGTTATTTACTTCACTGGCCATATCCATTTTATATAAAAATTATGGTATAAAATGGAAGAGTTGTATTTGTCAGGTAAAGTTAAAGAAATAGGTGTTTGTAATTTTACCGAAAAACAATTAATGAAGTTAATGAAAAATTGTAGGGTAAAACCAATGTATAATGAAATCGAACTTCATCCTTTATTTCAACAAAAAGACACTGTTGAATTTTGTGAAAAAATGATATTCAAATTATTAGTTATTCACCTTTCGCTAGAATTGATAAAAGACTTTTTGAGAATACTAATTTAATAAATATTTCCGAAAGAGAAAATACATCTATAGCAAATATTATACTGAAATGGAATATAAATAAAGGATATATACCTATTCCAAGTACATCAAAAGAACATCATCTAAAAGAAATGGAACTAGACAAGATTAAACTAATAAATCTGGATAAAGACGATATGAAAATAATTGATAGTTTAGAATGTAATGGTAGAATAAGATTTAATCCAGATACATATTTTTCATTTAAAACTAAAATTAAGTTTTTACTTATTTCTTTAGGAGTGCTATAAATATATGGAAAAGCAGTTGAATAAAACCTCGTTGAAGGTTAATTTTATTTTTAATACTTTTTTACAAATATTGTCCACAATTGCACCTCTTATAACTGCTCCATATGTTTCAAGGGTATTAGGTCCAGATAATATTGGAATTTATAGTTATACTTTGTCTATTAACTCTTATTTTGTTTTAATAGCAGGTCTTGGCACAGCTTCGTATGGAATTATTGAAATCGCTAAGGCCAGAGATTCTACTTACGATAGAAGTAAAACATTTTGGGGAATTGAATTAATTACTGTAATAACTTCTGTAGTTAGTTTGATTTTGTGGTTTTTATTGTTCTTTTTATGACGAATATCGTTTTATATTTTTTATTCAAACATTTTATATTTTAGCAATTATTTTTGATATATCGTGGTTCTTTTTTAGGTATAGAAAAATTAAAACATACTGTAATAATTAATTCATTTTTCAAAATTATGGGAGTTATTTTTATATTTTTATTTGTAAAAACTCCTAATGATCTATCTATATACATTTTAATATTAGCCTTATCAACATTTTTAGGCAATACAAGTATGTGGATTTTTTTGCCAAAATATATAGTGAAATCCAAGGTTACACAAAAGGATCTATTGGCCCACTGTAGAGGCACGCTTATATATTTTGTTCCAACAATCGCAGCGACAATTTACACAGTTGTTGACAAAACATTGATAGGAATAATAACAAAAGATAATATAGAGAATGGTTGCTATGAACAAGCAACAAAAATAATTTCAATCATTAGAACAATATCATTTACATCAATGAATACTTTATTTAGTTCAAGAATGTCATATTTATTTAGCAAAAATATGAAAAAAGAAATTGAATTTAACTTATCTTTCGCACTTGAATTTATAATGACTCTTAGTTTTGGCGCTTTTTTTGGATTGTGTGCAGTGTCAAAATGTTTCGTACCAGTATTTTTTGGAGAAGGTTATTCTAGAGTCGTAATATTTTTAATTTTAATGTCACTATTGATTCCTATTATGGGAATAAGTAATACAATCGGATATTTATATTATAATCCGTCAGGTAATAGAGCAAAAAGTGCAAAAATACTGATTTTTGGAACATTGATTAATTGTATATTAAATGTTTGTTTAATAAAATTATTTTCTGGAATAGGTGCAATTATAGCGTCTGTTATAGCAGAATTTATAATTACTTATTTATATATTAAACAATCAGATGGGTATATTTCCTTTAATCAAATGTTTAAAATTATATCAAAGAAGTTAATATCTGGAATCTTGATGCTCATGACTATAATTGTTATATCTAAATATTTAGTATATAGCATTTTATCTTTAATAATTGAAATATGTTTAGGAGTAATCATTTATTATCTTGGTTTAATCGTATTAAAAGACACTTTTGCATTAGGTGTTACCAAAAAAATGTTTGTTAGCATACAATCAAAGATAAAAAAATAAGATTATGTTGAAAGGAAAAAGTATATTGTTAAAACTAAAATAAATTTATACAATATATAGTTTAATAACATGAGAATAAAAAAAATGATTTCATTCAAATTTTTGGATACCAAATTTTAAAATGTACAAAGAGTTATTTGCAAATGATAGTTATGCATTTTCTACTTTCAGAGATAAAGACGGCGATTTAACTGTACGTGAGAAAATGATGGTTGAATTGAAGGCAGTAAAATTGTTTAGAAAATATCAATCTAATTATGACACGATATGGAGATATTTTTATTCCTTAAGATTAAAAAAATATCAATATAAATATGGACTAGAAATACAAAATAAAAATATAGGAAAAGGTTTTGTTATTGGACATTGGGGTCGAATTGTTATTAATGGTGAATCAAAAATTGGAGATCAGTTTATGGTAACCCACGGAGTTACTATTGGAAGAGACATTAGGGGAAAAAGAAAAGGTGTGCCGACAATAGGAAATAGAGTCGCTATTAGAGCTAATTCAACAGTGGTTGCAATATCAAAATCGGGGATGATGTATTAATTGCACCAAATACATTCGTAAATTTTGATGTGCCAAGTAATTCTATAGTTATTGGTAATCCTGCAGAAATAATTTTTCGTGATAACGCATCAGAAGGACATGTCGGACGATTACCTTAATAGATATGAAATAAGAAATAAATAAGAAAAAAATGTAGTTAAAGAAGCAATGCCAATAAGTTAAGGAAGTTGACAAAATAAAAAATAGATTAGATGTCTGCACAAGAGATGAAATGTAGATGTCTAATCTTTTTATAAACATATTTAACCCCTGAAACATAGTAAAAGAGCATTATGAAAAAATATGAGGGCAACTATGCTATATATATCAATATGCTTTTTATAGGATCGATCTTTTTTTATCCACATGACGTTGTTCATAATATTTTCCTCAATCACTTGCATTGCAGTATTATTGATATCTTCATCTATCATTACCAATGATTTGATAAACATTTTTTTCATGATGTCCACTGTCTTGTTGAAATTTTGCTTGATTACGCATTCTCCATCTTCCTTTTGTTCAATAGCTGCTTTTTCATTAATTTCTATTTTTTTTAGTTATATCAAATTATACAACCATATATCTGCATAAATATCCTGATAGATGAGTATCTCTTTGAATCCACTGAATTTCTCCAATTTCATCCTGTTCTTAAGCCGATTATAGGATGTTTCTATCGTCCAGCGCAGATGATACAATTCCTTTAAGTCATCTATGCTGTATTCATCCATTGGCAGGTCAGATATCAGGAATTCCACAATGTCTTCTCCATATTCGTCTTTTCCTATGATGATCTTAGTGAACCGAAGCTGATATATGGTATTCATTAGATCCTGGCGAAATCCAATTTCCTCTCGATAGTGATTTGTCGTTTATCGAATGTTACTTCAAATTATCTGTCTTCACCATCCTGTACCTGATCCAAATAAGCTTTAAAAAAAACAGAAGATACACGAAATAGAAGTATTGTTTTTGTTGTAACAGTTGAACTATGAGTCGCATAGACGGATACCCGCAATCAAAGGTAAAGATTGCTTTTCAACATAATTTTCACAATAAGTTTTGATATGTTGTGCTGCTAGTGCCATTTCACTTAATATACATGAACCGAATTGCATATCTAAAAACGTATTGTTTAGACAGTCATGTAAGGTAGATAAAAGTCCTCCTACAGGTTTTGATTGATTTTTTGTTGGATTTGTAGATGCAGAGATTCTTCCGAATGCAGATGCATTTTCCTTTGTGTTGAGAAGAATGATTTTTGATTCATTGACAGCCAATACAAGATTCCCTTTCCATTTTTTTAACTATCTGCTTCATTATCGTGATAATTTGCAATGAACTCATTACTCATGACACATATAGCCTGTGGATTGAACTTCTTCCTGGAGAGATAGAAAGCAGTTTCTGTAAACAGTTTATTTCTTTCCTAAATCTTGATAATAGCAGCGTGTAGAATGGAATGAGATAAGCATTTGTATACCCTTTATTAATAAAAAGGTATACCTTTATATAAGATATAAAATTAATTGAATCCATAAATGTAAAATGATGGAAGGGGTTAAATATACATTAATTAACTGGAACTGATATGTAATCAGATAGAAGACAGTCAGAAGCTTATATTTATATGCTAATAGGTGTGAATGGTGAAAAAAGTAGCACAGTCGAGAACAACCTAGTAGAAATATTTAAGAAAAACAGTTTGATACCAAGGCGTTACCTAAATTATCTATTATAGTAACTCCCGAAAATAGAAGAGGAAGGTAAATATGAGATAGAATGACTAATGCCATAGCACTAGGATGTGCAGAAATCATGTAGAGCAAAGAAGGCAGATACCTAATCAGCGTATCTGCCTCTTCTTTTGAACATATGCTGATTTTAGACCGCTTGCTTGATTATTCTGTCAGAAATTTACATAAATTACAAACCTCTGAAATCATCACATCTTCCATATTTATAGCATCCATCCCTACATTCCTGTATAATAATACCCATGTTCTCTCATAATTCATCCAACTTTAGGATTTCTTTAGAATTCCTGCGATATACTGAACATACAGAAATGAGAGGTAATCAAAATGTTGCTGCGACTACTAAAAAACGACCTGCTGCATGGCAAGCTGACCAACTTCATGGTTAATGATATTCCTTGCCGTATCCACCATGCTGTCCTGTGCCAGTATATCCCTGATCTACTCATCACAAAACCAGATATCCTACTTCATGGACGATATGGGAAAGGTGGCAGACTATAACTTTCCATGATGAATATTACAAAAAAAGATGTACAGAAAATCAGAGCCTTTATGAAAGCAAAAGACATTGATGCATATCAAATCGAGCATGCTATCACCCTGCCGCTGAGTGTTATGCGCTTCAATGGTACCAACGACCTGGAAAGCTCCGGTTGCTTTGCGACAACCTTGCCAAAGACCTATAATTTTCTATTCGATGAAAACAACAAAACCCCGGACATCCAACCGGGTGAGGTCGGCATCCCGCTATCTATAAAGCATCAGCTGAATCTACAGCTGAATGACACCTTCCAGATTTTGCGCGGTACCAGGACCTACACCTATAAAATCACCAGCTTTGTACGTGATTCCGTATACGGTTCTGATATGATGGGACAAAAACGCATCATCTGCACCCTGCAGATTATCAAATTCAATATGATGTCACGCAGGACATTGATCATGCTGTGGTACTCTCGGTAAACGACGGGCCAAACACAAAGCAGCTGGAATATGAAATGCAGAAGGCCGGATTACCTAATGCGATTCTCGTAGACAAAGAAACTGCAGAGCTCTCCTTTATGGGAGTCAGCCTCGGCACCAGTGCCATGCTTCTCATGAGTGGCATCATTCTGCTATGCATGTCCTTTCTGATCATTCGCTTCACCATCCTCTTTCAGATTGAAAGCAGCTATGCAGAAATCGGTATCATGAAAGCAATCGGTTTCCAGCACTCTCAAATAAAACCGCTCTATCTAATGAAATATATGAGTATTTCACTTATCGGTGTTTTTATCGGATTCCTTATCTCTATCCCGTTTACTAATCTGCTGGAAGGTATGCAGGCTGGCATCGTTCCCGTTATGCCGGGGAACACAGGCACCTATCTCTCCCTGATTATTGTTATCCTGATCCCGGCACTTGTCTATACCGTGACGACTCTTGTACTGCGAAAGCTGAAAAAACAAAGCACTATGGATGCCATCCGCAAAGGAAATGAAGGAGAGACCTATAAGGAACACACCCGCTTCACACTTGCCAAGACCCGCCTTCATAGCCTTCACAGCTTTCTGGCCTTCAACGATCTTATGGCACAGAGAAAGCACTTTCTCATGATGGTCATTATCTATGCCTTCTGCATGGTATTGATACTTGTCCCTCTAACCCTTAAGGATGCCTTCCAGAAGGATACCTTTCTGCAAATTCTGAAGATATCGATCGGTGATCTCTACTCCCAGCAAAATGGAGGCAACACCATAAAGGATCTGGAAGAAAAAAGTGCTATGGTGCTTTGCGATTTGAAGTCTACGATGAGCATGTCCGTGTCGATATTGAAACCATGACCAGTGCATCCCTCAGCGATGATGGTCTGAATACCTCGGTATTTCTCATGAAACGCGCTGATGGGAATACGATCACCTTTGATTACGGCAAGGCTCCCAAGCTGTCCAATGAGCTTGCCCTGACTACTACACTGGCTAAGCGTTATAGGAAAACTATCGGCGACTCCATCAGCATGGAATACGAAGGGAAGAAAAACACCTACCTCATCAGCGGTATTTACAGCAGTATGATGAATCTGGGGAATAACATCCTCGCAGGTGATATTGAATATGAATATGCGTATACCGGCTATCTGGTGATTCACCTATCACAGGGGGAATTAACCAACCGTCAGGTCGCAGAAACTATCAAAAAGGAGTATAAGGGGATGAAGCTGATTGACAGCAGGCAAATGACAAAAACCTTCAGCGGAGATATGCCGCAGCAGATTACCATGATGTCGGATCTGATTATTACGATCATTCTGGTCATTACCTTCGCTTTGACAATACTGTTCTCCAAGCTGCACATGCTGCGTGCAAAAAAAGCGATTGCTCTGATGCGCAGTATGGGCTATGCCAAACGCAATATCCGCAAATGGCTGTTTGCTCGTTGTATGATTCAGATACTATGCGGTCTAGTGCTGGGAATTTTGTTACACATCTTCTGTGCGAACGGACTGCTGGAGACGTATATGGAATCATGGGTATGGGGAGCATAGAACTGAGAAGTGCTCGACTCAATATGTATGTCCTGTATCCGCTGCTGTTCATCATGTCCGCTATAACAGCGCAATGGATTGTCAATCGCACCATACCGGCATGGAATATTAAAGATTTGAGTGAGGAATAAAATTTTTCGGTACCGTATTAAAAGCATATAAATACAGCGGTGTGATTCATAAGGAGGAGAATATGTATGGAAACAATAATAGAGGTCAGACAGCTATGCAAAAGCTTTGTCGTAAATAAAAAGCAGAATCATGTCCTGCGCAATGTGGATCTTTCCATTCACAAAGGAGAATTCATCGCCGTCATGGGACCAAGCGGCAGCGGTAAATCCACCCTGCTGTATACCATCAGCGGTATGGATCATATCAACTCGGGAACAGTGGAATTTGACCATAAAGAAATCAGCAGGTATAATGAAATGGAAATGGCGAAGCTGCGCCTGCATGAAATGGGCTTTATCTTCCAGCAGATGCATTTTCTAAACAATCTGAACATCTATGACAATGTGATACTTCCCGGCTATATGGCAAAGAAAAGAAAGCATAAGGAAATCAATGCCTATGCGGATGAGCTGCTGCGGAAATTTCAGATTACCTCGATTGCAGGGCATAGCATTCAGGAAGTAAGCGGTGGAGAGCTGCAGCGTGCCTGTATCGCCAGAGCAATGATCAATCAGCCGCAGATTCTGTTTGCGGATGAGCCTACAGGTGCGTTAAACAGCTCCAATGCGAAGGAAGTCATGGATATGTTTTCAAAGGTACACGAGCAGGGAACGACGATTCTGATGGTAACCCATGATGTGAAGGTGGCTTCCTATGCACAGCGCATCTGCTATATCAATGATGGGAAAATTGAAAGCAATCTCGATATCGGTATGCTGAAGCATGCGGATGAAGTTGAAGGAACGGGAAAAAAGGTATACAACTGGCTGATGGAAAGGGCTGGTAGAAGGGGGGCGTGTGTATGATTGATATTCTTGTTGTTGAGGATAATGATGAACTGCGGGATGTATTAGAGCGGTTTCTGCTGCATGAGGGATATCAGACACGCTGTGTACAGCGGGAGATGACGCACTTACACTCTTACAGCAGGAGAAGGTGCGTCTTCTTCTCGTTGATATCATGCTGCCGGATATGGACGGCTTTCGCATTTGTACGCAGGCCAGACAAAGCAGCAATCTTCCCATTATCATCATGAGTGCACGAACGCAGACAAGCGATCAATTGCTGGGCTATGAGCTGGGAGCGGATGATTATGTGGAAAAGCCCTTTGCCATGGCTGTTATGCTGGCTAAAATCAAAGCTCAGCTGAGAAGAGGCTATGAAATGCAGGAGGAGCGCAATGTGCTGAAGGACGATGATCTTCTGGTAGACATCGAGCGGCGAAATGTGACATTGAAAGGAAAGCAGCTGGCCCTCTCTGTAAAGGAGTTTGAGTTGCTGGTTCTGCTGCTGAGAAAAAGGCATACAACGCTGCGTAAGGACTATATATTTTCCGCAATCTGGACTGATGCCTCTGAAAGTGAGCTGTCCACGCTGAACGACACATTGTCAATACACTGCGTGAAAAAATAGAAACCGATCCGCGTCATCCAAAGCGGCTGATTACTGTATGGGGAGTAGCTACCGCTATGAAGGCATGGAATAGGCTGACCGTGCTTGTCCCGGCACTGCTTCTGCTGCTTCTGGTAGGATTAAACGGACTACTCTTATGGCTGCGGGATGAAACAATCCCGGATGAAGCACTGGTAGAAATCAATCGCATGGCAAAAATTCAGGTTGAACTGCTTGAACTGAAGAAGACCTCCATGCAATCCTATATGGACCGCTCCCGTACAAGAAGTGTGCTTCTTCCGGCAAAGCAGGAGGGCAGCTTCTATCGCTTTACCTATCGTGTACAGCGCATACCGTCCTCAATCTTCTGGATTATCAATACCACCCTGCTTGGTGTCATATTGCTTGTTGTCTATCTTCTATTCTATATCCGCCGGCAGATTATACAGCCCTTTCATAATATGGAGGCTATGGCAACAGCTTTGAAAAACAGAGATTTCACGTATGAGCTGCCCCAGCAGAAGCATCGATTCTTCGGCAAATTCATCTGGGCAATTGATGTGATGAAGGAGGAGCTGCGCCATCATGAGGAAAAAGAAACAGCGCTGATGAAGGAAAAGCAGACAATGATTGCCTCTCTTTCCCATGATATTAAGACACCGCTTTCCAACATCCGCCTGTATACGGACGCAATGAAGGAGCACCTGTATTCGGAAGAGCTGATCTGTGAGCGTCTGTATGAAAATTGTGATAAAATCGATCAGTATGTAAAGGAAATCATGCATACGAGCAATGAAGATTTGTTTGATTTTGATGTACATATGGAAGAGGTCTATCTCCATGATGTGGAAGTCTTGCTGAGGCGGGAACAAGAGCGCATTGAACTGGCACTGATATCCTATGAGCAATCCCCCTGTAAGGATCAGCTGGTCTATACAGACTTGACAAGGTTACGTGAAGTTATTGGCAATATTGTTGATAATGCGATGAAATACGGAGATGGAAAATGGATTCACGTGTCCTTTTATGAAGAAGATCATCACAGTATACTGAAACTAGAAAATTCCGGCTCCTATATTGAGCAAAGTGATGCCGGTGCTATCTTTCAAAGCTTTTATCGGGGAAACAATGTTAACAGCCATGCAGGAAACGGTCTGGGCTTGTATATCTGCAAGCAGCTGATGCAGAAAATGGATGGCGATATTTTTATGACACAGGAACAGGGGAGTGTGAGCTTTCATCTTGTGCTTGGTACATTATAGGCCAGTAACAGGATTGAGATTTTCCAATCACTTGGTATAATACCATTAAGGAGCTGATGACATGAAGCGTTTGCCGATCGGTGTAGAAGACTTTAAAGAATTGGTCGATCATCAATATTATTACATAGATAAAACCATGTTTATTCAGGATGTACTGAAAGAAAAAGTTGTTCTGTATACCAGACCGCGAAGATTCGGGAAAACGTTGAACATGAGTAGGCGCTGCCCGCCCAGGCGTGCTCTATTATTTTTTCTCAATCAAACAAAAAGAAAAACGCGTACCTTTTCAACGGGTTAAACATTACCAAAAACAAGATTGCAGTGCAATATCAAAATCAGTATCCGGTTATCCTGATAACACTTAAGGATATGAAGGAAATCAGGTTTCAAAATCAGATCGATATTTTCAAAGTGATCATACGGAAGCTGATAGGTAAATATAAGGATTTACTTACAAGTGAGCGACTGGATGATATTGATAAAAAACTTCTCATATGCTATCAGGAAGGTGATGTGAACATTGCTGACTTAAAAAATGGATTGCGCTTTTTAAGTCAATGTCTATATAAACATTATCAGAAGAAAGTAATTATTCTGATAGATGAATAGCGCTGCCCGCCCAAGGCGTAATGTACCTTTGCAAAATGCGTATTTAAATGCTTATCATGAAGAAATGACTGATTTTCTTGGCGGTATCTTCAGTGCAGCATTGAAAACAAATGAACAACTATCAGATTCTTTCAAATCAGGAATCCGGGTTGGGAAGGTTCGATCTTGCGGTGCTTCCGTTCTATAAGAAGAAACGGGGGTTCCTGCTGGAATTAAAAGTAGCCTCAAAAGAGGAAGAGATGGAACATGCAGCAGTTCAGGCATGTGAGCAGATAAAGGAAAAGCAGTATCTAAAGGGTTTGCAAAAGAAAGAATATACAGATATCGTAGGATATGGAATTGCATTTTATAAGAAGTCATGTTTGATTGTAGCACTTCCATAATGTTTATTTACTATGCAATGTGTGAATAATCTGAAGTTCATGAAAACTGAGACATAACGCTGTCGCAGTTTTTTGTTATGATGGTTTTGTCACAAGCATAACAATTATGTGACAGAAAGGAGAATGCAATGAATCCATATAGACAATGTCCTATCTATCAAAATGAAAATTATCGTATTCGATTCGTAAAACAGAGTGATGTGAATGATTTATTAAAGGTATACAGCGATCCAAAAACAGTTGCTCTTTGCAATTGTGATAATTGTGAAGATGATTTTTATTATACGAGCAGAGTACGGATGGAACAGGCAATCAATTACTGGATTATGGAATACCATAGAGAAGGGTTTGTTCGCTGGAGTATTCTGGATTGTACTTCCTCGACTGCAATCGGGACGATGGAGCTTTTTAAACGTTCGGCGAATGACGCCTATGACAATACAGCTGTACTGCGTCTTGATCTTTTAAGCAAATATGAAGAACAATCCTGTCTTCAAGAGATCCTTTCTTTGATTCTGCCGCATATCCGTGATTTGTTTCAGTGTACACAGGTTATAACCAAATGTGTACAGGAAGCAGAAAAACGCAGGGCTGTATTGCTGGAAATGGGATTTTCCCCATCAAAGGAGTCGCTGGTCGGCTGGATGGCACACTTTATCAGAATTATTATCTGCGAAAGCTATAAGAGGTCTAATATAAAAACGAAAACGTGTATACTGGAACCAAAGTCTGATATACACGTTTTTTGTAGCTTCTTTCATTCCTGATCCTGCGCTCTCCAATACGGATGGGCTGCCGCAATGATGCATTCTGCACTTCCTGTAAGCTGAATGCATTCCTCTGGCATAACAAGGATACTACCACCCCGTAACACGGTAAAGGTATCTACCTGAAGACTGCCGGAAACCACGGATATCACGGATGCGATGGAATATGTATTCGTATAGCTGCCGGATAAGGTGAGGTGTCGCAAAGAGAACTCCCGCTGGTCGAAGCTGCTTCCTTCTGAAAAGTTCTGTTTTTGGACATGCAGGAGGAATCCAGATTCGCAAGTGCTTCCTTCACATGGAGTGGTCTTGTATGACCATGCATATCCTTTCGCTCATAATCATATAAGCGGTAGGTGATGTTGGTGGACTGTTGAATCTCATAGATCAAGGACCTGCGGTAAGGGCATGCATCATGCCGCTTCGGATATACACAAGGTCATTTTCAGAAACGGGTATGTGATCAATGACACCATGAAAATCTCTCTTTTGCAGCGCAGCTTCAACAGCTGCTCGATGACCCGCTTTGTTCTCGGCATACACCCAACCTCACTTGGCTTCTCTATGAAATACCAGCCTCGCTTTTTCCATAGGGCAATTGCAGCTTGCTCCTTGCATAGGTATCGGTTGGATGAATCTGAAAGCTGACATCTGTGCACAGGAATCAAAACGATGATCAAGGAAATTCCTCAACCTCATTCGAA
>ENA-OQCK01000829-OQCK01000829.1-human-gut-metagenome-genome-assembly--contig:-NODE-829-length-14208-cov-1.726653_pt1 | contig 14208 bp, 23 predicted proteins | sample MGYA00242498_ERZ504578 | MGnify/ENA primary metagenome ERZ504578 (study PRJEB26092, sample SAMD00036229) | human gut metagenome | host: Homo sapiens | study: EMG produced TPA metagenomics assembly of... | reverse complement strand
GCAAAGATTGGCAAGGCAGTGTGTATGCCCGGCGATATTGTCATGGCACCACCAGCGGTATCCTGTTTATCCCCGCATATCTTGTGGAGGAGCTGGTCAACAGCGCTGAAAAATCACATGCCAAGGACATATTTGGTTTTGCCATGCTGGAACAGGGAACATACAGTGCGGCTGAAATTGACAGCACGGTCTGGCCTGAGGAAATGGTAGACAAAATGATCGATTTTATTGAACATGATTCCTCCTGTGAGAAGTACAGGGGACTGGACTGGTCCTTGGAAATAAATGCGGCCAGAGGAGATCAGGAAGCGGTGGATGAATTGATGAAGGGGTATCTTGTGTAATGGATATCCTGCGTGACAGATACCTTATGTAATGGTGATACGGTATCATGCAGACCTGCCAATAAGCGGGCAGAGGGTTTGCCAATTGCAAAACCCTGCCCCATCAGAAATGGCGGTCTGATGGAACAGGGATTGCAAAGGCCGTATTACATATCACTATTTGTATGAATAGAGGGGCATTCGGGAGGGATACCGTTGGTATTCCTCCCGGATGCCCCAAAATCATTTATCTTACGCAGGAATCCAAAGCCAGTGTTTCCACCGCGTCATACCCGGCGTTGAATGCCTTTTCATTGGCTTCATTAAAACGGGATTTTCCCTTTTTCTCAAACATATGGATCATGCTGCGATGGCTGCCTCCTTGGTAAAGTCGCCCAATGACGCTTTACGATGCGCCTGTCATGACAATATTGGCGCCCTTGGGATTGTTTAATTCAGTGGAAATCCTGGTGGCCGGCACACGCACATAGGTCACGTCCTTCCGGGCATCCTCCGGTATCTCCACCAGGTCGCCGATTACCACCACCCCGCCGGGCGCTACCAGGGGGAGGAATTTGTGAAAGGATGGGCTGTTCATGGCCAGAAGCAGGTCGGGCTGTTCCTGGGATGGGTTATAAATGGTATTCTCACAGTATTTCACTGTGCAGTTGGCAGTGCGCCGCGCATGGCGGAGCCGTAGGAGGGGACCCAGGTCACATTGATGCCCTCTGTGGCGGCAATATCAGAGATGATTAGCCCGGCTGTCAATACACCCTGTCCGCCGGAACCTGCAAATACGATTTCCTTCATGATTAACGCACCTCTCTTTTCTTGAATTCACCTAATGGATAGTAGGGGACCAGTTCGCTTTCAATACGCTCCATGGCCTTTACCGGGGTAAGTCCCCAGTTTACCGGACAGGGGGAGAGCACTTCGATGACAGAGTATCCCTCATGATTCATCTGTGCCTGGAGGCCGTTTTTGATATAACCCTTCAGCTGGTTGATTTTGGAAGGACTGGTCACTGTGCCCCTGGCCGCGTAGGCAGCGCCGGGGAATTCCCTGGCCACCATCTCAGGAAAACGCAGGGGATAACCGGTGACGCTGCAGTCACGTCCATGCACGCTGGTGGAGTCTTCTGGCCTTCCATGGTGGTAAGGCTCATCTGACCGCCGGTCATGCCGAAGTTGGTGTTGTTCACAACGATAACAGTTATGTTTCATTGCGGTATGCCGCGTTGAAGGTTTCCGCGATTCCTATGTTGTAGGCGTCGCCGTCGCCCTGGTAGGATACGATGAGGACATCCGGATTGACCCGCTTCATGCCGGTGGCCACTGCGCCTGCCCGTCCATGGGAACAGTGGAGGCGGTCGCATTCCAGGCCTGCACCAGATTGGAGGAACATCCCACTCCAATAGGGAAGATGATGTTATCACTCTGCTCCAGTTCATCCAGACACTCCATGATGAGGCGGCTTATGATTCCGTGGCCGCATCCCGGACAGAAGTCCATTGGCTTATCCACCAGAACAGGGACTTTTCTTTCTTTATTGGAAGCTGACATTTTAATATACCTCCTTTTTGCTGCCTGATTTTACTTCAAAATAGTCTTTTTTGATATTGCGGATGGTTGGCGTGCCAAACACATAGGTAAGGGCGTAGGCCGGCACATTGCGCTCCTTTAACGCCTTTTTCGTGTAGAGGCAGCGTCATCCACCAGCTGGCCCGTAGCATTGGCCTCCACGGTGATGATTCCCTTTACGTTGGGATTGATTTTGTAAAATGCTTTTTCCGGGAAAGGCCAGACCGTGATGGGGCGGATGATTCCCACTTTTTCTCCCTGGGCCCTCAGCTCGCGGACAGCGCCAAGGTGCTGCGGCCCGGAACTCCGTATGACACGAATACATAGTCCGCATCCTCCAGTCCCTCATCTTCCCACCGCTGCTCATTTTCCCTGATAGTGTTATATTTGTCTACCAGCTCCACGGCTTCCTTCATGGAGTCCCGCTCAAAGATACCGATTTTTTTGTATGTATAATGGCCGTTTAACGCCCATGGGGTGCGCTCTGCCTCCACGAAATCGGGAAGGGTTACCGGCTCCATCATCTGGCCCAGGTGGCTTCGCCCATCATGACGGATACCACGCGGTACTTTTCAGCCAGCTCATAAGCCGGGCGCATCAGGTCCACGAATTCCTGGACCGAAGCAGGGGCAAATACCAGACAGCGGTAATCGCCGTGGCCGCCGCCTCTTGTCTCACGGTTGTAATCACACTGGGCGGACAGCAGGGTGCCCAGCCCGTTGCCGTATCTGACCTGGGTTATGACCACCGCGGACAGGCCCTCGTCGGACAGGGTGGATACGCCTTCCTGTTTCAGGGATATGCCTGGGCCGGAGGAAGCGGTCAGGGCCCTGACTCCGGACGCGGCTGCGCCGATTACCATGTTGATGCCTGCCAGCTCGCTTTCCGCCTGCACGAAACTGCCGCCCACTTCCGGGAGACGCCAGGATAAATATTCCATAATCTCGCTGGACGGTGTAATGGGATAACCTGCATAGAATTTAACTCCAGCCCTGACGGCTGCCTCTGCAATGGCTTCATTGCCTTTCATCATCTCTGCCATGAATCATTTAACCTCCCCTTCTGTATTTCCTGATACGTGGAATACGCCGTCCGGACATGTGATGTAGCACATTCCGCAGGCAATACACGCCTCGTCGTCCACCTGGACCGGATAGTAACCTTGGCATTCAGGACATCACATTTGCTGATAGCCTTTCTCGGACAGTGGTGGATGCATAATCCACATTCCTTGCAGCGGTCTTTATTTACCGTGACCTTCATAATTAATCCTCCTGTCAATATTTTGTGTTCTGCTGTATAGAACGTTGTTCCGTTAAATGGAATTATACATCTGCTGCATTTTAATTGTCAAGTAGGAGACTATTTGCTATTTAGACAAAAATAAAAGCCCAAATATATGAATAGTGCACAAACACCGTTTATCCTTGACATCGTTAAAAAAATGGTTTTTAATTATTATCAGATGGTTTGGATACATACAGGATACGGAATGTAACTGGAATATAGGAGGAAACAAAGGATGGCTGATACGATCCAGGCATTGGACCGGGCATTGGAACTGTTAATTTATTTAAATAAGCAGGGCAGGGAAGTGGGTATAACCCAGATTGCTTCTGATATGGGGGTTTACAAGAGTACGGTGTTCCGCACCTTATCCATCTGGAAGCCAGAGGATTTGTGAGCAGGAACCGGAGACAGAGAAGTACTGGCTGGGAAGCCAGCTGTTTGTGCTGGGAAAGAGCGTGGAGAATAAAATGGGAATCCAGGAGGTTATACGGCCTTATGCCGCAGGCTGCACCAGAAATACCATGAAGTGGTGAACGTGTCCATATTAGAGCATAATCCCGGCGATGTATACCACAGTGTCATTATACTGAAGGAGATGAGCGACCAGCAGCTTTTGACCGTGAACCCGCCGGTAGGCTCCCTCAGTGAGTGCCATTGCTCTGCGGTTGGAAAATGCCTTCTGGCTTTAGCGATAATATAGACTGGGCACCCTATGAGGAACGGGAGCTGACCCGATATACGGTAAACACCATTCTTTCCTATGAGGATTTGAAGGAGGAAATCGACAAGGTGCGGCGCAGGGGTTACGCCATGGACCATGAGGAGCAGGAGATGGGCCTTACCTGCATAGGAGCCCCTATCCTTGACCGCAATAAAAAGGCTGTTGCGGCCATCAGTCTTTCCGGCCCCACCAGCCGTATGAACTCCTCGGATTTAGAGGACAGGATTGAGGCTGTCTGCAATACCGCCAGGGATATATCTGGGAATTTTTAGGGATATTTACGTCTGCCTGCCAGGCGCGGCAGAGGGGAAAAGATAAATTGCACAAAAAATATTTGACAACACATGAAAGCTATGCTATTATGCTGTCTATAACCATTGCTGTATGTGATTTGATACAGGAAGGGGAAAGGAACGGATTGAGTTTCCTTTCTTTTTTACCTCTTTTACAGAACGGTGTTCCGTACAATAGAACAACATTTAAACCACCAGACGGAAAGAGGGGTAATTTTCAATGAAACTATTAATCATCAATCCTGGAGGGACATCCACAAAAATCGCTGTATTTGAGGATGAGGAACAGGTGCTCAAAAAGAACATTATTCACACCCAGGAGGAGTTAAGCGGGTTCAGCCATGTATTTGACCAGTTCGGTTACAGGAAGGGGCTGATCCTTAAAACGCTTGAGGAAGAAGGCGTGGATATACATGAGCTGTCCGGAGTGGCTGGGCGGGGAGGGCTTATGAATCCCATACCGGGCGGCACCTACCGGGTGAATGAGAGGATGCTGGAGGATTTGGAACATGCGGTCCACGGAGAGCATCCTTCTAACCTGGGAGCGGCCCTGGCCAGAAGCATCGGAGACCAGATTGGGGTGCCGTCTTTTGTGGTGGACCCTGTTTCGGTGGATGAGCTGATGCCGAAGGCCAGGATATCAGGCATTTCCGACCTGGAGCGTCCCAGCTGGTTTCATGCGCTGAACCATAAAGCTGTGGCCAGATGGGCAGCGGAGCGTATCGGAAAGAAGTATGAGGAGAGCAGTCTGATCATAGCCCATCTGGGTTCCGGAAACTCCGTGGTGGCCCACAAAAACGGCCAGATGATAGACGGAAGCGGAGGAAGGACCAACGGTCCCTTTTCTCCGGAGCGGAGCGGCGGACTTCCTACCTACCCCTGGTGGAGCTGTGCTATTCCGGAAAATACACCCGTGAAGAGATGGTGGCCAAAATCAGCAGCACCGGCGGCATGTATGACTACCTGGCACAAAAGATGCCGGTGAGGTGGAACGCCGGATGGGACTTGGGGACGAGACGGCAAAGCTGGTCTATGAAGCGTTTGTGTACATGGTGGCAAAGGAGATATGTTCGTATGCGGCTGTCTTTGAAGGAAAGGTGGACTGCATCGTACTGACAGGAGGCATAGCCCATTCCCGGTATGTGACAGATGAAATCAGGCGTATGGCGGGATTCCTTGCGCCGGTGGAAGTGGTGGCAGGGGAATTCGAGATGACAGCCCTGGCCCTTGGGGCGCTGAGGGTGCTTAAGGGGGAAGAAGAACCCGGGGAATATGAGTGATTTGGCCATATGAGAGGAAGAGGGTGGATTCATTGAGCGAGGACCACAAAGAAAAGAGACAGCCGGGGGCCGTCATGTCCTTCCTGGTGTTTGGGGCAGCCATTGCGGTTTTACTGCTGGGGGTTGTGCTGCTTGATTATGACATACATATTGTGCTGCTTTGCGCCCTGGCCGTGGTGTGCATTGCTTCGGTGCCTTTGGGCTACAGCTTCATGGACCTGGTGGACTGTATGAAGAAATCCCTGGGCCAGGCCCTGGCAGCATGATCATATTTATATTTATCGGTATCATAATCAGTTCGCTGATATTTCAGGAACCGTGCCGGCCCTTATTTACTACGGACTGCAATATATTATCCCTGATTATTTCCTTCCCATAGGCCTGCTTTTGTGCAGTCTTACGTCCATATCCATCGGCACGTCCTGGGGAACCGTGGGCACCATGGGACTGGCTATGATGGGAATTGGGGCAGGTATGGGGATACCTGCGCCTCTCACCGCGGGCATGGTTATATCAGGGCATTTTTCGGGGATAAGATGTCATCCATATCAGACAGCACCAACCTGGCCCCCGCAGCAGCGGGAACCACGCTGTATGCCCATATTGGGGCTATGTGGAAGATTACCTTTCCTTCCTATATCATTACTCTGGCAGTATTTACAGTATTGGGATTATCCTATCACGGAGGGAATTTCAGCATGGATACTGTAAACCTGTTTCTGGATACCATCGGCGGCCGGTTTCACATAAGCCCCCTGGTGCTGATGCCTATGGCGGTGCTTCTGATTCTGAACCTGATGAAATATCCCGCAGTTCCCAGTATGGCCATCGGCACGGTCCTGGCTGTATTGGTGGCAGTGTTCTATCAGGGCTGTCCCATGAGGGAGGTGGTGGCCGGACTCAATTACGGTTATGCGGAATCCACCGGTGTGGAGCTGGTGGATAAGCTGCTGCTGAGGGGCGGAATACAGAGTATGATGTATACATTTTCCCTGTCCTGTATCGCCATATCATTCGGGGGTGTTATGGAGCATGTGGGGTATCTTCCCCAAATCGTGAAGGTTATTATTAAACGGGTCAGGAGCGACAGGATGATGGTGCCGGTGGTCATAGCCAGCACGACCTTCGGCACCCTTACCATGGGGGAGGTATTCCTCTCCATCGTGGTAAACGGCAGTTTATATAAGGAAGCATTCAGGGAAAGGGGACTGCGCCCGGAAATGCTCTCGCGGCTGCTGGAAGAAGGCGGCACATTGACCCAGGTATTTATTCCCTGGTCCACCAGCGGCGTATTTATCCTCTCCACCTTGGGGTGGGCGTGTCCCAGTACTGGAAATATGCAGTATTGAATTATGTAAACCCTGTTTTATCCATTGTCCTGGCCATGTTCGGCATCTATGTGCTGAAGGTTGGCGCGGAAGAGAAAAAGAGCCTGTGCCATAGATTGATTCACAGCCATAAATTAAGCTGATGATTAGGGCCGGCCAATTAAGATAATATATATTGAGGAGAAATAAACCATGATTAAGAATTTTGCAGAATTACAGGAGCGGGTCAGGTCATCAGAGCCTTTGGTGGTAAGCGTGGCCCAGGCTGCTGACCAGGAAGTGCTTTTGTCGGTAAAAGCAGCAGCGGACCAGGGATTTATAAAACCCGTGCTGACAGGAGACCGGGAGAGGATAGAGGAACTCTGCGGCCGCATAGGGCTTAAGCCTCTGGAAATCCTTCAGGCCGGCACGGAGGAGGAGGCAGTGGAGCGGGCGGTCAGGGCCGTACACGACGGCAGCGCCCAGGTACTGATGAAGGGGCTTGTCAATACCAGCGTCTATATGAGGGGAATCCTCAACAGGGAATGGGGGCTTCGCACCGGACGGCTGCTGTCCATGATGGCTGTCTACGAGGCGCCGGCTATCACAAGCTGCTGTTCTGTTCCGACAGCGGCATCAATGTGGCCCCGAACCTGGAGCAGAAGAAGGATATACTTAAGAACCTTCTGTACGCGGTCCGAAATATGGGAATACAGAATCCCAAGGTGGCGGTGCTCACGGCCAACGAGATGGTGGACCCCAAGGTGGTTTCCACCACGGATGCGGCCGGTCTGGTAGAGGCGGTTAAAAACGAAGAGGGATTTCTTCCATGCATCATAGAAGGTCCCATTGCATTTGACGTTGCATTTGACCCAAAGGCAGCGGCCCACAAGAAAATCGACAGCAGGATTACAGGGGATGTGGATCTGGTCATATTCCCCAACATAGAGGCGGGCAATATCATGGGCAAGTCATGGATACATCTCTGCCGCAGCCCATGGGGCGGTATCGTGCTGGGAGCTTCCAACCCCGTTATCCTGGGGTCGCGTTCCGACACAGCAGAAATCAAACTGAATTCCATTGCATTGGCCTGCCTGGCAGCCCAATCAGGTAAATAAACAGGAGGGGTTATTATGTCTAATTCAAAGGTCTCAATCACCGGTAAACAGCTTTTAATCGTATTTTTTATGGGTCTGGCATTTGCGGTTGTGTATGCCACACCCTTTGTACAGTATGTATTTTATGATGATCTTGCAGGCGCCCTTCACGCCACCAATACGCAGCTGGGCTTCCTGATTGCCATTTTCGGAATCGGAAATCTGCTGGCGCCCTTTGGAGGCGCGTTAAGCGATAAATTTAACACAAAGAAGGTCTATCTTCTGGGAATGTTCATCACCTGCGCCCTGAATTTTCTCCTGGCCATGAATATGAGCTACACTTTTGCCATCTTTATCTGGGCGGGCCTGGCTGTTGCGGGATTAATCCTCTATTTTCCGGCACATACAAAGCTGGTGCGTCTGGTGGGGGATGAGGAAAGCCAGGGCACCATATTCGGATTTACGGAGTCAGCCTGCGGCCTGGCAAGCGTTATTATCAATTTATTGCCCTGGGACTCTATGCCAAGGTGGCGGTGGGAGCCATGGGAGGCGTGGCAGGATTAAAGGCGGTTTATCATAAGCTACGGGGCAGTCGGGCTTATTGCAACCATTGCCCTGGTGTTCCTGCTGCCTGACCCTGAAAAGCAGGGAAAGGCCAGGACGGAGGGGACAGCGGCCAGGAGACCAAGCTGTCCATGAAGGAATGGGCGGGAGTGTTTAAGGATCCCCGCACATGGTTTGCGGGCATAGCGGTATTTGCCACATATTCCACATACCAGACACTGTCATACTTTACCCCGTATTTCACAAATGTGCTGGGGGCAACCGTGGTGGGATCCGGGGCCATCGCCATCATCAGGACGTATGGAATCCGTATTGTGGGAGCGCCTCTGGGCGGATATATGGGGGACCGTATTCATTCCGTGTCATCGGTCATAGCCACTGTTCTGGCCTGCGGCGCCGTCATCACCCTGATTTTCATGTTCATGCCCGCAGGGGTGCCGTCAGTCCTTCTGACTGTTATGACATTGGTGATTGGTTTTATGGTACATATTGCAAGAGGCGCCATGTTTGCGGTGCCGTCTGAGGTGAAAATACCCAGGCGCTATGCGGCGTCCACTGCCGGCGTTGTCTGCGCCATCGGATTCTGCCCGGATCTGTTTCAGGCAGCCATGTACGGCCATTGGCTGGACACCTGCGGCAACGCCGGATATACAAGGATTTTTATTTACATCATCGCGATTATGGTGGTCGGAGTCATCAATGGCGTGGCTACTGTTGTATATAAGAAGAAATATGTGGCTACGGGCCTGGTTCCGGTGGAAGGCGGAACTGAGGCTGCTCAGGCGCAGGTGAGGGAATTGTTAGAAAGAAAAAAAGGATGAGCTGCCGCGGGATTGTGGGCGGCTCATTTTTATGTGGGGGATGGGAAGCGGGGGAGGTTGCGTAATATGTTTGAATCAATGTATTGACATTGCTGCCATTCTTTTATATAATGTAACCAACCAGTTAGTTTTTGAGAAAGAGGAAGTCATGACGAAACAAGAGATAAAATCCACCCAGACAAAGCAGGCCATATTAAAGGCAGCAGAAGAGGAATTTTCCGAAAAGGGAATATATGGAGCGCGGGTAGACGAGATTGCTGCCAAGGCAAAGATTAATAAAGGTATGATTTACCAGTATTTTGGAAATAAAGAGGAACTGTATAAAACAGTTCTTAAAAATGTTTACGACAGGTTGGGAGACAGTGAAGATTTGGTCATATGTAATCAGAAGAACTGTATATCTGAGATAACGGATCTGGTGAGGACTTATTTTTATTTCCTTCGCGATAATCCTTCCTATGTCAGGATGGTCATGTGGGAAAATCTGAATTACGGATATTATTTCCAGGAAAAGGAGCTGGGGGATGTAAAAACCCCATCCGATTGGAATTGGGAAAGATAATGGAGGAAGGGAAAAAAGCAGGGAATTTCGGACAGATATGTGAAGAAGATATATTCCAGACATTGATTGCATGCAGCTTTAACTATTTTTCCAACCGCTGGACCTTAAAACAGATTTTAAAAAAAGATTTGGATAAGAATGATGAGATTGAAAGACGAATCAAGCAGGTAACCAAGATGGTTGTTTCTTATATAAAAAAAGACTGAGCCGGTTTCGGCTTATGTTTTTTTATAAAACTAACTAACTAGTTATATATAAAGGAGGGGGCGAAAAAATGTAAACTAAGGTTTGAAGGGGTATGGCATAGCACCTGTATTAAATATAAGCAAAATACAGGCAAAGGATGCTGTCATTGTGACAGAAGCGGGTATAGGAATATCCGGATGGAAAGGAGCAAGCATATGTGGACAGAGAAAAAGCTGAATGATGTATTGACAGAACCAACACTGGCAATGGTGGAGGATATGAAACGGATTGATGGCGATATTTTGGTTTTGGGAGCTGGCGGGAAAATGGGACACACAATCTGTGTTTTGGCCAGCAAGGCCATGGAGAGGGCAGGCATTCATAAGAAGGTGATCGCCGTATCACGTTTCCATGATCCTGAGGTAAGAAAATATCTGGAAGAAAATCATGTGGAAATGATCCAGGCGGATTTACAGGATTTGAAACAATTAGAAAATCTTCCGGAAGTCCCGAATGTTATTTACATGGCAGGGAGAAAATTCGGTACGGACGGACAGGAATGGATGACCTGGGGAGTTAATTCCGTATTGCCTGCATTTGTAGGGGAGAAATATAAAAAATCAAGGATTGTGGTATTTTCATCCGGCAATATTTATCCTATGGTGCCATTGGCATCCGGCGGATGTACGGAAAAGGATAAGGTGGCTCCGGTGGGGGAATATGCCCAGAGCTGTCTTGCAAGAGAGCGTACTTTTGAATATTACTCCAGCCGTTACGGCACCAAGGTATTTATGTACAGATTAAATTTTGCGGTGGATTTAAGATATGGGGTACTGGCTGATATTGCTGATAAGATTATGAACCAAACTCCCATTTCTGTAACTACCCCTTGCTTTAATTGCATCTGGCAGGGTAGTGCTGCTGAGATTGGGGTGAGAGCTTCTTCATGCATCCAATCCCCCAAAGATAATGAATGTCACGGGTCCAGAGGTGATTTCTGTAAGAAAAGCGGCTGAGAAAATAGGTGGATTTTTAGGCAGGGAACCAATATTTGAGGGGGAAGAAGGTAATGACGCTTATCTGAACAACGCATCGCAGGCAATGGAACAATTTGGATATCCTGCTGTTCCGGCAGACACGTTGATACGCTGGCAGGCAGAATGGTGGCGGATGGAGGCAGAAACCTTGGACTGCCCACGCATTTTGAGGAGAGAGGGGGCGCTATTAAATTGAACAGACATGAAGAAGCATTAAAGATTCTTTCAAAAGGAACATTCATACCAGCCACGCCTCTGGCCTTGAAGGAGGACCGCAGCATGGATGAAAAAACCCAGAAGATTCTGATTCACTATTATCTGGACGCAGGAGTGGGCGGCATCGCAACAGCAGTGCACAGCACCCAGTTGCAATCAGAAATCCGGAGCACCGGTTCCTGGAGCGTATACTCCAGCTTGTCTCAGAGGAAATAGGACGTTTTGAAGAGAAGCATAAAAAGACCATTGTAAAAATAAGCGGGGTATGCGGTGAGACAGACAGGCTGTGAGCGAGGCTGTTCTGGCAAAAAGGATGGGTTACGATGCAGTACTCTTAAGCCCTGGCGGCTTAGGGCATTTGACAGAGGAGGAACTTCTGGAACGCACAAAGGCTGTGGCTGAAATCATGCCCGTCATTGGTTTTTATCTTCAAACAGCAGTGGGGGGCAGGCGGTTTACATACAGGTATTGGGAAAACATTTGCAGGATTCCCAATGTAGTAGCCATAAAGTGTGCTTCCTTTAACCGGTATTCTACGGTTGATGTGATGCGCGCCGTTGCTTTCTCAGGACGGGAAGAGAAAATCGCGCTTTACACCGGTAATGACGATAATCTGCTTGTGGACCTCTTAACGCCCTACCGCTTTACCGTGGATGGAGTTGAACGGAACATTGGTTTTAGGGGAGGATTGCTGGGACACTGGTGCGTATGGACGAAAAAAGCAGTTGAGCTGTTTGAAAAGGTTAAGCATATACAGGGACAGGACTGCATCCCCGCAGATTTATTAACGCAGGCAGCGGAGCTAACGGATATTAACGGAGCATTTTTTGATGCGGCTCATGAGTTTGGAGGATGTATCCCCGGACTCCATGAGATACTTAGGAGACAAGGGATTTTTAAAAACACATTGTGTCTGGATCCAAAGGAGACCATATCTCAGGAACAGATAGAGGAAATCAACCGGGTATACAGGATGTATCCCCAATGGAATGATGATATATTTGTTGCAGGCAATTTGGATAGATGGGGCCTTGATATATAAGCAGGCAGAAGGGAGAATATGGTATGGGGAACAGAGATAAGAAAACGGACCGAGAAGGGGGCTGGCTGAGGCAGCTGATATCATCCCTGGTCCAGCTCATCATAGCAGCAACGGTATTTGGCGCGGGAAGCATCATAACAGCATCCAAAGCAGGGGCATCGGCTGGATATTCATATCTGTGGGTATTGGCGCTGGCGGCTGTATTTATGATAACTTTTACAAAGATAGCGGCTAAAATCGGCTGTGTGGGCGAGAAGAGTATGCTGGGACATATTGAGGACAATTATTCAAGAGGCATGGCAGTTTTGTTTGGACTGTGCTGTTCCTTGATTTGTACAGGATTTCAAGCCGGGAATAACATTAACACAGGGGTTGCGTTAAACGCATTGTTTCCGTTTATGGGAATAAAAGTGTGGATTATTGTCAGCTTTTTGATAATCATGGTATTGATTTGGAGATCCAGCAGTTTTTATCAGCTCCTGGAAAAAATAATGACAGTGATGGTACTCATCATGCTTGTTTGCTTTGCCGGTAATATTGTATTCTTTTTTGGCCGGATTCATTACGGTGAATTGGCCTTGGGATTTATCCCGGGCAAGGTAAGCGGATGGCAGATTATCGTGTCAATGTCTGCAACTACCTTCAGTATAGCGGGAGCTGCCTGCCAAAGTTATCTGGTTCAGGGGAAGGGGTGGACCATGGATAATTATGATAAGGCAGGACGGGATTCCACGGCCGGAATTATCATTTTGTCATGTATTACAGCTATCATACTGATAACCGCAGCCACCATCCTGCCAAAAGGAGCGGAGATTACCAGTGTTCTATCCATCGCGGCACTGCTGAAACCTTTACTGGGAGAATTTGCAAACGGGCTCTTTCTGCTTGGATTTTTTGCGGCCGTATTCTCTTCTGTGATAGCCAATGCGGTTATTGGAGGAACGTTCCTTGCAGACTCACTGAAATTAGGAAAAACCATCAATGATTTCTGGGTAAAGATGTTCTCAAGCATCATCATTGCCCTGGGAGCCTGCGTGGGACTGATATTTGGCTCCAATCCCATTCAGCTGACAATCATGGCTCAGGGAGCTACCATTATCGGAGCGCCTCTGGTAACCGTGATGTTGATGCTTTTGAGCAGTAAAGAGAGTGTATTGGGAAAACATAAAAATAGTAAGGTGACCACAGTAATTGGATGGGTAGCGGTTTTATGGGTGGTATTTCTGTCCGTCAACCAGATATTATTGTGGAATGGAATCGCTTTGTAGCAGTCCCGCATGACTTTTCCCATTGAATACCAACCGGAACCGCACTATAATTAAATAGATTCATGACAGGTCAACGGTAATTTTTTTTCTGCTGTGAGTAATAATAAAAATACAGGAGAAACTTGTTTAGAGTGCTTTACACCTGTACTGGGCGAACGAGTCAAATGAATCATCCGGAGAATACAAAATGCGAGAGGAGCGAAACAATGAGCAAAGCGTACGATGAGTTACAGACATATATGGATAAGGCCATGGCCATCAAGACAGCCATGACGCTGTTTGAGTGGGATAATGAGACACTGGCCCCCAGGGAAGCGGGAGAGCTTACCTCCAAGGTGATCGGGGTTCTGTCAGGGGAATATTTTCAGGCAGTGACCTGCGATGAGATGAAAAACTGCTGGAGAAATGCCGGGGTGACAAAAGCCTGACCACGGCAGAGGCCGCCAATGTAAGGGAGCTGCTGGAAGAGAGGGAACAGATCTGCCCCATTCCCCAGGATGAATACCAGGAATTCGCCCGTCTCACAGCCAGGGCTACCAGCGTTTGGGCCAGGGCCAAAAAGGACCAGGATTTTGAAGCGTTTGCCCCAACCCTTGAAAAGGTCATCGGATTCCAGAAAAG
>ENA-OQCK01000828-OQCK01000828.1-human-gut-metagenome-genome-assembly--contig:-NODE-828-length-14219-cov-1.690959_pt1 | contig 14219 bp, 14 predicted proteins | sample MGYA00242498_ERZ504578 | MGnify/ENA primary metagenome ERZ504578 (study PRJEB26092, sample SAMD00036229) | human gut metagenome | host: Homo sapiens | study: EMG produced TPA metagenomics assembly of... | reverse complement strand
ATCCAAATTAAGAAAACAACAAATACTACAGGAATCCCTCTCTTTTCAAAAATCATCCGTTAACTTCCGGACCTTATAATAATCTTCCGTCAGCGGCTTTCTATATAAAAAGATCGGATGACCGGCACCTTCAAAGAGATGGAGTTCGCAATCCACTCCTTTTTGCAAAAGTTTATCCTGATAGGATCTGATCGTTTCGACCGATACGATCGGATCTTTCGTTCCGAGCAATATCAGAGTGGAGGGAGTTGCTTCCGATACATGATGGATCGGTGAAATTTTTTTCGAAATCTCTTTTGATTTCTGGAAAACCATAACCTCTCGAAACCATATCTACAACCGGATAATATAACACGGAAAGGTTCGGCCTGTAATTAACAGCCTCATCACTTCCGATCGTTCCGAGTGCGGCAGCCAAATGACCTCCGGCAGAACCACCCGCTACAGCAATCTTATCCGGATCAAGCTGATAGTCCGAAGCATGGCTACGCAACCAGCATATCGCATCTTTGGCATCCTCAAAACTATCGAACGGAGTAGAATGATGCAGATATTCTATCCGGTAATCAACCGATACGGCAACCATTCCTTTTGAAGCATAATAAGCACATTCACGATAAAAACTGAAGCGGGGTACCTAACTTCCAACCTCCTCCGAAGAAATATACAATAACCGGCCTTTTTCCCCTGCTGCATATTCCGAGGCTTGAAGATGTGAAGTGCCAAGGAATCCCCATTTTCCAATGTCTTATACCGGACGATATCAGGAGAGAATACTGTTTCCGATGAAGCCAGTACTTTTTTCAAGGCCTCGAACCAGACAGTCGCCATCTTCTCCGCACCAGCCTTATTCGGATGTACTTTATCGTGCACCGTATAGTCTTGCCAGTTAAAGTCTTGAGCCTGATTGACCAAAAAGACTTGTCCTGAGTTTAATCCGGCAACCATTTCCGCTATCTTCTCGTTCAATTCCGGAATATACGAATATTTAGGTAATTTGCCGCTTGGTATTACCTGGGCGATTAAAATACGAACATTCGGATTGATCGCCCGTATTTTGTTGATAATAGACTTATAGGAAGCAATCATTCCGGAAACAGGTTTCTCTTCCACAAAATGGTTATGACCGGCATGGAGCAATACGATATCTGACGGATAAAGCCGGTAGATACTGTCGATCTTCGATTCTAAAAACTCCACATTCTTACCGCTGAAACCACAATGATTAAGCGTCCCGATCCGACATTTACTCTCACGAGGACCGATAAAATCAAACTGATACCCGGCTGTAAACAATTTCTCCCAAAGCGGATACAAATAGCAAGTGAAGAAATCCGCTCCTTCCGTAATGGAATCACCTAACCCCATCAGGGTAAACCGTTCCTGTTTTTCTCCTGTCCTGTAGTAGTGACGGAACAGCATAATAAAGAAAATAATAACAGATACAAATAAAGAGCTTTACGTTTCATGATTTTTGGACTTGCAATATTTTATGGGCATATATTAAAAAGAGAGGTGTCAAAATGTACTTGCCCCCATATCAAGCACAGAAACAAGACAATTTTGGCACCCACCCATACTTTTACATTTATTGAACAACCGGTTTGTCTTTCAATATACCACCTTCGTTATAACGCTGGTTGTTCGGCAGTCCTTTCTTATTCACACCTTCCTTCATCAATGTTTTCAAGTCTTCCAGATGAGAACGGTAAACACCACGAGGTGTCACATCATATTTCTTACACAATGATGCAGCCATACCTACTACCTCTCCCATCATTCCTGTCGTACGCATCACACGGACCGTTCCCAATGCCACGTGGGTCACACTAATATTACGGCCAGCCATAAACAGGTTCTCCACATTACGCGAATACAGACAACGATATGGAACAGCATACGGATGGATCAGGATATGCTTCGTCACAGCTTTGAACTCATTGCCCGGAAAATGTTCACTGTTTTTCGGTCCTGCCAATGCAAATCGATACTCCATGTCGTAGCGAAAGAGGCATCTTCATGGGACACGTTTTTCGTGATATCGTCTTCCTTTAAGATATAATCACCCATCAGACGACGAGATTCACGCTTGCCGGCTACATAAGCAACCCAACCTAATTTTCGGTTCTTATACTGGTCATTTTCCTTCATACGGTTTTTCAGATAACTCCAGTTTGAATAGACAACCAGCATTCCATAATCACGGATACGTTCGAAGTCCTTGATCTGGTCGAAGTTCATACCTGTCTCCCACGTCCATTCTCCCATCATCACCTTTTCACAATTCTTGTCGTTGAACTCCACTCCATAGCTAAACTCCGGGAAAGGACTCGATTTCTTGTTATCCACAGAGTACCACTGTACGGAAGAGCCCATTGTCAACTTGTCTGCTTTCTCCGGAGCGATGCTCTCACCATATTCGTCACGACCTTCACGCCCCATACGGTAATCAGCCCCAGCTAAGTAACCGATCGTCCCGTCTCCCGTACAATCGGAAAACAAAGGTGCCTCGAATTTTAATTCTTTACCGTTCTCGATGTGTTTGACAACAACCGATGTGATCTTATCGCCTTCCTTTGTCACTCCTATCGCGCGATAGTTCAGGAAAAGGGACACATTTTTCTCACCTGCCAACCAATCCATTTTCTTCTGATCTTCATAATATTCTGCCGGTTGCGCATTTCCTCCCTTTTCCGGACCAAATTCTTTCTGCAGACCACCAAGTTCCTTATAAGTTCCTTCTTCGATACGGCCTCCTAAATGAACACGTATCTCCGAGCTGTTATTTCCGCCTACCACAGGACGGTCATTGATCAAAGCCACCTTACAACCCAGACGGCCAGCCGACACTGCGCACTCATCCCTGCTATACCGGCTCCCACGACTACAAGATCATATTCGCCGGCAACCGGTGCTTCATCCGGCAATCCCAATGCTTGACGACGGAATGCTTCCAGCTCCTTTATATCCGACGGAGGCATCTTGCCTGCTTCCGTAGTAAAGTAGATCGCATCACAACGACCGTCAAATCCCGTCAAATCATGCAACTTGATTACTGTTTCAGATTCTTGACAGATACCTTTCCAGCTATCTGCACATCCAGCAGAACCCTCCGCTCCCAATGGAGAAGTCATCTTCTTTCCTCCGACAGACAAACTGAATTTACCGGGACCTTCCCCTTTTTTCCATGGGGAAGTCCAGTTATAGGTCCGAACATATACATAATATTCTCCTTTTTCTGGAAACGTGACTTCCGTAGATGCATCATCGACGGGTACACCCATCCCATGCGCCAAAAGGTAAGGAGACCCCATTAAATCCATAAACTGCTGGTCAACCTTCCAACCTCCTTTGTTACTAAAACTTTCGGCTTCGACAAAAAGGTCTGCCGCTCGGACACTTCCCAAACTTAACAAAAATAATAATGATAAAATTACACGAGTCTTCATGATATTAATATTTTTAAATTAACTAAAACAACAGAAAACACAACACTCCTTAAATTTTCTATTTTGCAAAAATAGAACTAATTATAAATAAACCATGCTGTTGCTTTACAATTTTTATTTGCGGTTACACGTACCCATCGAGCAGAAAAGCTCTCAGGAAACTCATAATGCATATATTCACCCGAACCAACAATCTTGGTTTCATAAACCTTAAACTGCCCATTGCCTACAACGTCTACTTCTATTTTAAAAGAAACAGCCTCATTAGAATCATGCCACAGATGAAGAGATTTCTGATCAAATCCATACATCAAAAAAGGATCAGACGGGACATTGGCTATAACTTCATCATCAGACCAAACCCCTCCTTCACCAGAGGGTTTTCCCCACGACCACAAATCGTCTGTTTTACCAAACCATAATCCAGCCTGAGGCTGACCAGCCAAAGGATTTCCATCAGCAGAACCAAACTTCATTGGTGTCGCCTGATTTCCTCCCATCACCAACATGCCTCTCCAAGAGCAATAGTCTGGAATTACACGCAAATGCGAACAAACCGGACGAATAGCCCATAGCTGATCGGCATATAGATGAAATCCTATTTCATAAAATAATCCATGACAATCCATCATTGCACGTTCCGTTTCGATTTCACGAATACGCAGCCACTCCGTACAACTCGTCTCATCGAATGTCTTACTGGATTTTGGCAAACGATATCTTTTCCATTTTTTCGTATTCGGGAAAAACACACTCATTACAGCAGATGCATTGTCCCAACCTGTTGCCAAAATTGGTGCCCCAAAATGAGAAGAGCTCCATACTTCCGTATACGACTTCTCTTCTATTATTTTCCAAACTTTACCATCCCACTCTGCTAAACGACCTGCTTTCCAATCCTTATTATAATCTTTTGTAGAATAACTATTGTTACACACGACAACCTTACCATGCCTCGTAAAACCAGATTTAAAATGAGGTTTTGACCCTTTCGGTTCTTTCAACTCATCATAAAGGTTAAACAATAATTTGGTATCTAAGGTATTTACATCCACTTCAAAAAATTGACCCTCCATAGCCAGAAAATAAACTTTATTCTCTGGATCCGTCAAATGCGTCATTGTTGCAGCCAAACGATGATCCTTTACTCCATCAATTACTCGTACATTTCCTTTCATATCAATTATATACGGACCTATGATCAACTGATTCGTAGGACCGTGTAACAATCTATTCGCATATGTTCCCACCACACTTTCCGGACGTTTATGTATTTCCATCTTATCATTAATCTCAAAAAGTCCCGTACCGGAACCGGTCGCGGAGAAATGTGCGACATAAGTAACGACCATAATCTGTTTGCCCAAGGAAACAAGGCCCCCGTCCCAGCCTCAGTTCTCGGAGCTTGATCTGCAATCATGGCTAAATGCGGAAACACTCCGCTACAATTTATTTGTTGCTGCGATAAAACCTTATTATTCAGACATCCCCAAACTAACAAAACAGATATTAAAATGTATTTCATGATTCTATAGATTTAAAGATTACAATTCAACAACATCCGGTAATTGATTTATCAGTATCATCACCGGATGTCATTTCTACATTTTCTTTATTTATAATCCAACCAAGCAGTTGCTTTTGTATCTGTATCCGATACAAAACGAATCCATCTTGCTTGAAATGCCTCCGGGAGTTGCTGAACGAACCTTTCTCCAGGTTGTACAGTATAAGCGGCATATTCCATCCATCTCCATTACCGGTAGGATCCACTTCAACCGTAATGACGACTTCTTATCAGACTGATGCGACAACGAAAGCTCTTTCTTGTCGTAGAATCCAATCAGATACGGATCAGAAGCGATACCCGCTTTTACATTTGTATTCTTCCACGGACCACCATGACCTACCGGTTTACCCAATGTCCACAAATCATCAATAACACCGACCCAAACAGCAGCTTTTCCATCGTCCGAAACAATAATATGCGGATTCCCTTTAGTATCTTCAGGTGTCACACCTGTCAAAACAAGCATACCTCGGTAAGAAGCATAATCGTTGATGCGGTAATTATGAGTTGATATAGGACGAATTTTTGCATATCCATCCGCATTCTCCGCAGGAAGTTCATAAAAAGTTCCCATACAAGAGAACATATCACGCTCCGTTGCCACTTCCCGACAAACACGCAGTACACCTTGGTTAGTCAATTCTTTATACGTTTCATCCCCCAAAGGAAGACGCCAACGCCGGTTCAAATCATCTACAATCAAGACAGAACCCTCTTCTATCGAAACGACTTGTTGAGGTATGGCAAACTTTGATCGAATAAAATCAGTCGTTTTTGTATCTTCCTTACGAACCAGTTCCAATTTATCTCCCATTTCATAATAACCGGTTTCCGATGTTTTTCCTTCTACCGTCACATTTGCCAACACTCCCAATGCACGACGGTTGTCACCAAGCCCATACAACAGACCTCCGATTGTCGTATTTTGTTTAACTGTTGTCAAACCTTGGTAAATCGGATCAGAAGAAGTCGAACGGGGATCGGCAGTCGTATAATTGAAACTAACCGTTGCCAATGTATTTTTATCCGTTTTTACACGAATCCATTCTCCCTTTCGGTAGAAGCAAAAGGAACAGAGACCGACTTTCCTGCATTTACTGTTACACTCTTCAAGGTCTTCCATTCGTTTTTGCCGGCTTCATCTATTTCAAAAGTAAAGATCACCGGTTGTTTTCCTTCATTTTGACCCAACCGAAACGATGTGTCCAGCCACTAAAAAGGAACGGTTCAGAGCTCTCACCTGCCTTCACGCTTTCCTTTGCCCAAACAGCACCTTCAGCAGTAGCCGGTCCTAATTCATCCGGTCTTGTCAAAGAGGTAAACCACAGGTTCGAATTCGATTGACCTGGTCCCTCTATACTCCCCTTTGCTTTTCGTTTGTTCAAGAATTCTTTCTGAGCCGAATCATCACAACCGAAAACCAACTGATCGTTCCAGCGTGTAAAATCACCAATCACCTTCAAATAAGCGGAGCGCGGACGAATACCTGCTGAATTATCAGCCGTAAACATTCCTGGAAAATGCCAGAACATTCCATGCATCGTCATCAGATAATCAGGCTGAGACTCTGTCCCGACATTCCGAATACGCGGCCATTCCGTATTCCATCCATGCGCTCCGTCATAGCTATGACTGGCCTTAGGCAAACGATAAAAAGCCCATCCTTTCGAACATCGCGTACACCTAAAATAACCGACTTATAATCCCAACCGGTAGCCCAAATCGGTCTGTTTCCGAATTCGTATTCCCATAAATACCACCGGGACCCGTTACTTCGACAAATTGATTGCGACGAACCACCTTCCACTCTTTTCCATTCCATTCAGCTAAGACACCAGCCTCCACATCAAACTTCTTCAATGCTTCCTGTGTCCCTTCTCCATTGTTGGTAAAATACATACAGCCTTGCCCGGAATATAACCCCTTACCATGTACTCCCGGTAATAAAGCATTTATCGGCCCGGCATCCGTATCATTTTTTTTCTGTTGTTTCTTATTGCCATCTTGATACAATTCTTTTACTTCCAATGTATTCACATCCACTTCATAAAATCCTTCTTCCATTGTCCCATAATAAATCTTATTGGACGGATCTGTCAAATGACGAGCATTTCCAGTATGTCGACCAGACATTACAGTATATGGAATAACACGAACTTACCTGTTTTATCAATCGCATAAGGTCCTATAAAAAGTTGATCGCTTTCTTTATGAATCATTCTGTTTGCAGGTGTACCTCCAATACTCTCCTTATGCATGATCTGCCGATAATCGGACGTCACTTCATATAATTTATCAGAAGAGCCATTCGGTAAATGAGGCCCATAAGTAATCACCCATAAACGATCTGCCAAGGTACGACTGCCCCTGTCCCACATTCGCCTTCATTATTATAGTAAGCCAAACGGGGATAAATACCGGAAATCGATTCCGGTATTTTTTGACATCTTTCTGAGCTGTACATCCTAATATAGAAAATGCAGCCAGTAATCCTATTGTACTATTCAGTTTCATATTATTTAATTTTATTATAAGAAGTCATAACTAGGGCTCCTCATACTATAATGACGATATAATCAGAGGAGCCCCAATATACTAAATACCTATCAATAACCCGGATTTTGTTTCAAGTTCTCATTAATCAAAATTTCTTTCGTCGGTATTGGCCATAAGTATTGGCGATCATCCCATAAACGCTGAGATAATACAGCTATTTGGCCTGCTTTTTCCATTTCTGTAAAGTCAGGAATACCGTCCTCATCTATTTTAGGAGTACTCGGCCAAAACCAACCACCTTTACTTGTCACGTTTTCAATTAATAGAGATGCCGGATATAAAAGGCATAACTCTTATTGTTCAAAGCTTTCGATGCTAATTTCCAACGAACCAAATCCATATAGCGTAAACCCTCATAAGCAAATTCCATACGACGTTCTAAACGTACAATCTTACGAAGCTTAGACTGCTCTGTCTCTTTTACAGCCGGATACTGATCTGTCGCTACTTTATCAACGCCGTAAGCACGAGCTCTCACCATATTAATTGCATCCAAAACAGACTGATCTATCTGGTTCAACTCAATTTTTGCTTCCGCATATATGAGCAAAATATCTGCATAACGAATAATAATTTTATCAGGATCTACATCTTTTCCATTATCCAACCAAGTTTCGTCAATTCCTTTTTTCCAAACTAAACCATTAAAAGACGCATATTGGGCATTAGCACGAGTATCATTATTTTTTTGCATTTTACCGGTATTATAATTCATAACCTCTAATGCTTCAGGATGCGGATTATAATCAAATCCTAAAAATTTGATCCAAAAGGAACAATAGTTTCACAACAACGCGGATCACGATTTTTAAACGGATCATGCGAATCAAACAAAGGAGATTCATCTATCGGTAGTCCATCAGTACAAGTAAAAGCAGCCAACAAATCCCAAGAAGGATCTTTTGCAGCCCAACCACCAGGATTACGAGTTATTGCATTTAAAACCTCACCACTCCCCAACGTCACTTTATCAGAAATAGAACGAGGTAAAACAAAAATAGATTCTTCTGCATTTCGAGTAGTTGTTAAAAATAAATCAGAAAATTTAGAATGTAATTTATACTGTCCTAATTCCATACATGCTTTTGAAGCCTCCGCTGCCACTTGCCAATCTCCCATATAAAGGGCAAAACGGGCTTTCAATGCCAAAGCGGCTCCTCTTGTTGCACGTTGTGATGTAGAACCTGTATAAACTAATGGCAATCCTGCTGCCGCTTTATCAAAATCTTCATAAACTTTTGGGATAATCTCAGCCTTGGCTGTACGCCCAACCTCAAAAGCCTGATCCACATCCATAACTTCCGTGACATAAACAACATCTCCAAAATGAGAAATCAGAGTTGAATACATAGAAGCCCTCAAGAAGTAAGCTTCTGCAGTATATTGATCAATCTTACTTTGGGAAATACCCAAAGACTGCGCTTTCTCCATATTGGCCAAGACCGTATTGGCACGAGCAATCGCCTTATATTGATTAGACCACATTTTTGTCACTTCATCCGTTTGCCCGTTCAGTGTCCCATTTACAATCGCAGAGTTCGTTTCACGATACACATAATCGTCTGTCCATTCCTCCTTATCTTTCGGCCAAAAATCCTGACGATATCCATCCTTAAGTGCCATTTCTATTTCGGTTTCCGATGAATACCAATTTTCACTGGAACCTTGAGACAGCGGATTCAAATCTAACTCATAGCAAGAGTTAAACAAACAACAACTACCCAATACAAGTATTACTATATTACGTTTCATATTATTCAAATTTTAAAAGTTAACAGATACGCCCAACAATACAGAACGAGTAATAGGATATTTATCATATCCCATTTCCGGATCCCAACCTTCAGGATATTTACTCAAACAGAATAGATCGTTTGCACTCACATAAACTCTCACATTATTGATATGGACTTTTTGTGTCAAATTTTTAGGCAATGTATATCCAAATGTAATATTCTTCAACCGGACATAACGTCCATTGAAAAGCCAGAAATCAGACATGGCGTAGTTGGAACCGGCATTCGCATATGTCAATCTCGGATATTTGGCTTTTGCATTTTCCTCAGCCGAATTCAAAGAACTCCAAATATTACCATCCAAAAACTCCGGTATATTACCAAAATTTTCTCTCAACGGTTGTGCCATTTGGCTGTTCATTCTGACCAACTGGCTACCAACACCTTGAAATGCCAAAGACAAATCAAAACCTTTATACCCTACATTCACATTTCCACCAAACATATATCTTGGGAGTGATCCTCCTAATAATACACGGTCATATTCTGAGGAAATTTTACCATCAGGGACACCATCTGGTCCAGATATATCTTTATATTTTACGTCTCCTATTTGTATGTTATTATTTAACTTAGGTCCATTCAAATCTTCCTCTGTCAAGATCAAACCATCACTTAAATATCCATACCATTCATTAAACTGGCTACCTTCCATTTTTACTTGGTCACCTAAAAACTCGGTACCTCCCAAATCTCCCATCTTTGACACAAAGTCAGAGAAATTCACAGACACACCATAACGCCAATCACCAACTTGATCATTCCAACCCAGATCTAATTCATAACCATTAGTGTACATATCTCCCGTGTTTTTTTGCGGGTTATCAAAACCTACATAATCCGGGATTTCCAAAGCTAGCAACATGTCCTTTGTTTTCTTTTTGTAGTAGTCTGCTGTAAAACGAAGACGTCCATCAAAGAACTGTGCATCCAAACCAACATCAAAAGACTCTGTCTTTTCCCAAGAGATATTCTGAATCGCATAAATTTGCTGTGCCGCAGAAAGTTGAGATATTGGTTGTCCATTCTGATAAAATAAGACATTGCTAAATGCTATTGCTGCCTGATATGGATAATAATTCTGATCAGTCGTATTCGGTTTATAAATACGCTCGTTCCCCAATGTTCCCCAAGATGCACGAACTTTCAGGAAAGAAAGCCAATCAAGCTTTGCTTCTTTCATAAACTGTTCTTCACTAACTACCCAACCTGCAGAGAACGAAGGGAAAGATCCCAACGATAATCCTTATGGAAACGAGAAGAACCATCATAAGCGAATATTAGCCTGCAAACAAATAACGATTATCATAATTGTACATAACACGTCCAAACCAAAGAACGATAGGCCACCTCCTGTGCACTACCCTTATTATCACGCATAGACAAAGGACCTAAATCCAAATATGGATAATTATTCATCATATTGGTCACGTGAAGCTTCCAGTGTTTCCCAGAAAGCATAATATGTTTCATAACCCGCCATAATATTCAAATCATGTTTACCAAAAGTTTTCATATAATTGGCAATTCCCTGGATTGTTACATTATAGCTATCATTTCTATTTTCGGTCAACTTTGTTGTAGTTTGTCCTTCCAAATAACCTCCAATTGTATTTGGATCGTTTGCTAACGTATAAGGAACCGCTTTATTAAAATTCTTTATCTTATCAAAATTATAAACAGGGGCAATCACACCCGAAATTCTTAAGCCTTCTATTGGAGTCAAATCCAAAGAAGCCTTACCTCCAATCTGATTATACCATTCATTACGAGTACCTCCCTCAGCCATACGTCCATAAGCATTGGCACCTGATTTTCCTTCAGCGATTCGCCCGTCATCCCATACTGCAGCATAAACAGGGGGTGATATTCTCATTCTGTCGAATGGTTCAAACGTCGGACGATGAGTTTTAGATCTCTTAAAATTGAAATCCAAAGTTGCACCTAAATAATTATTGATTTTAAAATCATTATTAACACGCACCATAAAACGTTCATAAAAACGATCTGCATACAAACCATCTATTTTATCATAAGTAAACGAAGCTTTGGTTCGTACGACTTTACTACCTCCGGCAATATTAATCGCGTGTGTTTGACGTGGCTGATCCCTTCAAAATCATATCAACCCAATCTGTATTCGGATAATTATTGGGATCAGTTGCATTATTTTTCACCCAGTTATTTATCTGATCTTCCGAATACGTCTGATACCATCCTCCTGCATTATTATCATTATAGCGCAATTCATTCGTCATTTCCAAATAACGCTGTATTCCTACATATTGCGGTTGCTTATAAGGCATTTCCCAACCATATTCAAAGTTATAACCTAATGTCAAATCATTTTCTTTTGCACGCTTTGTTGTAATGAGGATAACGCCGGCTGCCGCACGCGAACCATAAATAGAAGATGAAGCCGCGTCTTTCAAAACGGACATATTTTCTACGTCATTCGGATTAACCTGATTAATATCGCCAGGTACACCATCTATGATCACTAACGGGCTTGTATCACCAATCGTCGTCACACCACGTACTTTGATACTACCGGCTGCTGCACCCGGAGCACCATTGTCACGAGTCACTGTCACTCCGGCAACAGCCCCTTGTAACGCAGTAGAAAGCTGTGTCGTTTTACGAGCAGCCAAATCACCTCCTTTAACTGCAGCAACAGCACCCGTCAAATCTTTTTTCTTTACCGTACCATAACCAACCACTACCACTTCATCTAAAGTTTCGGTATCTTCTTCCAATACAACATTAAAAGAGCTTCGACCATCGACTTTTATCTCTTGAGGAGTATAACCTATATAGGAAATTATTAATGTTGCACCTGGTGCAACATTAAGGGAGAACCTCCCTTCTGTATCTGTTATCGTTCCATTTGTAGTTCCTTTTTCAACAACATTCGCTCCAATAACAGATTCCCCGTTCAAATCTTTTATTACTCCTGTTATCGCTTTCTGATTCTGTTGTACACCCGCTAATGAAGAATTGTCCGAAGCCTTGATCAACACCTGGCGATCAATAATCTGATATTTATAACCGGTATTCCTCAACACTTGATCCAGTACATCTTCCAATGTAGCATTTTTAGCATTAACACTCGCAGTTTTATTGACATTCACACGATTATCGTTAAAAAAGAATGTAAACTCACTGCTTTTCTCAATTTCCCTAAGGATTTCAATAATACTGCTGTTCTGCTTGTTGATCGACACCTTGTAGCTCTGCGCATAAGTAGAAGCAGAGATACAACATGCAACTCCCAACGAAAATAAGGTTGTGATCTTCATGATACGTTTAGTTTTCTAAATAACGGGATACAATAATCCCTGTCACTGTTTTTTTCCATAACTTTGTAATAGTTTTTGATGAATAATAAATGCAAGTCCTTGGCTTGGACTCCTATGACAAGCATTTTTGAAAACTCTCTGATAGGAAGGTGCTTGCCGGCATCTTCCTATTTTTGAAGGCTAACTCGTTTTTATACCATAAGCATTAGAATTAAGTTGTTTATAATAAGTTATTTTAAAGTCAATATATAATCACCATTCTTCTCCTCTTTATATTGCAATGGCGAAGAGGCTTTTATCATAAAGAGTATTCGATCCAGCGACTCATCCCTCACCTTAAAAGTGAACCGGTATTTATCTGCCAGATCTTTCTGGCACATCACTTTCTGCCGTACCACTGTTCGAGGCGCGGGATGATCATGGAAAGTTTTTCGTTTTCGAAACTCAGCATCTTTTGTTTGCGCCAAGCGGTATATTTGTCGGCATCCACAATCTGTTTGGCGATCTTGCCGGTCTACCGGTCCACCAAGATCTTTCGTCGGGAGAGACGAAGTATTCTTTCATTTGGTTTGTTTCCTTATCCGCCACACTTACTTTGATCTTGCCATTCAGAAGAATCGCTTCCATCTTATTTTCCATGTCGTAGCTGAACAATTCGAACGCAGTCCCCAAAGCCTCCACACTCATATCCTCCGTATGAACAATAAAAGGTTTTTCGCGATTCTTCGCCACATCGAAAAAGGCTTGCCCGTCCAATCTTATCTCACGCGTCTTACCGGAAAAACTGGCAGGATAGGTTAAGCGGCTACCCGGTCCCATCTGCACTTCGTTCCATCCGGTAAAGAGACAGATTCCATATTTTGGATACCGGAACTTACAACATACATCGGGACATTCGCCTTATCCTGAGATACGAAATAAGCAGTTCCAACTCCCCCCAATACCAATAAGATGGAGGCAACCATACTATATATCTTATAAAACACAACTTGCCGCTCTTCACCATGCCGCCAGACTTCCTTACAAATATTCCGCCAGATAGACGGCTCATCCGGGCAATCGCTTTCCACTGCATCAGGAGCATTATTCCATTGCCGCTCCATTTCTTTTGTCACCCGGCGAGAAGATTGCAAGGCTATGCGCTCTTCTTCGGTCAACGCATCCTGCATTAGTTTCTTTACTATATATTTTTTGTCTTTATATTCCATTTCAATTGCTTTACATATATAAATACACACAAGTTACTTCTTTCCCCTACCCAGTCCGGGAAAAAACAGATTATTTTAGCACCTGACAGTACAAATTTCCAAAAAAATATGACAACTGTAGTTTCGCACCCTTGTATATATCTCTCTTTTCAGGTTATTATAATCATCCAATACAAAGAGAATCAGGTTATTCAAAAAAAGCTTAAATGTTTATTTTTTTCACCAATTTCGTTCTTGTGCGTTTCTTGGTTGATTTCCTTTCTGATGAATGAGGCGAATATAGTCTGGTTAATTTGTACTTCGTTCCCTTCATCGCATAAGAGAGAGTACTCATTAATCAT
>ENA-OQCK01000827-OQCK01000827.1-human-gut-metagenome-genome-assembly--contig:-NODE-827-length-14248-cov-7.584661_pt1 | contig 14248 bp, 13 predicted proteins | sample MGYA00242498_ERZ504578 | MGnify/ENA primary metagenome ERZ504578 (study PRJEB26092, sample SAMD00036229) | human gut metagenome | host: Homo sapiens | study: EMG produced TPA metagenomics assembly of... | reverse complement strand
AAGAAAAGAGAGCCCGATCTCTCTAAAAAGAGTATGAAAATTAAAAAAGCACAAATGTAGAATCACTTAAATCAAAAACGATTTTTCATGAGAAAGTCATTTATCTTATTATTGGCGTTTTTTCTGTGTGTTACAGGATATGCACAGAAACTAACGATTAGTGGTGTCGTCATTGACAAGGATCTAAATGAGCCACTAACAGGAGTGAACGTGTTAGTAAAAGGTACGACAACCGGTACCATTACTGACTTTGATGGAAAATATACCTTGGAGGCTGACGCAAACTCTATTTTGGTATTCTCTTATTTAAGTATGAAAACGATTGAGGAGCCTGTAAATGGCCGTACGAAAATCGATGTTACGATGGTTTCAGACGCAGAGGCTTTGGATGAGGTTGTCGTAACGGCGATGGGTATCAAACGTGAATCAAAGACTTTGACTTATTCCGCACAAACGGTAGGCGGTAAGGACTTGAACGAGATTAAGAATGTGAATATGATCAACTCTTTACAAGGAAAGAGCGCTGGTTTGCAGATTACCCCGAACTCTACGGGTGCGGGTGGTTCTTCTAAGATCTTATTCCGTGGTAATAAGTCTATTAGCGGTAGTAACCAACCGTTGATTGTTGTGGATGGTGTCCCTATGATGATGAGCGTATCTGATTCGCAGGTGAAGATGGCCTATGGCGGCGAACGTGATGGTGGTGACGCTATGTCTACTATCAATCCGGATGATATCGCGCAGATTACATTGTTGAAAGGTGCTTCCGCCGCTGCTTTGTATGGTGCGGTAGCGGCCAATGGTGCTATCATGATTACGACAAAATCCGCACAAGCCGGTAAGGTCGCTATTAATGTATCTAGTAATACGACGGTCGAATCAGCCATGTCTTTGCCGAAATTCCAAAATAATTATGGTATGAGTGACGAGGGCACATTTAGCTGGGGAAGTAAATTAGGAGCTACATCTCCGAATTACGCACGTAAATTCTATCAACCGGGTTATACAACGAATAACTCTATCTCTTTATCTGGTGGAACGGAGAATATTTCTTCTTATTTCTCTTACGCGAATGTCTCATCGAATGGTATTATGCCGGAGAATGATTATTTAAGTCATAATTTAATGGCTAAGGTTGGCTTTAACTTGTGGAAGAAAGTACATGTGGATGTAAGTGCCCGCTACAACAAGCAGCATATCGAGAATCAGCTTCTGCCGGTTATTTGAATAACCCGATTACAGGTGCCTACCTGTTCCCGAGAGGTGAGGATTGGGATTACTACAAGAGTAACTATGAAGTATATGACGGGGTTCGTAACGTGAATGTTCATAACTGGACGAATACGAAACAAGAGCAATTCTCCAATCCTTACTGGATGTTGAATCGTCAGACTCCTATCACGGACCGTAACCGTTATGAATTTGGTGGTAGTGTTAAATATGATATCATGGAAGGTCTTTCTGTTACGGGGCGTTTGCGTTATGAACGTGGTGATGAAAATGGATCTTGAACGAATATGCGTCTAGTACCGCGGGACGAAATTTATTGGGTACCATGAAAGATACCCGGACTTTCAGTGAGCAAACATATGCCGATGCGTTAGCAAGTTATAATAAAACTTGGGATGAGACTTATTCATTGTCCGTTACTGCTGGTGGTAGCTTTACGAAGACAAGCGCATCTAGCATCGAATTGATCGGTTGGGGTGATAAGGAGTTTAAAGTAAATAACGGTGTGATAACCCCGGGTGCTTATTATCCGAACATCTTCTCCCCGAAGAACTATTATACGATGCAAACCACAGAGACTCTGAAAGAAAAACGCTTGAACTCTGTGTTCGCTACTGCTCAGTTTGGATATAAGGAAGGTTTGTTCTTGGATGTCAGCGCTCGTAACGACTGGTCTTCTTCATTGGCGTTTACGGATGGTGTATCCTTTTTCTACCCGTCTGTTGGTGTAAGTGCTCTATTGGATAAATTCTTGGACTTTGGAAAGAATGTAGACCTATTTAAATTGCGTGCTTCTTATTCTATCGTGGGTAACGATGTGCCTATCTATGCTTCCAATAAACGTTATACGATTGGTGACCAAGGATCTATCGACCCGCCAGAAGAAGCTGCTTTTAGAACGTTGAAGCCAGAGAAGACGAACTCTTTAGAGGTTGGTTTTGATGGAACTTTCTTCCAGAATCGTTTCAATGTAAACTTGACGTATTATAAGACCAATACGAAGAATCAATATTTTAATATTACCGCTCCTTGGGAAACTGGTTTGAAGAACCGTTATATCAATGCCGGTAACGTAGAAAACCAAGGTTTTGAGGTTAGCTTAGGTTGGTATAATCAGTTTACGGACAATTTCAGCTGGAGTACGAATTTCAATTTCTCTTACAATAATAATAAAATCATTGAATTATCGAATGAGTTGAAAGATTGGACATTAGCTAGCTATTGTACAGGTGCGAAAGTGATTTTGACTGAAGGTGGTCATTTTGGTGACTTATATGTTCGTGATTTCAAGAGAGACGATAATGGTAAGCCGGTGAAAACTGAATCTGGCGCTCCTGAGTTGGGAGGTACGGATAATAAGGATTTGGTATATGTCGGTGATATGAACGCAAAAGTAAACATGGGTTGGACTAACACGTTCCATTACAAAGATTTTACATTGTCATTCTTGATTGATGCTAAGGTCGGTGGTAAGGTGTTGTCAATGACGGAAGCTACCTTGGATGGTTGGGGCGTATCAGAGCGTTCGGGTGCCGCTCGTGATGCAGGTGAAGTTGTGATTGATGGTGTTTCATTTGATCCTAAAGCATATTACACGACGACTGGAGGTACAAGTTATAACTCTAATATCTTGACTTCTCAGTATGTTTACAATGCGACTAATGTTCGTTTGCGTGAGTTGTCATTTGGTTATACGTTCCGTAACTTATTTGGAGCGAATAAGAATTTGACGGCTTCTATCATTGGACGTAATTTGTTCTTCTTCTATAAAGATGCTCCTATGGATCCGGATGTAGCGGCTGGTACAGGCAATGGCTGGCAAGGTGTGGATATGTTTGCGTTGCCAACATCTCGTAGCTTTGGTTTGAATTTAAAACTTAATTTCTAAATCTTGAGTATATCTTATGAAACTAAATAGAATTTTAAAATATGCCGCTGTATCGGCTTTGGTAGTATCTACCGGTGTTATGACCATGGGCTGTACAGATAATTTTGAAAATTTAAATACTGATCCCTATGAGGTTGATCCAGATGAACTTCCGTTCTCTGCCCAATTTAAGGAGCCATTCTCTTATGTCTATGCTCCGCAGCAGAACTTGTTCCAATATTGCTTCAACCTAAATATTGATTTGTTTAGCGGCTACTTCATGACTCCACATAACTTTAATGGTTCCGGTAATGTTGATTATGCGTTGAACCGTGGTTTCTGTGGTGGTATGTATGAGAATGTATATCTTCATATTTTCAACAATACCCGTCGTCTGATTGCTTCTTGTGATGAGCAAGGCTTAAGTGATTATGGAGCGATGATGCGTGTCGTACAAGCTTATGCGATCCAGATGTTGACGGATGCCTATGGCCCAGTGGCCTATAGTTCTGTTATCGAAGATCCTACGGGTGGAGCTTCTTTCTCTTATGATACTCAGGAAAGTGTCTACAATGCTTTGTTTACTTTGGTGGATGAAGCGATCGCTGGATTTAAGGGAACTGCATCTGTTGCGGATATGCAAGCATTTGACTATTGGTGTAATGGTGATATCGCTTTGTGGAAGAAGGTCGCTAATCAATTGAAACTACGTTTGGCTATGCGTATCGTAAAGGTGAACCCTACATTGGCGAAGCAAAAAGCGGAGGAAGCCGTTCAAGGAGGCGTATTGACTTCCGCTGATCGTGATATCTTGATCAACCAAGGTTTGAGCAATGAGTTGACTCGTATGTTTGAGTGGGGTGATTGTGGAATGAATGCTAGCTTAATCACGATGTTGGAAGGTTTCAAAGATCCTCGTTTACCTTTGTATGTGACCAAGAATCAAGCGGCTGTTACTTGTGAAGATGGCTCGACAATTGAGGAGGGGACAAAGTATCTTGGTGTTCGCGGCGGATGTAACTTACCTTCTAAGCCAAATCAATGGGGTAATTTCTCTAAAGTGATTTGCACTTATACGACCGCTTTCCCTGTCATGAAGTTGCTGAGGGTTATTTTTTACGTGCTGAAGGTGCTTTACGTGGCTGGAGCATGGGAGGTAGCGCTAAAGATCTATATGAGGAGGGCATTCGTATTTCTATCAAGAACGAATTGGCTTATAAGGGCAGTATTGCAGGTGTAACTTCTATCTCAGATGCGGAAATAGACGCTTATCTCAATGGAACCAGTGGACAGATTGACTTTGTTGACCCGGTTAAGGCGGAAAATAGTATAAAGGCGATGAATACACTAGGTGTTAAATGGGACGAAGGTGCTAGTAAGGAGGAGAAGTTGCAACGTATCATTACTCAGAAATGGATCGCTAACTTCCCATTGTCTTGTGAGGCTTGGCTGAATACCGTCGTACAGGCTATCCTAAATTATTCCCGAATCGTGTAAACTTGAGTAACGGTGATATCAATACTAACGAACAAGTTCGTCGCTTGATCTACTCAGATACGGAAATTAACACCAATAATGCGGAATTACAGAAAGGCATCGAGCTGCTGAATCAAGAGAATACGGGTTCGATCTCTGGTGATAAAGGTGGTACTCATGTATGGTGGGACAAAGCTGGTGTAGGTAATTTCTAATCGGCATTAATAGGTCTTATTGTTAAATAATATGTAATGAAAGGGCTTCTTCGAGTTTGCGAAGAGGCCCTTCTGAATTTTGTACTACTTTAGAAGGATAAATCTAAGATTATATGATGAACAGATGTATTTTATTTATTTTGTTGGCTTTGCCTGGCTTGCTGGTCAAAGCCCGTATCCGCGGAGGGGCAAGCCTTGTTGGTGATCCCGGAACCGGGAGAGAAAACCTTGATTCACTCAGATTGGTATGCCCGGAAAGCGAATGAGGTGAAAATGGATGGGAACCGGTTGAGCGCGGTGCCTTTGGATAAAACAGGATGGTTACCGGCTCGTGTACCGGGTACGGTGTTGACAACGCTTTTGGAGAATGGTTTGTATCCGGCCCCTGAGTTTGGGTTGAATAACAATTTGATTCCCGATATACATGAAGTCGGCAATGATTTCTATACGTATTGGTTTACCCGTCAGTTTACTATCGATGCTTTACCAGAGGGGCGTAATGTCTGGTTGAATTTCCGGGGAATCAATTATAAGGCGGAAATCTTTTTAAATGGTAAGCGGATCAACCGGAATACCCATGAGGGTATGTTCTTGAGGAAGACGTTTAATATAACTCCTTATCTTCGTACGGATGCCCCGAATGTATTAGCGGTATTGGTTTATCCACCTACACATGTCGGAAATCCAAATGGCGGACAAGGGGGTGATGGCAGATCGCCCGGAATAATACGATGCAATATACGCCGGGTTGGGACTGGATACAACCTGTACGAGACCGGAATACGGGTATTTGGGATGAGGTATCTATTACGACAACCGGGCCGGTATGCCTCTCCTTTCCTTATGTCGTGACCAAGGTACCCGGCGTACGTGATCCGGAAACGAAAACTCAAAAGGAGGCTTTTGTGAATACCTCTGTCGAGCTAGAGAATACCGGGAGCACTTCCTTAAAGGGGCTATTGGTTTGTGAGACGAACGGAACCCGCTTAACCCAGCCGGTTACTTTATCGCCATTCGAGAAGAAAACGGTATCCTTGAATCCTTTAGCGGTAAAGAATCCTCGTTTATGGTGGCCTAACGGTATCGGTGAGCAGCCTTTATATGATATGAACCTCTCTTTTGAGATCGGGAATCAAGTGAGTGACCGTGAACGGTTGCGTTACGGTATCCGGGAGATTACTTCCGATAAATGCCCGGATAACGGGGGACGCCGTTTCTTCGTGAACGGACAGAAAATATACGTCACGGGTGGTAACTATATTAATTCCGATTGGCTGCTTCGTCTTTCTCCGGAACGTTATCGGGATGAGGTACGTTTCCATGCGGAAATGAATCTGCGTATGATCCGTGTATGGGGAGGTGCGTTGGTGGAACGGCCGGAATTCTATAACGCCTGTGATGAGTTCGGTATCTTAGTCTTTCAAGATCTGTGGGGCAGTGGTGATTGCAATGGCGCTTGGGAGGACCCGACCAAGATGGATTCCCGAGAGCGTCGTTGGGAATATCCTGATAATCACGATTTATTTATCGCCTCCGTGGAAGATCAAGTGAAAATGATCCGTAACCATCCGAGTCTTTGTTTCTGGTGTGGGGCGAATGAATGGCCTTTAGCGAAAGATATCGATCAATGTTTGAGAAAGGAGGTTTTCCCCCGGTTAGATCCGGAGCGTCTTTTCGTGAGTTTCTCTACAGATACGTTGTTTACCCGGAATTATTTGGGGGATAATGGGGATGGTCCTTACGGTATACAAGAGCCGGAATGGTTCTTTAGCTTCCGTTCGCATCCGTTTAATCCGGAAGCCGGATCGGTTGGTTCCCCGGAGGTCGAGAGTATGCGGGAGATGATGACGGAACAGGATTTGGCCGGTTTCCCAAGGAAAGGTTTGACCCGTAATTATACGTGGCGGTATCATAAGGATCTGGGCTATGGCGATCATCTGGAGCGATATGGGGAGGTGAAGGATATCGAGACTTATTGTAAGTATGCCCAAGTCGTGAACTATGACCAATATCGTAGTTTTATGGAAGGCTGGGCCTCTCATATGTGGGATTGGTATACGGGTATCTTGATCTGGAAAACCCAGAATCCATGGACATCCTTGCGGGGGCAAATGTATGATTGGTCTCTCGATGTAAATGCTTCCTTGTACGGAACCCGGAAAGGCTGTGAACCCTTACATGCCTATTATAACCCGGTAACTCGTAAGGCGGGATTGTTGAATACGACCCTGAAAGATTATACGGATTTATCGATTGTAGCCCGTATCTATAGTCTGGAAGGCAAACTGCTTTGGGAGAAAGAGACGAGAGCGAGCTCCAAGGCGAATACGGTACAGGAATTATTGGATATCCCCGTTCCGGAAGGGATCCAAGGCGCTTATTTCTTACGGCTGGCTTTGAATGCGGACATTCCCAATATTTATTGGCTGACAACCGAGCCGAAAGACTACACCAGCTTATCTCAACTTCCGAAGTCAAGACCGGATATCAAGACCGAGATCAAGAAGGAAGGCTCGAATTTCGTAGGTACAGTCCGTCTGAGCGCAGATTCGCAGATCTCGTTCTTCAACCGCATCAAGGTTTTTGATAGGGAGACAGGTAAACGAATCCTACCGGTACATTATTCGGATAACTATATTACGCTAATGCCGGGTGACCAACAAGAAATAAGCTTGGAGTTCCCTGCTAATCTGCCGGAGGAGCGAATACAAATCGTGGTGGATAGCTACAATTCTCCTTTGCCTTGACGTACGATCTCGAAATTATCCGTCGTGCAATCTATAACCGTAGAGGCTTCCAATCCTCCGAAACCGCCATCGATTACGATATCCACTTGATGCTCGTATTTCTCGTGTATCAATTCCGGATCTGTCGTATATTCGATCACCTCATCCTCGTCACGGATGGACATGGTTAGGATTGGATTTCCCAAGGATTGTACCAATGTACGGGTAATGTTATTATCCGGTACACGGATTCCGACTTCTTTCCGGTTCTTGTAAATCTTTGGAAGCTCGCTGCTGGTGGGTAAGATAAAGGTGAAAGGACCGGGCAGATGTTTCTTCATCAGTTTGAAAGCGGCGTTGCTTACCTTGGCGTATTCACTAAGATTAGACAGGTCGTAGCAGATGATAGACAGGTTGCTTTTCTGTGGATTAACTCCTTTCATCTGACATATTTTCTCTACCGCACGCACGTTTAACGCATCGCAACCGATCGCGTAAACCGTGTCGGTAGGATAAACGACAAGGCCGCCGTCCTGCAGGACTTTGACGACCTTGTCTATTTCTTTTTGATTCGGATTCTCCGGATAGATTCTCACTAACATATTAGCCGTAGATAATGTGTCCGTTCTCGTCTGTATATTCCTCTAATCCTTTACTATATTGGTTCATGGCCCGGAGGCTCATACCCATGCTTGAGAAACCACCATCGTGGTATAGGTTCTGCATCGTTACCTTGCGGGTAAAGTCGGAGAACATCATTACGCAATAGTCCGCGCACTCGTCGGCGTTGGCGTTACCCAGTGGACTCATTTTGTTAGAAAAGTCCATCAAGTGTTCCATTCCCTTCACGCCACTACCTGCGGTTGTCATTGTCGGGGATTGGGAGATCGTGTTCACACGTACGCCTTTCTCACGGCCATAGATGTAACCGAAACTACGGGCGATAGATTCCAACAGGCTCTTAGCGTCCGCCATATCGTTATATCCGAAGAATGTGCGCTGGGCGGCCACATAACTTAATGCCACTACGGAACCATTCTCGGCGATAGCGTCTTGTTTCTTGGCAACCTGTAGCATCTTGTGGAAAGAGATAGCGGAGATATCCAACGTCTTTTCCAGCATTCCATAGTCCAGATCATCGTACGTACGTTTCTTGCGTACGTTCGGGCTCATACCGATAGAATGTAAAACGAAATCTATTTTACCACCTAATATTTCCACTGACTTCGCAAATACGGTCTCCAGATCCTCTACGCTGGTTGCGTCCGCCGGGATTACCTGCGCATTCAACTTCTCCGCCAAAGCATCTACCTGACCCATACGAACAGCGATAGGCGTATTGCTTAACGTGATAGTCGCACCTTCCTCTACGGCTCTTTCTGCCACTTTCCAGGCGATAGACATATCGTTCAGCGCGCCGAAGATAATGCCTCTCTTGCCTTTCAATAAATTATGACTCATACCTCTTGTTTATTAATTACGGCACAAACATACACAAAATGTGCAACATACGCAAATGAATATCATAGCCTGACATTTGAATATGTGCTTGATATTAAAACAAGGTAGAGTCATTCTTTGTTGGCGGTTACTTCTTATTCCCGGAAATAAACCCTCTTTACCCGAGGCGAGATAGAGGTTAATATCTCATAAGGGATTGTTTTCAGTTTATCCGAAAGTTCGCTCACCGGTAGTTCGTCGCCGAAAATAATTACGGTGTCGCCTTCTTGCGCATGGATGTCGGTGACGTCGATCATGCAGCGTCCATGCAGATGTTGCCGATAATCGGACAGCGTTGTCCATTGATCAAGACCTCCCCACCTCCGTTGCTGAAGTGGCGATCCAATCCGTCGGCGTATCCGATCGGGATGATAGCGATCCGGGAATCACGTTTCACATAACTCATACGGCTATAACCGATCGAATCCCCTGCGGGTACGTTTTGTATTTGCAGGATCGTCGTCTTCAAGGTGCTGACATTCCGTAAGCCTTTTTGTCCGGATGCGCTTACCCCGTATAAACCGATACCTAAACGTACCATATCCATTTGATAAGCGGCGAAACGCTCGATTCCCGCGGAGTTTAGGATATGTTTGATTACCTTATACTCTAACCCGTTTTCTAATTCCCCTGCGGCTTTGGTGAATTTATCCAATTGTTGATGGGTAAAATCATCGAAGACGTACGAGTCGCTTCCGGCTAAATGAGAGAAAACCGAACGGGCGATAACCCCGGATTGCGCTCTCAAGCGTTCACAGATCGCCGGGACATCCTCCGGTTGAAACCCTAGGCGATGCATGCCAGTATCGATCTTGATATGGATAGGGTAAGAGGTGATGCCTCTGCGCTCGGTCTCCCGGATCATGGCATCCAATAGGCGGAAGCTATAGACTTCCGGTTCCAGATGGTTCTCGAACAAGACATTGAAACTGCTGAATTCCGGATTCATGACGATAATAGGGATCGAGATACCTTCTTTACGCAATTCGGCTCCCTCGTCGCTACCGCCACGGCCAGATAGTCGCAACGATGCTCTTGAAGGGTCTTCGCCAACTCGTAAGAGCCGGCTCCATAACCGAAAGCTTTTACCATACAAACCATCTTAGTCTCCGGCTTTAGCTTGGAACGATACTGATTGAAGTTGTGTACGATCGCGTCCAGATTTACCTCTAGGATCGTCTCATGCACCTTTTTCTCCAGCATTTCGGAGATCTGCTCGAAATGGAAATGGCGGGAACCTTTAATCAAGATCAACTCATCCTTGAATTTCTTGAAAGAAGGAGACTTGATAAATTCCTCGGTGGTCGTGTAAAACTCCTTCTCGATCTCGAAGACGGAAGCATATTCCTTTAAGTCGCGGCCGATACCATGATACGATCTATCTTCTTACGGCGAACCAAATCGGCGACCTTCTTATATAGAGATTTCGGCAAGGTGCCCGATTGAAGGATATCGGAGAGGATTAAAGTGCTCTTTAATTGCTTGCCTACCCGGCGGCTTTGTTGGAAATCGAGCGCGATATCCAAGGAGTTGATATCCGAGTTATAGGTATCATTTATCAACAGGCAATTGTTGATACCTTGCTTTACGTCCAATCGCATAGCCACCGGCTCAAGATGTAAGAATTTCGTTACGTCGTTTACGCTGGTGGGTTTTAGGTAAAGCATAACCGCCATACAATGGATCACGTTCTCGATAGAAGCGTCGTCCGTGAACGGAATGGTAACGACCCGGTTGAAGCCCAGTAAAGTACAGTGAATGATCGTCTCAAACTCTTTCTTATCGATAGACTCGATAAACAAAGGAGCCTCGGAGTCCGTACGGCTCCATGCGATCGCTTTATGGGAAAGGCAAGCCGATTCGATACAATTGGCGATAAATAAATCATCCCCATCATAAATAATGGCTTCGCAATCATTGAAAAGCGTCAGCTTCTCCATACATTTCTGATTGGAGGAGAGGAAATTCTCTTGATGAGCCTCCCCGATATTCGTGATGATACCAATCGTGGGGGCGATGATGGGTTGCAGGCGTTCCATCTCGTCCGGTTGTGAGATACCGGCCTCGAAGATGCCCAGTGTATTTTTCTCGCTCATCTGCCATACCGAGAGAGGAACCCCCAACTGGGAGTTGTAGCTCCGGGGCGAACGTACGATGTTGAACTCGTTATGCAGCAGTTGATAGAGGAATTCCTTTACGATCGTCTTTCCGTTGCTACCGGTGATGCCGATCACGGGGATGTTGAATTGCTTCCTGTGGTGAGTCGCCAGCTTTTGTAAAGCTCGTAACGTATCTTTTACGATCAGGAAGTTCGCATCCTTCATGCTCTCGAACTCCGGTAGCATATCGCTTACCACGAAGTTGCGAACACGAAGTTTATAGAGTTCCTGTATATATCTATGTCCGTCGTTCGTCTTGGTTTTCAAGGCGAAGAAGAGGCTTTTTTCCGGGAAGGAGAGACGACGGCTATCTGTCAACAACAAACTGACCGTATCGTCAAGCAATTGGTTTGTTTTAGCACCGATAACTCTTGCTATTTCTTTAATTGCGTATTCCATTCTTTTATTTTAGTTTAGACTTTACTATTTCGATCTCTTTTCTGATATCAAAGGAAGGAATTTTCTCGCTAATTCGTTCCATCTTTAACAAAGTTTGAAGGATAAACCGCTTATAGGCCTCGCTATCCGGTTGAAAGGGCTTATGGTTAATAGCTTTTTGAATATCACCCCATTCTTTAAGGATTGCCGAAGTGTCTGTGGATAAGAAATTTTCGATAAAACGTTGCCAAATATAATCAATGGCCAATGGGAGGGATGGAGCATATCGTCCGCATAGAAACGATAATCCCGGAGCTCGTCCATAAGGATCTCATAAGCGGGGAAGTAGGCGATTCGGTCGGGATAATCTTTCTGTAAGCGTCCGTGGCTAGCAATAGGGTGGCTTTGCTGAGTTGGTTCTCGTGCGCCCCGTCTTTCCAGTGGCGGATCGGACTTACGGTAAATAAGATTTTCAAGGCGGGGTTTTGTTCCCAAAGCTAGTAACAGAGGTTTCCAGTCCTCGACGATCTCTTGCGTGGATAATCGTTGCCGATCGAACATCTTTTCCGGTAGCTTATGGCAATTCGACACGATTCGCCCGTCGCTCTTGAGGCGGTAGACGAAAGCGGTTCCCAACGTGATTACCAACCGGGTCGCTTTTCGCAGGAAATCGGAGGATTCGGATAAGCGGCTGTTTATATGGCATAGGCATTCTTCTTCCGAGGGAGCGGAGAAACGGCTATGATGGGTAAAACTATGGTATATGCCTCATGCTGGAATAAATCGCCGGGAGTGAAACGCTCCGGGCGTAGTAGCATCCGCAATCCTTCCGCTACGGAAGCCGGGTTATACAGAGTACCGAATGGGTTTATATCTACGGAGAATTTATTCTCTTCCAGCTTCCGCCCGATATTCTCGGCGAAGCAGGAGCCCATCATCACGACCCGGTCCTCATATGAGAAAGAGAATCGTGCTTTCGGCAACAGGATTCGGGTATAAAGTTCCATATTTACTTTTTCGCAAAAGTAGATATATGTTTACGGAAATGCAAATAAGGAAGGTGTTTTAGGGGAATAATGTAACAATGCCCATTGTAAGGTTGTTAGGATGGGCAGTATAAGGAGCTTACGATGGGCATTGTCGCGACCTTATAATGCCTATTGGCGGAAGGTCGGGAGTGATACTATAAAAGAACGGCGGTAACTTGTTGAGTGTTACGCCGTTGGTCGTAGCCTTTGCCGGGGCTACGCTTCATCTCCCATCGTTGCCATATATTCTTTCCATAAGGAGTCTATGTCGTAATCATTGCCGAGCGCGTATTTCACGCCACCATCGAACGACCAAGGAATAACCTCTAATGTGCTTCGGTTGAACTTCCGCAGGAAATCCGGGTTTTTGGTTTGCGTAAGCCATGCGAGAAAGAAGCCTGTCGTGCGGTAACCATCCATATAATGGCCGCCATTGGGACGATCTTCCAAGGTAAAACCGCCGTTTAGGTATCTTACGGCATCCGCCACACCTTCTATCATGGCCCAGAAAGTCTTATTAGTCCCATAGCTGCCTATGCCTTGAGGCTCCAATTGGAAACCATGCGTCAGCTCATGGTATAATACGCCACGGGTCTCGTAATCCACTTTCGCGGTGTCGTTATTGGCAAAACTTTTCTCGATCCATTTCGTGCTGTATACGATACTGATGGAAGGGGGCGCTCCGTCTTTCGCGGATACCCCGTCGTATTCCTTTAATGTATAGTGGATCTCCTCGATGCCCGGGATACTATCTTCCGGAGTGAAATAAAGCGTCTCTACGACCTTGCGGGCGTGCTTGGTAATATAAGCTTCCGGATCTGGGATAACGGCGGCATAGATCGCCGAGCCTTAGTCTCGGGGGAAAGATTCTCGAAATCAATCTTTCCGATGTAATAATTATCCCAAGGACTTGAGGTGGCTTCCGCTACCGTAGCCGCCTGTTCCTTTTTGCTGGAGCAAGCGATGCAAGTCCACAGCAGGAAAGCACCGCTGATTAATTGTTTATATCTCATAAGTCTCATCTGTTTTTAGGTGAAAATAGGCTAATCTGTCAGTGAATAAGGACGATCCTCTCCGTTGAACAATCGCTTTTTGTTCGGGCTGGAAGTCATCTCGAAAGTGAGCGTTCCACCGTTCATGATGTCATCCTGCGTGATGTATCCTTTGGTATAGGGTTTCCCGTTTAGCTTTACCGCTTTTACATAACGGTTCTTGTCGCTGACTTTATCGGCTTTTACCTCGAAAGTCTTACCATTCTCCAAGCGAACCTTCATATATGGAAGGTAGGGAGCGCCTAATACGTATTGATCCGTACCCGGGCAAACCGGATAGAATCCCATGGCGGAAAGGATATACCAAGCGGACATCTGGCCGCAGTCGTCGTTACCGCAAAGGCCGTCGATATTGTTGCGATACATCTTATTCATGATCTCACGTTGCCAGTATTGGGTTTTCCAAGGCTGGCTGGTCCATGTGTATAAAAATGGGATGTGATGGCTGGGTTCGTTGCCGTGTACATAACCTCCTAGTAATCCTTCTTTAGTTACGTCTTCGGTCTCGGCAAAGAACTCATCGGGAAGATGCATCGTGAATAAGGAATCCATTTTAGTGATGAATGCTTGCTCGCCTCCCATCAACTGAATCATACCATTGACATCTTGAGGGACAT
>ENA-OQCK01000826-OQCK01000826.1-human-gut-metagenome-genome-assembly--contig:-NODE-826-length-14255-cov-3.989312_pt1 | contig 14255 bp, 19 predicted proteins | sample MGYA00242498_ERZ504578 | MGnify/ENA primary metagenome ERZ504578 (study PRJEB26092, sample SAMD00036229) | human gut metagenome | host: Homo sapiens | study: EMG produced TPA metagenomics assembly of... | reverse complement strand
ATTATAATTTGTTGTTTTATCTCCATTTTATCACACTGCGGAGAGACGGGGATTCGAACCCCGGATACCCTTTAGGGGTATACACGCTTTCCAGGCGTGCCTCTTCAACCACTCGAGCATCTCTCCAATAGACGCCTTTTCTGAAATCGGGTGCAAATTACAAAAAAAAATGCGAACCACCAGCGTTTTCAGCTACAAATGTATTCTTTTTTTTGTTGTTCTGCCTCATTCTCCCCGTTTTATATTAAATAAAATCTCAAAATTAATAAACTTTAAAATCTTAAAGAACTTATTTGAGCATTCCGAACACTTTTAAAGCGTTATCAGAAGTAACCTGGGCCACCTTTTCAGGAGAGTTCCCATAGATTCCGGCCACCTTTACCAAAGTATCCTTAACATATGCGCTTTCGTTCCTCTTGCCTCGATTGGGAACCGGAGTCAGATAAGGGGAATCGGTTTCCAGCACGATGCGTTCCAAAGGAATATTCTTCAAGACTTCGGGTAAAGTTGATTTCTTGAAAGTCACCACACCATTTATTCCTATCATGAAATCCGCAAATTCCATAATCCTGCAGGCCTCTTCCGAGGTTCCCGTAAAACTATGGAAAATTCCTTTCAAAGGAGTCTGCTGATAGGGTTTCAACACATTATATATATGGTCGAACGCTTCCCTACAATGCAGCACTACCGGCAAACCGTATTCCAAAGCCCACTCAATCTGCTTGTCCAACACCCTTTGCTGCTCTCTAAGAAAAGTCTTATCCCAATACAAGTCCATACCAATCTCGCCAACCGCAACAAATTCATTCGGTGAAGCCAGCTCCCGGGCCACTATTTCCAACTCCTTTTCATAATCCGCATCCACAGAGGTAGGGTGCAATCCAATCATCGGATAGCAATACCCTTTATATTCACGGCACACCCGAAGCATAGGTCCTATGGTGGTACTATCGATATTGGGCATAAAAATATGCGTGACTCCTGCCTCACGGGCACGAGCCATCACTTGAGGCAAATCCTCTGCAAACTCTTCTAAAAAAAGATGGGAATGTGAATCAATCAATCTCATTCTTCAACTTACTCTTTGCGTTTCTCACCGGTACGGTAATAATAGATTATTCCATAATCACGGCATAAATCCAAACGTTTCTCATTGGGAGTGACCTCCTCGAATTTCTTTTCAACCTGGTTCCATATATCCAAAATCAAACCATCCGCCTCTGCACGCATCGAAGCCAAGGTGTCCAAACTGCGGGCTGTCAAAGATTGAAGATTCTTTTGCTTCTCATAACTATCCATGAAAATATCATAATGCACCCTCACTTTTGCAATCGTAGGGTTATAAATGGGAATTCCTCCTGGGATATACGTTTGTTTTCCCCATCCACGATTTTACGCCCCCACTCTGCCAAGCAGGCTCTGTCGATAAATCAGGCACATTATTGTTGCTTGTGTCCAAACCGTAATATTCCTTATGAGCAATACGCACTTCAGAACGGATGACAGCTAAATTCAACACCTGGATAAAATGAGAAATATACAGACGGGCAGTCTTTACATTAGCCTGATGCTTACGTCCCGCCCGAGCCTGCCGCTCAAAACAGTCGGCATAATAAGCTTGCGCAGCTTCAAACTTTGTAAGAAAATTCCGCGCATCAGTCAACGCCTTCAAAGATACGGCCAAATCATACACATTACATATATCACCCTTGACGACCACTGCTTTCAGCGCCCGTATTCTCGCTTGATCTGTATTAGGCAATCTTCTATAAGGCATTTTCTCCCGGATTTAAAGTTATACTTCCCGATGCATCAGGTTAGCCATCAGGTTCTTCAATTCCTCTTTCTTTTCATCTGCCACCTTCACCGCCAACAGACTTTCCATTGCGCGTTCACAATACTCTTCCATCTTTTTCTCACACAGTTCCTTGACGCCAATCCGGTTATACAGTTCCGTCACCGCAGCAACTTTCTCCTCCGGGTTGAATGCAACAGCATCCACCCAAGCATTCAAGCGGGTCAACTGCTCCTCATCCGCATGTTCAAAAGCCTTTATCAGCATGTAGGTCTTTTTATTGCACAGAATATCACCTCCAATATTCTTTCCAAAGACGGCAGCATCGCCATAAACATCCAGGAAATCATCTTTCAACTGAAAAGCGACACCCAAGTTCATGCCAAAATCATACAACTGCTCCGCATCTTCAGAAGAAGCCCCTCCCAAAAGAGCGCCAATCTTCAAGCTTGCAGCCAACAATACCGAAGTTTTCAGACGAATCATTTCCAGATACTCCTCTGCCTTCACATCCTTCCGATGTTCAAACTCCATATCCAGCTGCTGTCCTTCACAGATTTCCAGTGCAGTCAGGCTAAATATATCCATCACCTCTTTCAGGTGTTCAACCGGGCATTGAGCCATAAACTGATAAGCTAATACAAGCATTGCATCCCCCGAAAGGATGGCAGCATTGTCATCCCAAACTTTATGTACGTCTCCTTACCACGCGACGGTCTGCACGGTCCATCAAGTCGTCATGCAAAAGAGTATAATTATGATACACTTCAATCCCCGTTGCAGGGTTAAAAATACGGGTAATATCCTCCTGATACAGATTGTAGGCCATCAACATCAATACCGGACGGATTCTTTTTCCGCCCATGGACAACACATAGGTAACGGGAGCATATAAACCTTGAGGAGTACGGGTAAACTGCAATTCTGCAATATGAGAATTTATTCTTTCTAAAAGCTCGGAAGCTGTAAACATGGCATTTTCAGAATTTAGGGAATAGCGGATAATGAAAAGAGGCTGCATTCCGGCAGCCTCTCCCACTTATAGATATTTTATTACTGCAATCTAAACATTACAGGCACGGTATACTTAACACGAACGGGTTTACCACGCTGCATACCGGGTTTCCACTTCGGCATGCCCATAATCACGCGGACAGCTTCTTTGTCCAAATACGGGTCAACGCCTCTCAGAACTTTAGCATCTACGATACTACCGTCCTTATTAACCACGAACTGTACAGTTACACGGCCTTGAGTTCCGTTTTCCTGTGCAATAGTAGGATATTTAATATTCTTGCTCAAATACTGCATCAAACCAGCCATACCACCATTCGGGAACTCAGGCATCTGTTCTACCACCTCGAAAATAGTCTGTTCTTCCGGTTCTTCCTCTTCCACTGCTACGGGAACATATTTGATTTCCACTGCCTGGTTCAATTCTTCAGAAGATACAATGGCCGTTTCTTCCACGTCAGCATCGTCTTCAACGATAGTCAACGTCTCTGCAATTGAAGGGGCTTCGGGAGGCGGAGGAGTAACCTGCTCCGGCTGTTCTGTAATAGGGATGATTTCCTCTTCAAAAAATACGTCGGTAATAGCCTGGCTCGTGTCAATCTTGATGTCACGCTTTGTCCACTCGAACGCAACAAACATGAAAGCGAGCACGATTACATAACCGACAAGCAGCCAAGTCGACTTCTTACTCTCCAGGTCTGCCTTAGGTGATTTCTTAATTTCCATAATTTATAATATAATTTTAGTGTTTCTCATTTGGGGCAAATATAGCACTTTTCCCAAGAATGTTCACGCTCTGCTGTTTTTTTTTACACAATAGGCGCTCCATTTTCATTTTTTTAATCCTTCAAAAACCTCCATGTGCTTTTGTGCCACAAATGTAACGAGATATTTTAAAAATACCGTATCTTTGGCAAGAATTTTAAATGAAATATTGAAATTTTCTGTTTTGCAGGTGTTATACCTATATAACTATAGCATAAAAGTCATGAAAAAGATAACAATAGCAATCGACGGTTTTTCCTCTTGCGGGAAAAGCACTATGGCCAAAGACCTCGCCCGCGAAATCGGTTACATATATATAGATAGTGGTGCCATGTATCGGGCAGTAACATTATATAGTATAGAGAATGGTATTTTCCAGGGTGACCGCATAGATGCCGAAAAACTGAAAAGTCTAATAAAGGATATACATATTTCTTTCCGCCTGAACCCCGAAACCGGACGCCCGGATACCTACCTGAACGGAGTAAATGTAGAAAACAAAATCCGTACCATGGAAGTATCTTCACGTGTCAGCCCCATTGCAACATTGGATTTCGTACGCGAAGCTATGGTAGCACAGCAACAAGAGATGGGCAAGGCCAAGGGTATCGTTATGGATGGGCGCGACATCGGCACTACCGTTTTTCCGGATGCCGAGCTGAAAATTTTTGTAACCGCCACCCCCGAGATACGGGCACAACGCCGCTATGACGAACTAAAGGCCAAAAGGGAAGAAGCCAGCTTTGACGAAATTCTGGAAAATGTGAAACAACGGGACTATATTGACCAAAACCGGGATGTAAGTCCGCTGCGCAAAGCTTCTGACGCTTTATTGTTGGACAACAGCCACCTGAGCATTTCCCAACAAAAGGAATGGCTGGCGGAACAATTCGAACGGGTTATAAAGGAGAAGAACTGAACCGGATATGGCAAAAGTAGAAATAGACGAAGGCTCCGGCTTCTGTTTCGGAGTTGTCACCGCAATAAACAAGGCAGAAGAGGAACTGGCGAAAGGAGGAACCCTCTATTGTCTGGGAGACATCGTGCACAACAGCCGTGAAGTGGAACGCCTGAAGGCAATGGGGCTGATTACCATCAACCATGAGGAATTCAACCACCTCCACAACGCCAAAGTGCTGCTGCGTGCTCATGGAGAGCCCCCTGAAACTTATGACATTGCCCGCCGCAACAATATAGAAATCATTGACGCAACCTGCCCGGTCGTACTCCGCCTGCAAAAGAAGATTAAGCAAGAGTACGTCCAGGAAGACAACCGCGACAAGCAAATTGTCATCTATGGCAAAAATGGACACGCCGAAGTACTGGGTCTGGTAGGACAAACCACCGGAAAGGCCATCGTCATCGAAAAGCAGGAAGAGGCAAGGAAACTGGATTTCAGCAAAGACATCCGTCTCTACTCCCAGACCACAAAGTCTCTGGACGGATTTCAAAACATTGTGAAATACATAGAGGGACATATCTCACCGAAAGTCACTTTCGAGTCCTATGACACTATCTGCCGACAAGTGGCAAACCGGATACCTAATATCCGGAAATTGCAGCTTCCCATGATTTAATATTCTTTGTCAGCGGCAAAAAAAGCTCTAACGGCAAGATGCTGTTCAGTGAGTGTAAAAAAGTCAATGCCAATTCACATTTGATAGACAGTGCCGAAGAAATAGATAGTTCTCTGTTAGCCGGTGCCAATTCCATCGGTGTCTGCGGAGCCACTTCCACCCCCAAATGGCTGATGGAAGAAATTTCAGAAGCCATAAAGTCAAAACTTAAATAACAGTTTGTCATCCTTTTGGAACAGCAAATTAACGTAATTTATTAGTCACCGCCTCAGCTTTTTACTATCTTTGCGGCATGAAAAAAATAGTCCAAATCTATTTTTCATCATGATTATTAATACTAAACAAAAAGATTGTTATGGGAACAGTTAAGTGCATTGGTATCTTGACATCAGGAGGTGATGCTCCGGGAATGAACGCAGCCATACGTGCCGTGACACGTTCGGCTATTTACAACGGACTTTCAGTTAAAGGTATATATAGAGGTTACAAAGGTCTGGTAACCGGCGAAATCAAAGAATTCAAAAGCCAAAATGTCAGCAACATCATCCAGCTGGTGGTACAATCCTGAAGACAGCCCGCTGCAAAGAGTTCACGACTCCCGAGGGCCGCCAGATTGCTTACGACAACATGAAGAAAGAAGCATTGACGCCTTAGTGATTATCGGAGGCGACGGTTCGCTGACCGGTGCTCGTATCTTTGCACAAGAGTTTGACGTGCCTTGTATCGGGCTGCCGGGAACTATCGACAATGACCTTTATGGAACAGATACCACTATCGGCTACGACACCGCGCTGAACACGATCCTGGATGCTGTGGACAAAATCCGTGATACAGCCACTTCCCATGAGCGCTTGTTTTTCGTAGAAGTCATGGGACGCGATGCCGGTTTCCTCGCTCTGAACGGCGCCATCGCCTCCGGAGCAGAAGCAGCCATTATCCCGGAATTCAGTACGGAAGTGGACCAACTGGAAGAATTCATCAAGAACGGTTTCCGGAAATCCAAGAACAGCAGTATCGTACTGGTAGCCGAGAGTGAACTGACCGGCGGTGCAATGCACTATGCAGAGCGTGTAAAGAACGAATACCCCCAATATGACGTACGCGTAACCATCCTCGGTCACTTGCAACGCGGTGGTAGCCCTACGGCACACGACCGTATCCTTGCCAGCCGTCTGGGCGCAGCCGCCATCGACGCCATCATGGAAGGACAGCGCAATGTCATGATAGGCATTGACCACGATGAAGTGGTATACGTTCCCTTCACGAAGGCCATCAAGAATGACAAACCCATCAAGAAAGACCTTGTAAATGTATTGAGAGAACTGTCTATCTAATGACAGACTGTTCAGATACCCCATAAACAGAGAAGGCGACATATGCGCCTTCTCTGTTTTTTACAACCATTTTTTCACTATACTTTCCGTCCTCTCCCACAGTTCTTCCATCTGTACATGCCGGGTGTACTTCTCCGAAAGAGACTTGGGACGGCAACTGGCATTCAATGTCCCGTACGTTTACCGGCATCCTCATCCAGCAATAAGCCGACAGCCGTTGCAGCTCTTACGGGGAGTACGGATAAAAGGCCTGAAAAGTATATCTGTCAGCGGGTCAAACCACATATGCATGGTGATGATATTGGTAGACACAATCCCCGGGTCAGCCGCATTCACAACAATACCTTTGTGTTTGACGCGACTGGCCAAGTCGATGGTGAACAGAGTCAATGCCAGCTTCGTGTTGCTATATATAGGAATGCGCCAAAAGCCACCCTTCCTTCCCCGGAGGAAAAAATCCGGAAAGTCAAGATGACCGATGGCATACGTACAAGATACCATATTCACAATACGGCTCCCCTCTCCCATCAATGGCAGCAGCTTGCGGGTCAGCAGGTAAGGCCCTACATAATTGACACTCACCGTCCGTTCCAGTCCGTCTTCGGTAATGCGGCGTTCCGTTTCCATGGTTCCGGCATTGTTCATCAGCAACGCCAACGGCTCTCCCCGCTTCAACAGATGCTCTGCAAATGCGGCCACTGAAGCCAGAGATGCCAAATCAATGGGAGCAGTCTCAATACGCGGATTACCGGTTTCACGCATCAGCAGTTGCCGCTTGGGTTCGGCAGCTTGGGGTCACGGCATGCCATGATGACCTGATAGCCGGCAGTTGCCACTGCGCGGGTAATTTCCATGCCCATGCCACCGTCTGCCCCGGTTATAACAGCTAAATTCACTTTAATAATTAAAAATTGAAAATTAAAAACTAAAAATCAGCCTTTCGCTTCGATTTTCTCTATCTCCCTTTCAGACAAGGTGGAAGCTCCTCCTTCAAATGCTGATGGCATGCCATCTCGATGGAATACATCCGGGCAATGCAATAATTACTATGCCGGCAGTTGCAACGTGCATTCTCTTCGGCACGCATGCGGTTGACAAACCCCGGCTCATTGAGCAGAGCGCGTGCCATTTGCACAGCCTCGAAGCCGTCATCCAGCACCTCATCTATCTTGTCCCTGGAAACCAGGCCACCCACATAAACCAACGGTATCTTCAAGGCGGCACGGAATTTCAAGGCATCTTCCAGGAAATAAGCTTCCTTAAACGGTACGCTCGGTATCATCCATTTGCCTACCATGCGTACACCGTATTTCAACCACCAGCAGGTCATGTAATGCGTCATGCTGCGGATAGGCATTTCGCCCCGCATGACATACATCGGCGCCTTACTGACGAACCCACCGCTCAAGACCAGCGCATGTGCTCCCGACTGCTCCAGCCTCCGGGCCACCTGCATCGTCTCGTCCAGCTCCATCCCTCCACGGAAACCGTCGCGCATGTTCATCTTCACCAGCACAGCCATATCACTGCCGGCAGCCTTCATCACTTCTTCCATCACCATATCCATAAAACGCATACGGTTCTGCAACGAGCCTCCGAACTCGTCTTTCCGATGGTTGGTGGACGGGGACAAGAACTGGCTGATGAGATAGCCATGCCCTGCATGAATCTCTACAGAATCAAATCCGGCCTCCCGTGCCAGATTCACCGAACGTCCATAAGCACGCGCCATCTCCGGCAGCTCATCGGCACGCAGTCCGCGCACAAAGGTAGGAGAGTAAAGATTGAAACCGGAAGATGCGCCGACGGGCATACAACCGCAAATGCTCTTATGGGACATATTGCCACAGTGTCCCAACTGGATGCCTGCCGCAGCCCCCTCCGCATGTATGGCATCAGTCAGCCTACGGAGTCCGGGGATAATCTCAGGACGCATCCACAACTGGCGGTCAAAAGACAAACCGCTCTGAGTAACTGCCGCATAGGCAACAGTAGTCATACCTATACCTCCCGCCGCTACCGACCGATGATAGTCGAGCAACATGTCCGACGGAGCGTTTCCGGGACACATGCTCTCGAAAGCAGCCGAACGGATGGTACGGTTACGCAAGGTCAACGGTCCGAAAGTGACGGGGGTGAATAACTTGGATTCCATCGTTATGAGTTATGAGTTATGAGTTATAAGTTATGAATTATTCATTTTCCATTTTCAACTCTCCATTTTCCATTAATAAAGAAATGGAATGATGCGTTTGCGCTTTCCTACCGCCTCATCACCAAACTCCTCCCGATAACGGCGGTGAATGGCATCGGCACGGGGAACAAGGTTGGCAAACGTCCACCAGACGAACACCCAGGCGGCGGGAGAAGCTGTGAGTATGGCAAACCCCGTCCATTCCACCAGTTCACCGAAGTAATTGGCAGAAGTGACGTATCGGTAAAGCCCTTTTCCGGGAAGATAATGCTTCGTATCACCTGGCCTGCGCAGATGACGTATCACATAGTCGGAATGCAAATTGACGAACATACCTGCAAAAACAGAATGATTCCCAACAAGGCATGAGGTTTCAGCAAATAGGCCCAGCCATCGGCATACAAGCTTCGGGAGCGAAATAGAACAAACCGCCCGCCTGCATCATCCCGTTCAAAAGGTTGAAGACGATACCCATCGCCATAATAGCTACCGGCATCCGGCTTTTACCTTTCAGCAGGAACGGAAAAATAAAGGCCCGCTGAAGATAGTGCAACTGAAACAGCAGGAAGAAGAAATATACCGGCACGGCAAATCCCGCTCCACTCTTCCCCCACAACCCAAACATGACGATGAATACCGGCGCTTCCATAAGCACCCACGCCAGTTTATTATTGATGGAGATTCCCCACGAGGCAGTACGGAACATGCCATAACCCGCTTTGACAAAATAGAGTGCAATAAAGACAACCAATGCCACAGCACTCATTACCCACAGAAATATCTGAAAAGTTTCCTGATTCATAGTTCTTTATTTATGCGAAGCAAGATAAAGAAAACTCACAACAAACAAATCGTTTTCCCCGGATAATTGTTTTTTCATGCAAAAACCAGTGTTTTTTACTGAGAAGATTAAGCAGTAGAGATACGAAAATCTAATCGTTCCATCATGGAGTAAATTTCATTCCACCATGGAGAAAAAACCGTTCCACCATGGTGGAACGATTTTTTCCCCGTGATGGAACGATTTAAAAGATACAAGTCTAATCCTTACCGTTTCTTAATGGGCACATAAGCCACCTCATCCAAAACATTCTTATAGGCAGGACGGATAATACGCTTGCCTTCGAAATTCAATTCTTCATTGCGATGTGCACACCAACCGACAATACGTGCCATGGCAAACAAAGGCGTGAAGATTTCCTGCGGCAGCCCAATCATCTCGTAGACAAAGCCCGAATAGAAATCCACATTACTCGAAACCGTCTTGCCATTATTCTTCACACGGCCAAACACATCAATGGCGCGCTCCTCGAGCAGTTCAAGGAAAGCGAACTCGCGTTCTTTCCCTTTTTCGCGGGCAAGGTCGCGGGCAAGCTCTTTCAGCAGAATGGCGCGCGGGTCGGAAATGGTATAGACGGCATGTCCGATACCATATATCAAGCCGGTCTTGTTATAGGCTTCCTTGTTGAGCATGCGGGTGAAGTAAGTATCAATCTCATCCACATTCGTCCAGTCCTGAATGTTTTCCTGCAGATGGTGGAACATATCGGCAACCTGGATATTGGCACCTCCATGAAGCGGCCCTTTCAAGGAACCGATACCTGCCGCTATCGAAGAGTAAGTATCCGTCCCGGTAGAAGAAGTGACACGTACGGTAAAAGTGGAGTTGTTACCACCACCGTGCTCGGCCTGAAGAACCAGCAGCAGGTCGAGCGTGCGGGCATCCAGCTCCGTGTAGTCCTTCTTCAGCATATAGAGGAAATTCTCGGCAATGGAAAGGTTTTCCTGCGGATGGCGGATATGCAGTGAACGGCCATGGGTGGCATGGCGAAGCATGTTATAGGCATACGCAATGATGGTTGGGAATTTCGAAATAAGCTCAATGCTCTGCCGCATCAGATTATCGCGGGAAGTGTCATCGGCATCCGGGTCAAAACGATACATCTCGAGCACGCTGCGCGCCAGGATGTTCATAATGTTGTTTCCTTCAAGTTCAATGATATTCATCTTGGTCTTCTGCTCCAGCGGCATGTTATCGTTGATGAGTTCACGGAAAGAAGAGAGTTCTTCCTTGTCGGGCAGGCGGCCGGAAAGCAGCAAGTAGGCAATTTCCTCAAAACCGAAACGCTTCTCTTTGATGATGGCGTGTGCCAAGTCATCCACATCATAACCGCGGTAGAACAATTTGCCGGGAATAGGCTTCAGCCCTCCACCGGGGATGCGTTCATAGCCAACCACATTGCCTATTTTGGTCAACCCCACCAAGACTCCCGTGCCGTCCTCATTACGCAAACCGCGCTTCACATCAAACTTCCTGAACAGTTCATTCTCAATCCGGGTAGCTTCCTTCAAATCTTCGGAAAGCTTGTAAATCAGATACTCCTTCTTCATAATCGTTTCGTTTTATTCGTTATTCCCATTTTCTATTCTCCTTACAATCTCCCGGGTGAAAGTCGAAGTGGACAGCGAGACGCCACCCGGCATAAAACGGGCCAAGTCGGCAGTAGCACGGGCTTCTGTGAAACTTTGCTCCAAGGCGTTCTCTATAAGAGAGGCTGCTTCCTTCCAACCCAGATATTCAAGCATCATCACAGCGGAAAGATGATGGAACAGGGATTCACAATGTCTTTCCCGGCAATGTTCGGAGCCGTCCCGTGAGTAGCCTCAAAAATGGCATGCCCCGTTTTATAGTTGATATTCGCACCCGGTGCAATGCCGATGCCGCCTACCATGCAGCCAGTTGGTCGGACACATAATCGCCGTTCAGATTCAACGTGGCAATCACGGAATATTCTTCGGGGATAAGCAACGTGTTCTGCAAGAATGCATCGGCAATGCAGTCCTTGATGACCAGACGCCCTTCTGCCAGCTCTTTACCAAACTCACGTTCTGCCAGTTCGTACCCCCACTTCTTGAAGCCGCCTTCCGTAAATTTCATGATGTTTCCTTTGTGTACCAAGGTCACGGAAGGCATATGATGCTCAAGCGCGTATTGGCAGGCGGCACGCACCAAGCGCTCTGTTCCTTCTCTTGAAACGGACTTCACGCCAAACGAGGAGGTTTCGGGAAAACGGACTTTTGTCACTCCCATGTCATCATGGAGAAAACGATAGAACTTTTCAGCCTCCGGAGTTCCGGTTCCCATTCGATGCCTGCATAAATATCCTCGGTATTCTCACGGAATACGTACATATCCACCTTCTGCGGCTCTTTGAGTGGAGAAACAATGCCCTTATACCAACGTACCGGACGTTGGCAGACATACAAATCAAGCGTCTGACGCAAGGCTACGTTCAAGGAACGGATACCTCTGCCGACGGGAGTTGTCAAAGGACCTTTGATGCCCACCTTATAGGTGCGGAAGGCTTCCATGGTTTCGTCCGGCAACCAGGAACCGGTTTCGTGAAAGGCACGTTCTCCTGCCAGCACTTCTTTCCATTCAATGCCACGCCGGTCACCATAGGATTTCTTGACAGCGGCATTCACGACAGCCTGCATGGATGGGGTCACTTCTGCTCCCACCCCATCGCCGGTAATAAAAGGTACAGTAATTTTTTCCATATTCTATCTTGCATTAAGTGCAGAACCGGCCCGGAACCAAGCGATCTGCTGTTCGTTATACGTATGTTGTACTTCAAAACTTCTTTACTCCCGTCCTCGTGATGAAGAACCACCTTCAAAGTGCGTCCCGGAGCAAAATCTTTCAACCCCATGACAGAAATCAAGTCGCGTTCCCGAATCTTGTCATAATCGGCCTTATCCGTAAAGGTCAGCGCCAACATGCCTTGTTTCTTTAAATTCGTCTCATGGATACGGGCAAAGCTTTTCGCCAAAATGGCGCGTACATTCAGGAAGCGTGGTTCCATGGCAGCATGCTCACGGCTGGAACCTTCACCATAATTCTCTTCGGCAACGACAATGGAAGGGATGCCTTCTGATTTATACAGCTTCGCAGTGCCTGACACTGTTCCATAGGTATTGGTGGAGCGGTTCCAAACCTTGTTCGTCTCTCCATTGAAAGCATTGACAGCCCCCATCAGCATATTGTCCGAAATATTCTCCAAATGTCCCCGGAAACGGAGCCATGGCCCCGCCATAGAGATGTGGTCGGTGGTACATTTCCCTTGCACTTTAATCAATAAGGGCATATTCAGCAAGTCCATGCCATCCCAGGCAGGGAAGGGAGTCAGCAGTTGCAAGCGCTGTGAATGAGGATTGACCGTAATTTCCGTCTGTCCTTTGCCTGGAGCAATGTATCCTTCCTTTCCTCCTATAAACTGTGCCGGCAGTTCTTCACCGACCGGTTCGGACAGTTTCACAACCTCTCCTTTGGCATTGACCAGCGTATCCTCAACGGGTCGAAACAAAGGTCACCGGCAATGGTCAGCGCCATCGTTATCTCCGGGGAAGCGACGTAAGCAAAAGTGTTGGGATTTCCATCGGCACGTTTGGCAAAATTACGGTTAAAAGAGGTGACGATGGAATTTTTCGTTCAGGGTCATCAGTATGGCGCTTCCACTGGCCAATACAAGGTCCGCAGGCATTCGCCATTATCGTTGCGCCAATATCTTCGAAAGCGGCAATCATGCCGTCGCGTTCAGCAGTGGCACGTATCTGCTCCGAACCGGGGTTGACAATCAGCGAGGAAGCAACCTTCAAATTCTTTTCCTTTACCTGCCGGGCAAGGGAGGCTGCGCGGCTCAAATCCTGATAGGACGAATTGGTACACGACCCTATCAGGCCGACTTCCATCCGGCGGGGATAGTTATTGGTTATCACTACCTCGGCAAATTTCGATATCGGTGTTGCTGCATCCGGCGTAAAGGGCCCGTTGATATACGGTTCCAACAGCGAGAGGTCTATTTCAATGATGCGGTCGTAATATTTTTCCGGATTTGCCAGCACTTCGTCGTCGGCGCGAAGGTCGCAGCTACGGAAGCAGCCATTTTTGCCACTTCTTCACGTCCGGTAGCCTTCAAATAAGTACCATGCGCTCATCGTAAGGGAAAAGGGAGGTAGTCGCCCCCACCTCTGCCCCCATATTGCAGATGGTAGCCTTTCCAGTGGCAGACAATGAAGCGGTTCCCGGTCCAAAATATTCAATGATGGCATTGGTTCCCCCTTTTACAGTAAGAATACCCGCCAACTTCAGAATAACATCTTTGGGAGCTACCCAGCCACTCAATTTACCCTTCAAGTGTACGCCTATCAGACGCGGCATTTTCAATTCCCATTCCATGCCAGTCATCACATCCACCGCATCGGCACCACCCACACCAATGGCCACCATGCCCAAACCTCCGGCATTGGGCGTATGAGAGTCCGTGCCTACCATCATTCCACCCGGAAATGCGTAGTTCTCCAATACCACCTGGTGAATAATGCCTGCTCCCGGCTGCCAAAAACCTATGCCATAGCGGGAAGAAACATCACGGAGAAAATTATAGACCTCCTCGTTGGTCTTCGTAGCAGTCGCAACATCTTCTTTTGCACCTTTATATGCTTGAATCAAATGGTCACAGTGCACAGTGGAAGGCACGGCAACCTGCTCACGGCCTGCATTCATAAATTGCAAT
>ENA-OQCK01000824-OQCK01000824.1-human-gut-metagenome-genome-assembly--contig:-NODE-824-length-14276-cov-2.159305_pt1 | contig 14276 bp, 16 predicted proteins | sample MGYA00242498_ERZ504578 | MGnify/ENA primary metagenome ERZ504578 (study PRJEB26092, sample SAMD00036229) | human gut metagenome | host: Homo sapiens | study: EMG produced TPA metagenomics assembly of... | reverse complement strand
CTCCAGCAATATATCCGCCTGTGGAAACCACTGTTCCAGCAGTGTCCGCATATGACTGCTCTTCTGTTCATAGTGTCTGCGCAGACGCCGTACATGTCGCTCCAGATGCCCATCCGCAATATATCTTGCCAAAGCCAGCTGTTCGATTTTGCTGGAGGTTGGTGAATAGCTGTTTGCGCGCTGATCATAGCGGTGTTGCAAAGCCTGTGGAATCACCATATAGCTGATTCGCAGAGACGGCAACAGAATTTTTGAAAAGGAGCCGATGTATACGACATGTCCCCCGGTATCAAAGCCCTGCATGGCAGGCGTCATACGCGTATGATAGCGCAGCTCCCCGTTATGGTCATCCTCGATGATCATGGCATTTCGCTGTGCCGCCCAGGCCAGCAGCTCCCTGCGTTTTTTCTTATCCAGAGGCTGATGGTTGTATCCCGCAGACGCGCTGTTTACATACAGCAGATTGACATCACTTGCCAGTAGCTCCTGCAAGCAGATACCATCTGCTTCCCTGCTTAATCTGCGTACAGGAAATGCATAATCATGAAAGACGGCTTCTGCCTGCGGAAAGCCACTCTCCTCCAACCCGATCACGACGGGTTTATCCAGCAAGCCGCACAATACATACAGCAGCGATTGAAAGCTGGAGCCGATGAAAAGCTGATCGCTTGTACACAATACACCCCGCACGGTATAGGCGTATTTCTGCAGTGCCATCCGCAGCCGCAGCTCTCCTCTTGCCTCTCCGTATGTCGCTATCTCATAATGACCGTCCAGGACCTCCTTGAGGTACTTCTTCCACAAAGTCAGATCAAATGAGCTGACATCCATTGTCTGCGACCGGAAGTCATAGCGGATTTTTTCATCCTGCAGCGCCGCCCCCTGCGCCAGCACCGCCTTACGCAGTTGAACATTCTCCGGCTCGACATCCACAAAAAACCCTTCTGCGGGACTGACAGGATATAGCCCTCCTCCAACAGCTTTTCATAGGCACGCTCAATGCTCGTCTTGGACACCTTCATCAAAGCCTCGCATTTCCGTATGCTAGGCAGCTGGTCACCTTTTACCAGATAGCCGGAAAGGATATCCGAGCGCAGTTTTTCATAAATTTGCAGATACAATGCCTTACCTGTGGTTCGTTCAAAATTTATCGTTTTTAATTTCATTGTTATCACCATCCTCAGTATAGCATACTGTACCTTAAATTTATAATAAATCTGTATATTTTTAAATGAACAGAAAGCTGATAGAATAACGGCAGAAACGAAGGGAGTAGCACATATGAAAACAATGAAGGTAAACGATATCGTGACAGCCGCACTAGGTATAGCCTTGTATTTCTGGCAACATGGCTGCTTAAGGTGCCAAACGGCATACAGGGATATTTCAATCTGGGTGACGGCTTTCTTCTGCTGTTCGCCTCAGTACTGAACCCTTTCTTGCCTTTATGGTGGGCGGTGTCGGCAGTGCGCTGGCAGATATCACCGGCGGATATGGCATGTATGCCCTTTTCACCCTGCTCATTAAAGGGATGGAGGCTGTTCTTGTTTCCTGGCTTGTCTGCAGGGGACGATCCTCATTTCGCTATGTTGCCTATATACTGGGTGGTTTACTGATGGTTGGCGGATATTTTCTTGCGGATGCATATATCAATCAAAGCTGGCAGCTTTCACTGACCGGTATCCCGGGGAATCTGGTACAGGCCGCAGCAGGCTATGTCATTGCACTGGCAGCCTATCCTCTCCTGCAAAAAAGGATGCACAGGCATCCGGATATGCATCATAAAACCGTCTAATACAGACGGTTCTTTTTCTATCTGCCAGGTGACAGGTAAGCGTATGCCGCTGTATGCTTAGCAGAGATACAAGCAGGGAGCAGCCCTCTGCCAGCACGATTGCCAGCCACACGCCTCTGCTTCCCAGCCAGCGTGGCAGAATGAGCAGAAACAGCAGATAAAAGCCAAAGGTTCTGGAAAATGAGATCAAGGCGGATAATCTGCCTGTGACAATGCGGTAAACATTGCCGAAGAGAATATATTGAAGCCGCTAAACAGCAGGCTGAAGGTAAATATGGCAAAGCCCTGCAGGGCAATCCTATATACACTGGTATCCTTGTCGGTAAACAAAGTGACAAGAGGTCTTTGAAACAGAATGGTTGTGACAAAGATGGCAAGGGAGCTGATTACCACAATTCCGATGCATTTACGTAGAAGCTGCAATAAACGCGCAGTATCCTTTCTGCCATATTGATAGCTGATCAACGGGGCAGCGCCCATGGAAAATCCGATATACAAACTGGTGAGCAGAAACTGTGTATAAACGATAATCGTTCCTGCGGCAACACCATCCTCTTGATGCAGACGAAATAGAATCGTGTTCAAAAGCAGAGTTGTCAGTGCTGATGCCAGCTGACTCACCATCTCACTGGAGCCGTTAAGACAGCTTTCCTTCAGCATGGAAGCATCCCAAGCTGGCCGTGCGAATGCAGCTCCCTTTCCTTTTCTCTGCAGGAAATACAGCGTTCCATATATAGCCGGAACCATATAGCCAATCCCGGTTGCAAGCACTGCCTTCGATTCCCATATGAAAGCCGGACATGAAGGCAGATCCAATGCAACATTGACTCCCCCGGCACACATTGCCAGCAGCATTCCCAGCAGCGGACGTCCCGCCGCTACAAACATGCTTTGATACAATACCTGCAGCATGCAGAAGGGAGTAAAAAGAAGAAGCATGGACAGATATCCTCTTGCATATGGCAATATTCTACCCTTGGCATGAAGCAGCTGCAGCAGTTCATCCGTAAACAGCAGACCGCCAATAGCAAGCACACAGCCAAGACCGATCGTACAGACACAAAGCAAGGCCGCATTTTTGCGCACCTTTTCCAGCAGACCCGCCCCCATGTCGCGGCACAGCACAGCAACACCGCCGCTTGCCAGCATTGAGGATAAACCGATGATCAGATTGATCATGGGACAGACGATATTGATCGCGGAAAGCGCATCGGTATTCACCAGACGCGAAACAAACAGGGTATCGGTTATCGTGTAAATACCCATCGCCAGCATCATCACAATAGATGGAGCCACAAAGCGAAGCAGCTGCGGCAGCGTACGGGTCGTATCCAGTGTATTCTCACGCATCCTGTGTTCTCCTGTAATACAGCCTCTGCACCGGATAGCCAAGCTCCACCAGCTCTTCACCGCATACAAAGCCGGCTTCCAGCAAAAGCCTGCGATATCCGGCATCTGCTCGATCAGCAGCGCGGAAACAGGTAATTACCAGATCGGTATGCGGGGCACAGGTACATTGCATCCATTCGATCAGCTGTTTCACAGCATCCAGACAGCGCAGCTGCGGATGAATTGCCAGAACATCAATCTGCCCGCTTTTTAGCTGCAGCTGGATCGCCGCAAACGCCGTCTTTTCAAAGGAAGCCAGAAATGCTTCCTTCTGCTTCATACACTTCAGCAGCTGCTGTTCATATGCTGCTTCCTCAAGGTAAGGAAAGAAATCCACAGCCTGACGCATCAGCTGCATCCATGTGTCCATATCCCTTGGTACTGCCTGTCGGATCTGCAGCTCCCGCATTGCAGATTCCGTCTGATTCAGCTCATGCAGCTGCAGAGGATGCTGTAGCGCATAATACTGCTGTTCTCTGCGAAACTGTGTACATGTCATCTTATATAGCTGCTTAAAGGCCTGAGAAAATGCCTGTGAGCTTCATAACCGTAGGATATGGCGATTTCCAGTACAGATGCATCTGTTTCACACAGACATCGTGCTGCTTCACTTATTCTTCTTCGCTTCACATAATCATGCATCCGCATGCCGCACAGCTGTGTAAAGCTGCGGTGCAGATAATAGGGGGAATATTGCATAAGCTGAGCTACTGTCTGCAGGGAAAGCGTTTCCTGCAGATGCTCCTCCAGATAGGAAAGCGTCCTTATGACAAGCTCCTGTTTTTCATTCATGTCGTTACCTCCTAGCTTTTCTGCAAAAGTATAGCAGGTTTCCTGCATTTCTGCGTTATCAATCTTGCCCTGCCGGCCTTCAGATATCTTTACATTGCATACCTCTGTATACCGCATCGAATAATACAAAAAAGCTGTATAGCTTCCTAAGGTTCTTACAGGGTGAATCATCCGTAGAAGAAAGTTGAGCAAGCTGATGCTTCTTATCATTTTGCTTCTGAATGAATCCAAAGAAGTAAGATTTTCACGGACGATACAGCTTTTCTTTTTCAGGAGCTCAAGCTCGGCTGGTGCTGATATGGTTAGCTCTTTCTTATCCGCATGCTTTTGAACTGGTATGCAGAAAACAGTCCGGCTCATGGTCATTCACAATACCGACTGCCTGCAGATAGGAATAGATAATAACGCTTCCGACAAACCGCATTCCACGCTTATACAGGTCTGCACTGATTTCATCGGAAAGCGCGGTGTGGGTTGGCAGCTCCTTTTGTGTTCTGTATATCACCTTACCCTCGGTGAAGCCCCAAAGATAAGCGGAAAAGCTGCCGTATTCCCGTTGTATCTGCTGGAAAATAACAGCATTTTTCACTGCGGCCCTGATTTTGAGACGGTTGCGAATAATGCCGGGATTCTGCATAAGCTCTTTCTGCTTTTCCTCGGTATAGCCTGCGACCTTCGCGACATCAAAGGCATCAAAGGCTTCCCGAAACGCCTCCCGCTTTTTCAGAATGGTAAGCCATGACAAACCAGCCTGAAACGATTCCAGAAGCAGCATTTCAAACAGCTTATGGTCATCATGTACCTCTCTTCCCCACTCCTCATCATGATAACGGACATAAATCTCAGGGACATTTTCTGCCCAGAAACAGCGTTTTTTCTCCATCTTCTCATCCTCATTTCTTTTGCTTTATTATACCAGAAGCAGCAGGCAGTTGACCAGCAATCGTTGACAGTTCCTCCTTGAAGCAGATGGGAAGCTGCAAAGCTGACACCGGATCAAGCCCTTTCGGAAATCCAGACGCATACAGGGCCTCCTGCATACGGGTTCTTACTTCATTCAACTGCCTCCCAAGTGCCTTGCCATATGCACTCAGCTCGATTTCATGCGCCCTTTGCACAATCAGCCCCTTTGCTTTCAGGCTTTTAACCGCACGGCAGACACTGGCACGGGAATATCCAAGATAGACAGCGACATCAATCTGGCGTACGACCCCCTGCTCCTGTTCCAGTATATCGATGACCTGCAGATATTTCTGCTGCGAGACAGTGAGCATCATTCACACCCCATGCAATCAAGCTGCGCTCATTCACTCTTTGAACATGTACATCATGCAGCTGCTTCTGTAACAGCATACGAATCTCCTTTTCACTGTACATATGCACATCCCCCTCCTTTTGAAAATGGAAAAACAGATTCATGAGCATCCGGGACACTGTCCCCTGTGTACAATCACCAATTACAAAATAGCCTCCGTATCGCAATACCCTCACCACTTCCTGCAATACCCTACAGGGATCCGGATAATGATGAAAGGAATCATTGCAGTACACCAGATCAAAGCTCGCATCGGCAAAGGGCAGATTTGCCGCATCCCCCAACAGCAGAGTGGCTCGCTCCTTCATGACCTGTGTTCCGATATGCAGCATGCCTTCACTCAGATCGATTCCTGTAAACCGGCGTCCGCAATCCTCATCATACAGCTGCTTCATCAGTGCGCAGGTACCGCACCCAAGATCCAGTACATCCCGCACAGGAAGCTGTATCATCAGCTCCAGCATGAACGGATACAGTTCCCTTGCATGCTTACCATGAAAATCGCTATCATAGGTGTCCGCCTGTTGATCAAATGCAATTCTTGATTGTTCAGTTTTATTCATAAAAGGCCTCCTTAATGAACAATGTTCATTCATATATTAAAAAGCAATCCCTGATCAAATGGTATCATCAGGGATACATTCCTGCTTCAGCAGCAAATCAATATACACCCGCAGCTGATGGAGCTGCTGTGTGTCCGGTGAGCTCACAGATGCATGGCTACCAATCTGTCCATAGGTCAGAAAGCTGAGCAGCAATTCCTCATGCTGTATCTTCAGATGATTCTGTTTTGCATACCGTTGCAGTTCCTGCTGCAGATGAGGCTGCATGTACTTGCACAGCTTCACCGCCAGTTCTTCATGAAAGCCGATATTCTCCGGTTGATGAAAGAAATCATGGTAGCGCATCTGCTGTTCCTCCTCTTTCAGCATGTGAAACAGCAGGTCTAGCTTTTCCGTCAAATCCCTTGTTTCATCATGGAGTATGGTGAAATACGCCGCGCAAATATCCTCTACATACTGCTGCATCGCCTCCTGAAAAAGCTTCTGCTTGCTGTCATAATAACGATAGCACAGGCCCAGTGAAATATTAAGATGGCGGGCAATATCACGCATGGATGTCTGCTCGTATCCTTTTGTAGCGAACAGCTCCATTGCGCCATCCAGTATTTCCCGTTTTCTTTCTGCCGGGTCCTTCACAACCCTTGTCCGTATTCTTTGTCCCATAACATCACCTACAGGTATAGTATAACAGTTTCATGACCGCAGTCAATGAACACCGTTCATTCTTCTTAAGCTTTCTGTTAGCACTGCTTACAGGGATCGGTGTATGGCTCCTGTTTCAGCAAAACGATTTGTCTGATTCTACTATGCAAGGTATGGCAGCACAAGAAAAGCAGAGAACCTGTATTCTCTGCCCTGCTTGCTACATGATACCACCTTGTCTGAATAATTTGTACACTTGCCTTTCCTTGCCTTCGCGCGTATCCGCTTCATACATTCTCCTGCAATATGATGAGATGAACACATGAACGCACAGCGGTATTCTATGATTCAACAGCATTCGTGTTTATCACATGGGCATACCAGGAAAAGGACTTCTTCCTTTTGCGTACAAAGCTGCCGCTGCCATCATCCTGTCGGTCAACATAGATGAAGCCATAGCGTTTTTTCATTTCTCCACTCGAGGCACTGACCTGATCGATCGGACTCCATGCAAGGTACCCTAGCAGTTCGATTCCATCCTCACATACCGCCTGCTGCATCGCTTTGATATGATCATGCAGATAAGCAATCCGCCCATCATCACGAATGCTTCCGTCCTCTTCTATTTCATCCGCCATTCCCAAGCCGTTCTCAACAATGAACAGCGGCTTCTGATAGCTTCGTATATATCATTCATCGTAATGCGTAATCCAAGTGGATCAATCGGCCAGCCCCAGTCACTGCATGTCAGATATGGATTTTTTACCGAAGCAAACAGATTTCCCTTATTCTGCTTCTTCGCCTCCTGCCGGGAAGATACACAGCGGCTGTTGTAATAGGAGAACGAAATGAAATCTACGGTATTCTTCAAAATATTCACATCATCCTCTTCCATATGCAGGTCGATTTGCTTCTCCTTCAGCAGCTGATGAAAATAGGAGGGATAGGCTCCCCGCACCTGTACATCACAGAACAGATAGCTTTTGCGATCCTCCATACGTGCCTGCCATACATCCTGCGGATGACAGCTGTAAGGATAGACACTGCCCGCAGCGAACATGCAGCCTATTTGATTCTTCGGATCAATATCATATGCCAGCTTTGTTGCGAGTGCGCCTGCAATCAACTCATGATGTGCAGCCTGATACATGACCTGCTCCTTGTTCTCTCCTGCTTCAAAGCAGATGCCTGCACCGAGAAAGGGAGCATGCAGTATCATGTTGATTTCATTAAACGGCAGCCAGTAGCGGACACGTCCCTTAAAATGCAGAAACAGGGTTTTGCACAAACGCAGATAATGCTCAATCATAGCACGGCTTCTCCAGCCGCCCAGCGTTTGGATCAGATGCATCGGACAGTCAAAGTGTGCAATCGTTATCATTACTTCCATTCCATGCCGCTCACATTCTGTAAGTACATTGTCATAGAACTGCAGCCCTGCAGCGTTGGGCTCCATCTCATCTCCCTTTGGATAGATACGTGTCCAGGAAATGCTGATACGAAGCATTTTGAAGCCCATTTCCGCAAAGAGTGCGATGTCTTCCTTATAATGATGGTAGAAATCCACTCCCTCATGAGATGGGTATACCTCATCAAGCAGGCAGCTCGTCCTTCTTTCTCTCCCTGTGATTATGGCACTGCGGTGATCACGCGCGGACACACATCCACATTGGCCAGCCCTCTTCCCGCTGTCTGCCAGGCCCCCTCGCACTGATTTGCCGCGAGTGCGCCTCCCCATAAAAAGTTTTCAGGAAATTTCATATGCGCGAGCTCCTAGGAATTCATGACATGCAGCAGCACATCATCCGACATGACTCTTTCTGCATGGTACTCAGTATTTCCAGATAGTCATTCGTATTCGTAATGATAACCGGTGTCTGCAGACAATAGCCCTTGTCCTTTAATTCAGCCAGATCAAAGCTTAACAGATGCTGTCCACGACTTACCCGCTCTCCCTGCTGAACATGAGCTGTAAAGCCCTCACCGTTCAGCTGCACGGTATTCAATCCGATGTGAATCAGTACCTCCACACCATCATCCGAGGTGATGCCAAGAGCATGCTTTGTAGGAAACAGCGTAGTCAGGACACCGTCAACCGGTGCATAAACCTCACCCTCGGCAGGTACGATGGCACACCCCTTCAAGAATACCGGCAGAAAATGCTGCATCCTCTACCTGTGCGAGTTCCAGAACATCGCCCTTCAGGGGTGAGCAGATCGCAATGTCCTCCAGCAGGGCAGGCGTATCCTCAACGGATTCCTCCTGTTCCTTTGTATCCAACATCGTTTTGTCCGATTGACCTGCTTCCTTTTCCCTATAAAACAGAAGCATTAAGATGACCGCGACAATCATGGTTAAAAGAACACCGGATACCGCTACCAGCAGGTTTCCCCAGGAGCCGTCTGGTTCCATCATGGCAGGAAATTCAAAGATTCCCATACCTCCCATGCTGAATTTACGGAAATTACAGAAGCCATAAAATGCCCCGCCGATTCCCCCGGCGATACAGCTGATGATGAATGGTTTTTTCAAAGGCAGCAGGATCCCATAAATACCGGGCTCCGTCACACCGAAGATACCGGAAATGAAATTCGGCAGACAAAGCTCCTTCATTTTACGGTCTCTGGTTTTCAACATGATGACCAGAATCACCGCTGAGGTCGCAAAGGTACAGGCGAAGAACGGCATCATGACATTATCATAGCCGTTTGTCACAATGTTATTGATATAGACAGGAATAAAGCCCCAGTGAAGTCCGAAAATCACCAGTATCTGCCATGTCAGACCAACCAGACCGCCCGCCAGCATCGGGGATACATTTCGGATGCTGATGATGGTTTCCGCGATTATTTTCGAGCCGAAGGTTGCGACAGGTCCAATGAGCAGGAAGCCAATGGGAAGTGCCACAAGCAGCGTCAGCATCGGTACAAAGAAGAATTTCACCAGATCCGGTACGAATTTTGAAAACAGCTTCTCGCATTTGCTGGCAAAATATACAATAAAGATCACAGGAATTACGGTGCTGGTGTAGTCCATGGATATCACGGGAATACCGAAGAAATCAATGTATACCGGCGATGCAAACATCGTTCCCTCAAACATGGTATACAGGGTTTTAGACTGCCGGACAGCGCACTGCTTTGAATGCCCGGATAACACATGATTCCGCCGATGACCAGTCCCACCATCGGCTTCAAACCAAACTTCCTGGCAGAGGTATATCCCAGAAAGAGGGGAAGGAAGGTAAACAATGCATCACCAATCGCATTGATGATCATATAGCCGCCGCTGGTTTCCGCGTACAGACCCAGTGTCATAAACAGCATGTTCAATCCCTTGATCATACCACACGCAGCCATGATACCTAAAATCGGCTGGAAAATACCGGATATGATATCCACAAAGCGATCCAGCAGCTTCTCTTTCTCAGCATCCTGCACCGTCTGCGGCTGCTCTGCATGTAATAACGGCACGAGTTGCTCATATACATCCTGTACCTGATTGCCGATAACCACCTGATACTGTCCGGCACTCTTCATAACCGTAACAACACCCTCCAGGTTTTTCAGCGCCTCATCCTGTGCTATGGATTCATCCTTTAATTTGAAGCGAAGCCGTGTAATGCAGTGTGTCAGCGAATTTACATTATCCTTTCCACCTACATAGTTCAGTATTTCTTTTGCTAAAGTTTCATAAACAGTCATGTTTTCGTCCTCCATTTCTGATGCTTATGCATACGTGAAACAAAGGTCAAGCCAACTAAATGTAACTATCCTTTATCCTGTTTTTTAAAGCTCTTAACGTCCTGTTAAACGGCCTCACCGCCCTTCACAGATACCTGGTGTATCCTTGATACGTGAATACTGAGATACAGAATCTCCTCTTCACTCAGCGTATAGCCATAGCGCTGCTTTAAGAAGGCAGCAATATCCAACACACATTCCACATCCTGCGGATATTTTTCCCTGATCAGCTCCAGCAGTCCGTCCATTTCCTTTGTTGGAATCTGCTTTTCCGAGAAAATTCGTTCCGCAAAAAATTTCAAATGTGTGATGAACCGATAATAATAAACAGAATCCGGGTCCAGCGTAATCGCGAAGCGCATGCGGACGATCGTTTCAATCTGTTGCATCAGGGTTGTGATTTCCCTGACGGATTTTGTTTCCAGATGCAGTTGTCCGTTGACGATATGCAATGCAATAAAGCCTGCTTCATCCTCACTCAGCTCCACACCGAAGCGCTCCCGGATAAGTGCTATCGCATACCGTCCAACCTTATACTCATCCCGATAAAATTTCTGAATATCCCAAAGCAGTACATTCTTCACTTCAATCCCCTGTTTTTTCCGCTCCACCGCCATATACATATGATCACAAAGCGCCACAATTACGTTTTCACTCACAGTTTCATCAATGTGAATTCTGGCATAGTTCATGATTTCCTCCGCCAGCTCCAAATGCTCCATGGGAATCGTTTCCAGCAGCTCCTGCAGGCGGCGGTTCATTACCTGATCCGCTAATGCAAACACCTTTTCAACACGGCTTTCCTCTACGGTGTCCTGTTCCTTCATCTGAAAGCCAAGGCCTTTCCCGCATAATATTTTCTCCTGTCCGTTTTCATCCAGAGCAATGACCACGTTGTTATTCAGCCGTTTCTTGAAAATCATACTTCTCGCCTCCTCATAAGAAAAGACCTGCATATCAAAAAACACGAAATCCGTGATCTATTGATTAGCAGGTCGAGCTTGTTTTCACAATAACTATCCTTACTTTACCCAAAGTATAGCAGATGGATATCGTGTTTGTCAACGGTTACATTTGAAAAATGTTGAAGCGTTGAAGCCTGCATGGCCACATGCAGCCATATTCGTATGCAGCGAGTACTTTCATAAAAATTCGGATACAGAAATTGGAATACGTAGGTTACGATCCATGAGCATATGAGTATTCTGGTTTACCTGAAATGCTCTATACTATGTGCATGAGAAAAGAGGAAATTCACATGAATACACTGGATATATTTTTAAGCCGTATCAACAAAACCTATTCGAATAAAGCTCAGCATACCGAAAATCCCCTGCTGCCACAGGCTGTCCATATCACCACACCGGTGAATGAACGTATCAAAAATCTGCCCGAGAATTTTGAAGATGTCTTTGTTATCGATGAAACCTATTACCATTATGATGATCATGTCACCCAGCTGCATCACCTTTACCGTTATCATGCACAACCGAACGGCAGAATTCAACTGGTGTCCTATGAAATCCCCTGCGAATACGCAAAGCATACATTCGACAGTCAGCATGTACAGCAGCTGCTGTATGATGAGCTTGTTGTAAAACAGGCCTTCACCCCCATCCTTTATTCCTTTGAACATGATGTCTTTGCAAGTGAGGGTACCAGTGAAATCACTTCTGGCATAACACTGCATGTCGTTATGAAGCTGTATCGTGACCATGATACCGTCATAGAAGCATGCTATGCAAATAGAAGACTTGTTTCCGGCTTCGAGGAGCCTGTGCGCTATGAGCGACTGATGAGCAAAAGCCGGAATGACATGCGGTTACAGAGCTTATTCTGATACTGTGCTGAAGCAAAGCTTTCATTGAGGCTTATATAGGCGTTTACCGTATATTGGAGAATGACTATTTCTTTTTGACTGACATATAAGATGCAAAAAAGATACGATTGGATAAGGTATCAGAGCTGCCTCATTTCCTCGTATCTTTTTATATTTTTCTATTCAGGCATGTCTTATTTCAGCACAGCGCCTTCATCCGCACTGGCGACAAGACGGGAATACCGGTACAGCATCCCTCTTTGATTTTCGGCTCCTGCTTTTCCCATGCCTGCAGGCGCTGCTCGATTTCTGCTGCGTCCACATTCAGGCTGATATTGCCGTTGGGAATATCAATTGTGATGGAATCCCCTTCCTGTATAATGGCAATCGGTCCCTGTGCCGCAGCTTCCGGAGAAACATGCCCGATGGCAGCACCGCGGGTTGCCCCGGAGAAGCGTCCGTCTGTGATCAGTGCCACATCCTTATCCAGCTGCATACCCGGCAAGTGCACTTGTCGGATTCAGCATTTCCCGCATACCAGGACCACCCTTCGGTCCTTCGTAGCGGATGACTACAACATCCCCCTTTACAATACTGCCGGCATAGATTGCCTCGATCGCAGCCTCCTCGCTGTCAAACACACGGGCAGGTCCGGTATGAGTCATCATTTTCGGATCCACAGCAGAGCGCTTTACAACACAGCCCTTCGGTGCAATGTTTCCAAACAATACGGCAATACCGCCGGTGGCAGAATTCGGATGCTCGATATCCTTGATGATATTCGTATCCATATTCACGGCAGTCGCGATATTCTCTGCGACTGTCTTTCCGGTAACGGTCATCAGGCCGGTATCAATCAGCTGCTTTCTTGACAGCTCCTTCATGACAGCCTGCACTCCGCCTGCATTATACAGATCCACAATGTGATCCGGTCCGGCAGGAGCCAGCTTGCACAGATTCGGCGTTTTCTGTGAAACCTCATTGATCATATCCAGATCAAGCTCCACCTTGGCTTCTTTGGCAATCGCCAAAAGATGCAGTACCGTATTGGAGGGAACAGCCCAGTGCCATATCACAGGCCAGTCCGTTACGTAATGATTTCTCGTTTACGATATCCCTTGGACGGATATCCTTTTCCACCATATCCATAACCGCCATACCGGCCTTCTTCGCCAGCTGGGTTCGTGCGGAATACACTGCAGGAATCGTACCGTTGCCGGGTAATGCAATCCCCAGCACCTCACACAGACAGTTCATGGAATTGGCAGTAAACATACCGGAGCAGGAGCCGCAGCCCGGACAGGCATTCTGTTCGATATGCGTCAGCTCCGCCTGATCGATCAGACCTGCTTTCTTTGCACCGACCGCCTCAAACATGGTGGAAAGACTCATCGCCTTTCCTCTGTCATTTCCCGGCAGCATGGCACCGCCGCTCATGACAACACTTGGCACATTGACACGCAAGGCTCCCATCAGCATTCCCGGAACGATTTTATCACAGTTTGGCACCAGCACAAGACCGTCAAAGCCATGTGCCTTTGCCATTGTTTCCACACTGTCCGCAATCAGCTCACGGGATGCAAGAGAATATTTCATACCGATATGTCCCATGGCGATACCATCGCACACACCGATGGAAGGCACCATAATCGGGGTACCGCCGGCCATGCGGATTCCCGCCTTGACCGCTTCTGTGATTTTATCCAGATGCAGATGCCCCGGAACAATCTCGGAATAGGCGCTGACCACACCGATCAGCGGCTGATTCAATTCTTCTTCTGTCAGTCCCAGTGCATAGAACAGCGAACGCTGCGGTGCACAGGCATCTCCTCGAACGACAGAATCACTTGGTCTACCCATATTGAATGCCTCCTTATTTTTTCAGCCAGCTCATCATTTACGCAGCTTCTCGCCAACCTTTTCCGATGGGTGTGCTGCATGAACGCGACGCATTGCCAGGAAGTGGGAGCGTCCTGCGGCCTTGTTTTCCGTAATCCAGTTTCCGGCAAAGGTTCCATCCTGAATCTCTGTTAAAACCTTCTTCATCTCCTTGCGCGTTTCTTCTGTAATCAGACGTTTTCCAGTCACATAGTCACCGTATTCTGCTGTATCGGAGATGGAATAGCGCATCATTGCGAAGCCACCGCTGTTGATCAGATCGACAATCAGCTTCATTTCATGGATACATTCGAAATAAGCATTTCTTGGATCATACCCA
>ENA-OQCK01000823-OQCK01000823.1-human-gut-metagenome-genome-assembly--contig:-NODE-823-length-14300-cov-3.228674_pt1 | contig 14300 bp, 14 predicted proteins | sample MGYA00242498_ERZ504578 | MGnify/ENA primary metagenome ERZ504578 (study PRJEB26092, sample SAMD00036229) | human gut metagenome | host: Homo sapiens | study: EMG produced TPA metagenomics assembly of... | reverse complement strand
TCCCGCCATGACTGGGCAGCCTATGATGATACTTCCGTCCAGTCACAGCCCCTCTTGACCGAGGGATCACGCAATGAGGGCGGCAGCCGGAGATCCCGGCTGGGCAGCAAAAGAAGCTGTGCCCATGACGGCCTTGCCAGGGCCGGTTGTAATCGACTGCCAGGCTCCGGAGGTGTGCCGAATAGGAGCATGATGTATCAAATAAAAATGAAATGAAGAACAAGTACGCTTTTATACTGTGTGGCGGCGGCTGTTTTTTTAACCGCCGCCATCAGATACAGTTTATCGAAACAGTGAGCTTTTGTCAGATTGGCTAAGAATACCATCCATTTTTATTGGATATTGTGATAGCTGTTTTAGGATAATTCAGATATGTTGTGGTATAGAAAGAATAAACCATCAGAGGAGGAAGCAAATCATGAGGGATGGTAACAAAAGGACCATGGCAATGTATATTCGATTTGGGAGAGCAGAATCGTCCAATCACAGCTCTTGCAACGCGACAGCATCGACTGGAAACAGATGTGGGAGGATTATCGAAAGGAGCAGAAAAAATATCCCTTGAGTAAGTCCGGCTTTAAAAGAGAACTGGAAAAACTACATAGAGTTTCATCCCCTTGCTAAATACGAGTGAGGGGATTTTTTTGTTTCCAGAAAATTAGGCAGGAGAGGGGAGAATCAAAGTGAATATTTTAAGAGGCGATTTATACTATGCAGACCTGACACCGGTAACCGGCAGCGAACAGGGCGGCGTAAGGCCGGTGCTGATGATCCAGAATGATATGGGGAACCGGTTCAGTCCAACTGTAATTGTAGCGGCCGTAACCAGCAGGCAGGACAAGCATCCGCTGCGACCCATGTCCCAATCAGTCCCAACCATTGCGGCCTGAAAGAGCACTCCGTTGTACTTCTGGAGCAGATCCGGACCATCGACCATATCCGTCTGCGGGAGTACATAGGACGATTGACGGAAAAGGATATGAAGCAGGTGGATCATGCGCTGCGAATCAGTATCGGCCTTAGCATGACGGAGAATTACGAAGCGGCAAAAAGGAGCCAAAAACGAAAATATAGATTTAAAGTTCGATTGAACGTTGTAGTCCAGAATAGGAGGGAGAGGAACTTATGAACGAAAAGAAAAAAGCATGGATATATACCGGATTGATGCGCCGGAGGATACTCACGGAGCGTTGAAAAACCAGAGGAAACTGCTGATGGATTATGCCGAACAGATGGGATTTGTTGTGGCCGGGTGTTCGGAGGATTTCGGTTCCGGGGCAGATTTTGAGCGTCCCGGATGGAAGCGGGCTGCAAAAGCAGTACAGGAAGGAAATATTGATGTATTGGTTGTCCAGAATATTTCCCGTATAGGCAGGGATACCTGCCGGATTATGGAGTATTTGGAGAAACTCCGTCAGAGTGGGATTGATGTATATTCTCCGATGGAGGGAAAGCTGAGTTTTTCTTTGCAGCGGTTTATTGGGATGTGCATGGGAGGTAAGGATCTCTCACCGTAATAACAGGAGGATGCGTATGGGGACAAAAAAGGAAACAAGGGAGATACAGTATAAACTGGCTGTGAAACTGCTTAATCTGATGCTGGAAAGCGGTTTTCTGCAGCCGGAGGAATATGAAAAAATTGATGCCTTAAACCGTGAAACTTTTTCCCCGGAACTTTCCAGAGTATATGTGTAAAAACACTGGATATGTTCCAAAAGGTGTGGTATTGTGTGGTGCTAACAGGAGAACCTGGTTCTCAGAAAGGAGAAGCCTATGGCAAAGAAAATTACAAAAATTGAGCCTGTCAGCCAGAAATACACACAAGAAACAGCACCGGTTCTGCGGGTGTGCGCTTACTGCCGTGTCAGCACAGGAACTGCAGAGCAGAAGGATTCCTTTGAAGCCCAGGTACAGTATTACAGCCGGATGATTCAGGATAAAGACGGCTGGGTATATGCGGGCATTTATGCAGATGAAGCCCGGAGCGGTACAAAACTGACCAGACGGGATGAATTCCACCGCATGCTACAGGATTGCAGGCTGGGGAAAATCGACCTGATTCTTACAAAGTCTGTAACCCGGTTTGCCAGAAACACCGTAGACAGCATCAGAGCTATCCGCCAGCTAAAAGAGCTTGGCATCGGCGTATATTTTGAAAAGGAACGGGTCAATACCCTGTCAGAAAAAAGCGAACAGCTTCTGACGATCTTAAGTTCCATTGCGCAGGGGGAATCGGAGAGTATTTCTACCAATAACAGATGGGCAATTGTCCGCCGCTTCCAGAATGGAACCTATACCATCAGTTCGCCGGCATATGGATATGTCAATGATGAGAATGGAGAGCTGGTAATAGAGCAGGAAGAAGCAGCGGTTGTTCGTAGGATTTTTGATAGCTACCTTGGAGGAAAGGGTTCCTATGCAATCGCCAGGGAACTTAGGCAGGAGGGACTGCGACCATACGGTATTCAAAAGGCTGGCAGGACAGTGTAGTCAAGGGAATTTGCAGAATCCCGTTTATGAGGGTGACCTGCTTCAGCAAAAGACCTATACAACCGAAGGGGTTCCATTTATAAAAGGGCGTAACTGTGGACAGCTGCCGCAGTATTTGATTAAGGATAATCATGAGGCAATCATCACCAGAGAAGAAGCAGAAGCGGTGCGGCAGCTTTATGAATACCGCAGGCAGAGACAGTGTGCTGAAGACCGGACCATTTATCAGAACCGGTATGTATTCAGCAGCCGGATTATCTGTGGAGAATGCGGTTCCACGTTCCGCAGGCAGAAGATTTATATCGGAAAGCCCTATGAAAAGATACGGTGGAGCTGTCATCAGCATATCGAAGATATCTCAAAGTGCAGACAGAAGGCTGTGCGGGAGGATGGAATCAAGCAGGCATTTGTCCAGCTGTGGAACCGGCTTGCCAGTAATTATGAAGCAATCCTGCTTCCCCTGCTGTCGGTATTAAAAGCAGTTCCGGGAGATCCGGCGCAGGAGAGGGAACTGGAAGATCTGGAAAAAAGAATACAGGAATTAAAAAAGCAGAGCCATATGTTGCGAAAAATCTGCGGACGGCAATATCGGCTCTGCTGTTTTTATTAGAGCAGCGGAACCAGATGGATATGGAACTGGAAAAAGCCTGCCACAGGCAGCAACTGCTCAAAGAACAGAAGGTATTTGAACAGGAGATTGCACAGACAGAATACCTGCTGACAGTCTTCCGGAACCGGCCTGTCATCATAGAGGAGTTTGATGAGGAACTGTTCCTGATAATCATCCAGCAGGTAACGGTCTATCCGGCACAGCGCCTTGGGTTCCGGTTGAAAAATGGACTGGAGCTGGAAGAAACCTGTGGAAAGGCGGTGGAGTAGAATGCAGAATCATACGCCAATGGGTTATCGGATTGTAAATGGGAAAGCAGAGATTATTCCGGAAGCCGCAGAGATTGTGAAAGGAATTTTTGAAGATTATCTGAATGGAACCGCTACATACCGGATTGCAAAAAAACTTACAGAACAGGGTGTTCTAAATACCAACCGCAGACCATCATGGAGCCATTGTTCCGTAGGAAGATTCTGGAAAACCAGAGATACAAAGGAGATGATTTCTACCCTGCCCTGATGGATGCAGAGACTTTTGAACAGGTACAGGAGCGGCGCAGGGAACGGGCAGAGAGTCTGGGGCGGAGAGCGCAGCTCAACAGTTATGCAAACAAAAGTCTGTTTGGAGACCGGATTGTATGCGGAATCTGTGGGCAGCCTTACCGAAAGTATGTGGAGCACTGCAACCAGCCGGGAGAAACCATCCGATGGAAATGCAAACGCTATATCAAAGGGAACAGGGTGTACTGCCGGAACATTTTTTTGACGGAGGAACAGATAGAGGATGCCATCCTTGCGGCAGTCAATTATTTTATAGAAAATCCAGATTTGCTGGATCAGGGAGTAACTGTTCTGAAGACGGAACTGGAAAGCGCCCAAAGCCGGAAACTGACGGGGCAGATACAGGAATGTCTGGAGAACGGGCAGTATTCGGCAGATGCAATCAGACAGCTGGTGTTTGAACGGGCAAGGGCGCAGTATCAGGAAGCTGCCATTGATGACAGCGGTTTCCGGACAGAGAAGCTGAAAGCTGCGCTTACGGGCAGAGTGCCGCAGGTACAATTTGACCCGGAGCTTTTCCGGCAGACAATTCAAAAAATAATCGTAGGGAAAGACAACATCCTGCAGATTGAACTGCTGAATGGAGTAGCTGTCGAGGTTAAAATTGATTGATGGGAAGGAGGAACTACATACATGGCAACTGTGGTAAAGAAAAATATCTCCGTGATACCGGCAATGCCTGCCTATGACCGGACGGTACGCCCCCAGATGAAAGCTTCGGGTAGCGGCTTACTGTCGTGTCAGCACGCTAATGGAACAGCAGGAAAGCAGCTATGAAGCGCAGGTCGGCTATTATACGGAAAAAATCAAGAGCAATCCAAACTGGAAGCTGGCAGGTATCTATGCAGACGATGGAAAGAGTGCAACCTCCACCAGAAAACGTGCAGATTTTCAGGCGATGATAGATGACTGCATGGCAGGGAAAATTGACATAGTCATTACAAAGTCCATCAGCCGGTTTGCAAGAAATACGGTGGATTCTCTGACACATATCAGAAAGCTCAAGGAGAAGAACATTGCAGTCTATTTTGAAAAAGAGGGAATCAATACGCTGGAGGGAAGCGGCGAGCTGCTGATTACCATCCTGAGCAGCCAGGCGCAGGAAGAAAGCCGAAATATCAGCGAAAACTGCCGCTGGGGAATTGTCAGGAGGTTTGAGGACGGAAAGGTCATCGTCAACCACAGCAAATTCATGGGATACACAAAGGATAAGGATGGGAACCTGATTATTGTTCCGGAAGAGGCAGAGGTGGTGCGGCGGATTTTCCGGCTCTTCTTAGAAGGGAACAGCAGCTATCGGATTAAACAGATCCTGGAGGCGGATGGTATTCGTACTGCAACCGGGAATACCGTATGGCAGGCAACTGTGATAGACAAGATGCTGGTCAATGAAAAGTATATGGGAGATGCCCTGCTCCAGAAGACCTATACGGTGGATTTTCTTACAAAGAAGAAGGTTATGAATAAAGGAATTGTGCCGCAGTATTATGTGGAGGATGACCATGAGCCGATTATACCCAAAGAGCTGTTTCACCGGGTGCAGGAGGAAAAGGCGAGGAGAGCCAGTATTTACCGAGCGGATACCAAGAAAAAGAATATTGAAATAAAAGGAAAATACAGCTCAAAATATGTGCTGTCGGATATCATGGTCTGTGCAGAATGCGGACAGCCATACCGGAGGCAGGTATGGTCAAAATATGGAGCAAAGCGGGCTGTGTGGCGGTGTGACAACCGCTTGAAGCATGGCTCCAAGAGATGTAAGCATTCCCCTACATTAAAGGAAGAAATCCTGCATGAAGCGATTATGACAGCAGTTAACAGCGTAGTGGAAGATCAGGCGAATTCGTGCAGGCATTCCGGGAGAACGTCATACGGATCATAGGGAGCTACTCTGCGGCTGCAGAACCCACGGAATACGACAGCCAGATAGAGGAGCTTCAGAAAAAGATGATGAAGCTCATCGAAGACAGTGCGAAAGCCGAGTCTGCGGATGAAGTGTTTGATAAGGAATATCGTATCATAGCAGATGAGATCAAAGAACTGAAGAAGAAAAAGACCAAGGTTGTCCGGGAGAGGCAGCTGGCGGAGTCCTATGACCAGAGAATGCAGGATATGGAAAGCTATATGAGAAAGACCAATTACCTGAAAAAAGAATTTGACGATGATCTGGTAAGACGTCTGCTGCGGGCAGTCAGGGTTATTAATGAAAGCAAGATAGAGATACAGTTTCAGTCCGGCATTGTGATGATACAACGGATAGATTTTGAAGATTAAGGAAGGCGGGAGCAATCCGAAGGGAGCGCTCCTGCGGGGTGGTATATGGAACGCTGCTAAGAATAAAATCCTCAGACGGTGGGCTGAGGGTTTTATTGTTGGCAGGGGGGAAATGGGGATTCTAAGATGCTTTTGGTAGAAAAAGGTTTAATCGTATGATAGTATATAAATATGTCAGAATAGTGAAAATATAGAAACTAATTAGGGGAGTTACAATTGTGGAAAAGATGTTAGTTGCTTCAGAAGAAACAAAGACTTCTTTGTGCAAGCTTTTAAAACTAATAGATTGGTTCCTGTTTTGGAGTAGGATTCAGTTGTGGGATGCCAGTACGAAAGAAAAATTGTATTCCTACTAGTAGACAGTTAAAAATGTACTTCAATAATATGGTAAGTTATCTAGTGTAGATGAAGAAACTGATGAGAGAAGAGATAATAGAAATAGATTTTATGAGCACAGAGGATTTGAATTAAAGTTTAGCGATGAAACCCAAAAAGAGAGGATATTCAAAAAAATGGGAAATTTAAATCAGGTGGGATGTTAAATGATAAAGACTATAAAGGGTGACATTACGAAAATTACAGATGTACAGGCTATTGTAAATGCAGCGAATTCCAGTCTTTTAGGAGGCGGTGGTGTTGATGGTGCAATACATAGAGCTGCCGGTAAGGAACTGCTTTTTGAATGCAGGTTGCTTGGTGGTTGTAAAACCGGACAAGCAAAAATAACAAAAGGATATAATCTTCACTGTGATTATGTGATACATACAGTAGGGCCGGTATGGAATGGTGGCGGTAAAAATGAAGCAGAGTTTTTGGGACAGTGTTATTACAATTCCATGAAAGTGGCTCTGGAAAATGGAATTCGGAGAATAGCTTTTCCGTCCATTTCTACAGGCATTTATTGTTTCCCGGTTGAGCAGGCAGCGAAAATAGCTGTTAGGACAGTGAACAGCTTCTTGAATGAAAACGAGCAAGCTTTTGAGTTGGTGGAATGGGTGCTGTTTGATGATTACACGAAACAAGTTTATGATGAGGCAGTTGAGAAATTGCGTCAAGGAATATGATGATAAGAGCAGAAAGATGTAATTTTACAAATGGGGTTATGTGGAGGTATAAGGTAATATGGGAATAAAATAGAGGATTTTTAAGAAATACAAATTTGCCTAAAAGATATTTTGATGTGAATTTGACATTTCTGAAAAATATAAGGAAGAAGCATCGAGCTATTTAAAACTATTAAGGTTAATTGATGGCAGTGAATTTGAAGCAGAAAAACAGAACAAAATAAACGAAACGATGACAGGCGTAATAAAAGCGGTAGAGGAAACTTTAAGGTTGTTTCTGGTATTTTTGAACATTATGAAAATGCTAATCCTAAAGCCGCACAGGAAGAATTAGATATATTGATGCAAAATCTGGAGAAAGATTTGTTTATAGCATCTATTGATAACTGGGTTTGATTAAAAATTGTGGTTGGACTCAGCTACGCATTACACCAAATCAGCAGTTTACAGAGTAAGAGGTGTTGAAGAGGAAACTCCTTATATTCAGAATAATCCGAATGAATTGTTTCATATTCCTTTGAGCAAAAAGGCTTTTTCTAATAATGAAAGATTCAGTATAGCAGGATTCCCGAGCTTGTATTTGTCATCAATGCTTCCGCTTGCTTGGCAGGAGTGTGGATATCCGGCAAAATATTATTATTCAGAATTCCAATATGAAAAATTATGTGGAGCAACTACCAGAAACATAGATAAGGAATTTAAGTTTTTGGCCTTGTATGCACCGGAAGAAATTTATTTGTGGGGTGTTTCTATTAAACATAACAATTTTGATACATGGTTAAAGGTAGCTTCTATGTATGTAAAGCAATATCCGTTAGTATTGGCTTGTGGGTTTGTAAATCATAGTGGTCGGGTATCTTATAAACAAGAGTATATTATTCCTCAGATGTTGATGCAATGGGTTCAGAGAAATCGAGATAAGGTACAAGGAATATCGTATTTTACTTGCTCTGATATAAGTATGTATACAAGTAAATGGTGTGCTTATAATGTGGTGATACCGGCACAAAAACCGTATGATGAAAATATGTATAGCGTCAAATTGAAAGAAGACTTTTGCTGGAGTAAACCGCAGTATTTTCAAGTACCCTTGGTAGATGGAGTAGCAAACAAAGCGGATAGAGAGACGCTATATGCATTTATTGGGAAAATACAGGAGACCATGAGAAATGTATATATGCCGATGCCATACAGGAACTATTTAATTGATGTCCTTGAAGTGTGTGTGTGCGTATATAATATGTTACTCAGAGGCAAAACTACTGATATGCAACTCCTGATACATACGATTAATTTAATAAATCAGTACTACAGAATAATTGCAAAACATACTGCAGAAGAAATAATTCAGAGCATAAATAAAGAACAATTATTAGAATTTGAATTATTAGACTATGATCAGGCAAGTAAGCAATTTAAAGATATTGTGAACGAGTTTACAAAAGAGGATAGATCCGGTAAAAATATATATGGCATTATAAATAAATACAGAGACACGATTTGGAATGATTTTGGATGTAATCCAAGTGTTATAATATGGCATTCCGAAAATGATGATATCCAGACAGCAGTATCATGGATGCATGAAAATCATATTATACATGGGACTAGATTATTGAAACCGGATGATTCAACCATAAGAGATTTGAAGAGTATGTGCGAAAATACAGGAGTATCGATTGATGATTTGTGGGGATGTCATGCTGAAAATGATGAATGGATGAAGCAACATATTCAGGATGTTAAAACTCCTATATTTGTAAGAGCAAATAATGTGAGTATCTATTCGCCGGTCGGTTCAAAATTGTATGACTATTTACAAATAGGATTTGATATAGATCTATTAAGTAATGAATCTGCTTTAACCAAAAGGATAAAATAGTGCGGGAAGTAAAGGGGTACAAATGAGGAATTTAAAGATGCGACATTGATATAGAAAATGAAAGACAGTAGTAATGAATGTATGGTTTCGTACAAAGTATTAAAGTTATTGAAGGAAGAAGGTGATTCAGTGTATTTATGGCAATATGATAAAGAGTCTTTTTTTTTCGGAAAAATCAGGTGGAAAGGAAAGCGAAATTTAAAAAAATCGGAGAAGATGTATTTTCTTTTTTTCAAGATAAAGCTATTGCTGAAGGATTTGAGGATAGAGAAGGGCAATGGGAAATGTCTTGCGAAATTGTAGACGGAATCAGGGACAAAAAGCATGTTCTTGTAGAAGCAGGAGTTGGTATTGGAAAATCTTTTGCATATATAGTTCCAGTTCTTTATTATAATAAAGTATACGGAAAACCTGTAGTGATTGCAACTTCAACAATCGCTTTACAAGAACAGTTAATTCATGATATTGATAAAATTATGGATATGTTGAATTATGATGTTGAGGTTCTTATAGCGAAAGGGCAAAATCATTTTTTGTGTAAAAAAAGGTTTGATGAATATTTTACTCCAAAATTTATCCAGGAGAAAGAAGAACATCAGATAATATATGAGGCAGTATCCAGATTCGGATATGAAAAAGCGACTGGAGTATACCCATTCCGGATGGAATATGGAACAGAGTGAATGTGAAAGAATATAATCCTCAATTTTGTAAGGATAAATGTAGCTATTGTAGCTCTTGTCATTATCATAATTTGCGTCGGAAAATGATATATACCGACGGAATTATTGTATGTAATCAAGATTTGCTTACTGTAAACATGAATAAAAAAGCAAATTATAGGAAGCAACTCATGAGTGAGGATGTGGGGATAATCGTAATAGACGAGGTACATAATCTTGAAAGTAAGGTGCGTTCATCGGTTACATCTTGCATTTCACTCAATCAGTTAAAAGATTCCATGTACGAGGCTGGAAAAGCAGTTAATTCTTTTGATATATCTTTTACGAAAAAGATGGAACAAGCTGATGCGTTAATTGATGATGTTTTTAAGTCATTATTAAAGCAAATGGATGAGCAGGATCGAAAAGCAGCTCAAATGGGACAGGATATTGATCGATACTATGTTAGAAATATTGATACGAATTTTGTAAGGTTAAAAAAACTTCTCGATGAGATTCAATTTGAAGCAGCTATGTCATTTGGCGATTTTATAGGTGACCGTAATAGAAAAAATTTTGATGAGGAAATAGAAATGCTGGAAGACAACGTTGCCTTTTTAGCATCAGCAATAAAGAGAAATAACAGTGAGGATATTTTCTGGCTTGAACGGGATAATGGCAGTCGTGGAATAATGGGTGTTCGCTTGTATAAGTGTCCTAAAGAGGTTGACAAGATTACAAGAAATATTATGTTTAGTGATTCTGATCTACCGGTTATTTTAACGTCTGCAACTATTACCAGTGGCAAGAATGAAGATTATATAAAGAGTTATGCATATTTTATCAATAATACAGGACTGCCGATAGATAATAGTCTTATATGTGAACCAAAGATATCGCCATTTAATTATGACGAACATGCTATGATCTATTATACAGAACATTTACCACATCCAACAAAAGAGAGGGGTAAATTTATTGAAGAAGGAGTAAAAGAAATTACAAAGTTGCTCCAAATTAGTAATGGAAAAGCACTGATTCTTTTTACTGCAAAAACGGATATGTATGAAGTATATAATAAGTTGAAGCAAGAGAATCTGCCATTTGAAATAATTATGCAAAAGGGTAATTCGAAGCAGTCTGAAACGTTAGAAAAGTTCAGAAATGATACAAATTCAGTCTTATTAGGTACGGGGAGTTATTGGGAAGGTATTAACATTGAAGGAGTGTCTTTGTCTCATGTAATTATTTTCAAATTACCATTTCCAGTAAGGGAGCCTATCATTGATTATAAGTATGAACAAAGCAAAGGTGATGGTCTAATGAAAGTATCAGTTCCTGAAATGGTAATAAAGTTAAAACAGGGAATTGGACGATTGATAAGAAGTGAACAGGATAGAGGAATTGTGTCAATTGTAGATTCCAGAGTTGGAGATCAGTCTAAAGCACCCTACCGCAAGATTATATGGGAGTCACTTCCAATAAAAAATAGGACAAGCAGTATTGAAGAAATCACTAAGTTTTATAATGAAGTGGTGGAGGTCAACTTATAAAAAAATTTCAGGAAAAGTTATAGGTAAGGATGTAAAGGCAGGAATGGTATAATATAAAAGACTATATAGAAATAGAGATTGATATATATGATGAATGAGAAGGTGGGTGCAAGGTAGATGATAGATACATTGATAGGGGCAGAATTTGAAGGTAATTATAAAAGATGGATATCTGAAGTAAGTAATCGTTTTAGAGCCAGTCAGATAAAGGCCTCTATAAAAGTAAATGATGAGATGCTTCGTTTTTATTGGCTTCTTGGACGAGATATTGAGATGATGAAAAGAATGTATCTTGGGGCAGCCATGTTTATCAAAAAATAAGTAAAGATTTAGTAGAAGAATTGCCGGAAATCAAGTCATTTTCGCCAAGAAATTTACAGTATATGAATCAGTTTTATAGGCTGTATTCGAATGTAGAAATTACGCACCAACTTGATGCACAAATTTTTAAAAATGAAATTACGCCCCAAGTTGGTGCACAAATAGAGAAGAATATAATTTTTATGATTCCGTGGGGGCATCATAAGGTTATTATGGATAAATGTAGGGATGACCAGCAGAAGGCATTGTTTTTTGTACAAAAGACATTAGAAAACAATTGGTCAAGGGCTGTATTGCTAAATTTTCTTGATACGAAACTTTTTGACAGGCAAGGAAAAGCAGTTACTAATTTTGAACTTACACTTCCATCGATACGAAGTGATTTAGCACAGGAGCTTACGAAAGACCCATACAATTTTGATTTTATTACATTGACTCAGAATTATAATGAAAAAGAACTGAAAGATGCTTTGATGGATAATCTTACAGCATTTTTGCTAGAGCTTGGGAGTGGTTTTGCATTTGTTGGACGTGAATATAGAATAGAAATTGGCGATACAGAAAATTTTATTGATATGTTGTTTTATAATATAAAATTGCACTGTTATGTAGTTGTTGAAGTAAAAGTTACGGCATTTGAACCATCTTTTACAGGACAACTTGGAACATATGTGGTTGCAGTTAATCACATATTAAAACTGATATGGATGCACCAACATTAGGATTATTGGTTTGTAAATCTAAAGACAATATTCAGGCGAAATACGCAATAGAGTCTAGCAGTCAACCATTGGGTATATCAGAATACGAACTTTCTAATCTGATACCAGAGGATTTTAAAGGCACACTACCAACTATTGAAGAAATTGAAGCTGAGTTAAATGAACAGAAAAGTGAGTAATATAAAATATAATACTTCGTTTGGGGTATAAAGAATAGAATCAAAAAGGGAGAATTTGTAATGCACATAAAGCGATTTGATATTCAGAACTTTAGAAAGTTGAAATGCTGTAAGATTGAATTGAGTGATAAAACTACAGTTTTTGTTGGTGCAAATAATAGTGGAAAAACTTCAGCAATGGATGCTTTGGCAAAATTTTTTATCTGCTAGAAAGTTTGTTTTTAATGATATTACACTATCTAATAGAAAAAAATTAGATGATATTGGGAAAGTATGGATAAATGGTGGGAATTTTGATTTTGAAGGATGTATGCAGGAGATGGAACAGATAATGCCAGCGCTGGATGTATGGATTGATGTTAAGGATAATGAACTGCATTATGTATCTAATATAATACCCACATTGGATTGGAACGGTGGTGTTTTAGGGGTTAGATTTATTTATTTGCCAAAGAATGTAGAAAAATTATGTGTTTCATATAAAGAAGCATTTGAGACAGCAGTGAAGACTTGCGCTAGTTCAAAAAAAGTAAAACTGGCTCTGTGGCCTCAAAATCTATGTGAGTATTTAGGAAAAGGAGATTTATTTAATACGTTATTTGAGGTAAAAGCGTATGTTCTCGATCCAAGTAAGATGAATGATGATGATTTGCAACCTACAGATTACTTGATGGAGTGTACAACATCAAATCCGTTGCTGGGATTGATAAAAATAGATATTATAGGCGCACAAAGAGGGTTTTCTGATACTGGAGACGAGAGTGCAGGAGAAGCCAATTATCATACACAGAATCTATCGAGTCAATTAAAAAGCTATTATGATAAACATTTGGATCCGGAAAATGAACCATCGCCAGAGGATCTGAAAACACTTCAAGCGATGGAAAAAGCAAAAAAGGTCTTTAATGATACTCTGGCTGATAAATTTCATAATGCAATATTAGAATTAGAAGATTTGGGCTATCCGGGAGTTAATGATCCAAGGATAACAATTGAATCAAAGGTAAGTGTATCAAATAGTTTAAATCATGAAGCAGCTGTTCAGTATGCACTTAATTCAAAAGAAAAATTGAGACTTCCAGAAAAGTATAATGGTTTGGGGTATCAAAATTTGATTTCTATGGTATTTCTTTTAATGCGTTTTAGAGATGATTGGATGAGAACAGGGAAGGCGAACAAAGAATTACTGGAAGAAAGGATTGAACCATTACACATTGTTTTGTTGGAAGAACCAGAAGCTCATTTACATGTTCAAGTCCAACAGGTATTCATTAAGAAGGCATATGATGTTCTTACTAATAGTCAGTTTTTGAAGGCACATGGTAATTTTCAAACACAGCTTGTTATCAGTTCACATTCAAGCCATATAGCAAGAGAGGTAGATTTTAAAGATTTAAGATATTTTAAAAGGTTGCCAGCCACAAAAGACTGTATTGTTCCGGTAAGTAAGGTTATTAATTTGTCAGGTGTATTCGGAGAAGATAATGAGACAACACGGTTTATTACTCGTTACTTAAGAACAACTCATTGTGATTTGTTTTTTGCAGATGCTGCAATTTTAGTAGAAGGTTCTGCAGAATATATGTTGCTACCCCATTTTATACGAAATAAATATCAAGAATTGAATCAAAGATATATTACGTTGCTGGAGATAAATGGAAGACATTCGCAGCGATTAAAACCATTGATTGAGAAAATGTGTTTACCGACATTAATAATAACTGATATTGATTCGGGGGAACCCACCGGACATCATAAACACACGCTTCCACAAAGAGATAAAGGAATTATAAGCATCGATCGATGTACAGCTACGTACGTCTGAGCATCGATCGATGTACAGCTACGTACGTCTGAGCATCATCGATGTACAGCTACGTACGTCTGAGCATTCGATCGATGTACACTACGTACGTCTGAGCACGATCGATGTACAGCTACGTACGTCTGAGCTTCATCGATGTACAGCTAGTACGTCAGCAC
>ENA-OQCK01000822-OQCK01000822.1-human-gut-metagenome-genome-assembly--contig:-NODE-822-length-14307-cov-2.235331_pt1 | contig 14307 bp, 17 predicted proteins | sample MGYA00242498_ERZ504578 | MGnify/ENA primary metagenome ERZ504578 (study PRJEB26092, sample SAMD00036229) | human gut metagenome | host: Homo sapiens | study: EMG produced TPA metagenomics assembly of... | reverse complement strand
CTCTGCAATACCATACAGTCGAAGTGCTTTCGGTGTACTGCCGCCGCTTTGATCAAGCGCCGCAATAAAACCTTGCCTGTGTGCATGCGAATACGTTTTGGATCACTCATGATGATACCTCCTTCCATCTATTGTCATCATACCACTTATGATGCAAAAAAACAGTGCTATTGAGTATTTCAACATATCGGTATGCAGCATAGTCACAGCAGCATCAATGCATTGGATGGAATAAAAAAGGGATATCTAAAGTATCGTAGGAATAAAAAAGCCGGTTCTTCCTATTCAGATGTCCGGCTTTGTGAGTATTCACGAATCATACTGTGCTGTATGTAAAAGCTCATTCGCATGCTTTACGAGTGCTTTGTCCGGAGGCAGGACATCCTTTATTGCATAGGTATAGCCAAGCTCCTCCCACTTGTAGGCACCCAGTGTATGATATGCAGAATCTCAACACGCGCTACATTATGCAGAGTCTGCAAAAAGGTATCCAGCTTTTGAAGGTCCTCATCACTGTCATTGATACCAGGTACCAGCACATGACGAATCCAGACAGGCTTACCGATATCAGAAAGATATTTTGCCAGATCCAGAATATTGCGGTTGCTTTTTCCCGTCAGTGCGCGATGCTTTTTTTCATCATAAACCTTAAGATCCAGCAGGATGAGGTCTGTGACATTCATCAGCTCCTGGAATTTATCAAAAAAAAGTCCCCTTCACCGGTAAACGGATTTCCCGCCGTATCCAGAACGGTGTGAATGTTTTCCTTCTTCGCCTTTTGAAACAAATCCAGAAGAAAGTCAATTTGCAGCAAAGGCTCTCCCCCGCTGACCGTAATACCGCCGTTTTTGCCCCAGTAGCTGCGATAACGCATCGCACGCTTCAGCAATGCTTCACTGTCTGTATCCGGCTCCCCGCATTTCCAGGTATCCGGATTATGGCAATACTGGCAGCGCATGGCACAGCCTTTTAGAAATATAACAAAGCGCACCCCCGGTCCATCAACGGAGCCAAAGGTTCAATGGAATGAATCGCTCCTTTTACACTCATAAAATCACCTCCATAAACGTAGAAAGGCCTGCTTGTATAACAGACCTCTTTTCTTTGTAACTTACAGACTTGCGTGGCAGGTTCTGGAAATAACATCCAGTTGCTGTTCACGCGTCAGGTCAATGAATTTTACAGCATATCCGGAAACACGGATCGTGAAGTTTGCATACTCCTCTTTTTCCGGATGCTCCATGGCATCATGCAGCTTTTCAATACCGAATACATTGACATTCAGATGATGGGCTCCCTGATCAAAGTAGCCATCCAGAACATGTACCAGATTATCGGCACGCTCATCCTCATTGTGTCCAAGCGCATCCGGACTGATGGTCTGCGTATTGCTGATGCCGTCCAATGCATATTCATAAGGCAGCTTGGTTACGGAATTCAAAGAAGCCAGCAGACCGTTCTGTTCTGCACCATAGGAAGGGTTTGCCCCCGGTGACAATGGCTCTCCGGCCTTACGTCCGTCCGGCAGAGCTCCGGTAGCCTTACCATATACGACATTGGAGGTGATAGTAAGAATCGAGGTTGTCGGTTCAGAGTCACGATAGGTATGACGCTTCTCGATTTTCTCCATAAAGGTCTTTAACAGCCACACTGCAATATCATCCGCACGGTCATCATCATTTCCATAGCGCGGGAAATCACCCTCGATTTCATAATCAATAACCAGTCCGTCTTCATCACGAACCGTCTTAACCTTGGCATATTTGATTGCTGCCAGGGAATCTACGACATGGGAGAATCCGGCAATGCCTGTCGCAAAGGTTCTGCGCACATCGGTATCGATCAGTGCCATTAAGGAGCTTTCATAATAATATTTATCATGCATGTACTGAATCAGGTTCAGGATGTTGACATACAGATCAGCCAGCCATTCCATCATGTTGTCATACTTATGCATAACCTCATCATAATCCAGATACTCGCTTGTGATCGGGCGATATTCCGGACCAACCTGTGCCTTCGTCTTTTCATCGACTCCACCGTTGATCGCATACAGCAGACATTTCGCAAGGTTTGCACGTGCTCCGAAGAACTGCATTTCCTTACCGGTCTGTGTAGCACTTACACAGCAGCATACCGCATAGTCATCGCCCCATACCGGACGCATAACATCATCATTCTCATACTGAACAGAGCTTGTTTCAATTGAGATGCGCGCAGAATATGTTTTAAAGCTTTCCGGCAGATGTGAAGAATACAGCACCGTAAGGTTCGGCTCCGGTGCCGGCCCCATATTTTCCAGTGTGTGCAAAAAACGGAAGTCGGATTTTGTAACCATATGGCGGCCATCCATACCCAGACCTGCCAGATCCAGTGTAGCCCATACCGGGTCACCGGAGAACAGCTGGTTATAAGAAGGAATACGTGCAAATTTCACCATACGGAACTTCATCGTCATATGATCGATCAGCTCCTGTGCTTCACTTTCGGTAAGAATTCCTGCCTCCAGATCACGTTCGATATAAATATCCAGGAAGGTGGAAACACGTCCGACACTCATTGCAGCACCATTCTGTGTCTTGATGGCCGCAAGATAACCGAAATACAGCACTGAACTGCCTCCTTCGCGGTTGTTGCAGGTCCGCTGATATCAAAGCCGTAAAGTGCAGCCATCGCCTTCATACCTTTAACGCCTTAATCTGCTCAGCCAGCTCCTCACGCTGACGGATGATGTCATCGCTCATTACACCGCAGCCGCAGTTTGCCTTATCCTTCTGTTTCTGTTCGATCAGATAATCGATACCGTACAGAGCAACACGACGGTAATCGCCAACGATTCGTCCGCGTCCATAGGTATCCGGAAGACCGGTAACGATTTTGTTCCGTCTTGCCAGTCGCATTTCCGGTGTATAGCAGTCAAACACGGCATCGTTGTGTGTCTTGTGATATTCATGGAAGATTTCATGCAGCTTTTCACTTGGCTCATATCCATAGGTGGTACATGCCTCTTCACTCATTTTAATACCGCCGTATGGCATGAAAGCACGCTTCAGCGGCTTGTCTGTCTGCAAGCCGACGACTGCTTCCATATCCTTTAATTCATCCTTGATGTAGCCGGGGCCATAAGAGGTCAAAGAGGAAACGATTTCTGTTTCCATATCGAGAACACCGTTCTTTGCGCGTTCTTCCTTCTGCAGCTTCTGCAGCTCCTGCCACAGCTTGTTCGTTGCTTCTGTCGGTTCAGCCAGAAACGACTCGTCCCCGTCATATGGCTTGTAGTTGTTCTGAATAAAATCCCGAACATTGATTTCCTCTTTCCAGAGGCGGCCTGTAAAGCCTTCCCATTCTTTGCGTTCATTCATCATAAATCCTGCGTCCTCCTGTTTCATTCTGTTATGAAATGGTTTCGTAAGATAAATCATAGGACTGATTCATCCACAAGAAAAGAGCCGACAGTTGTCCCGAGCTCTTCTGCCCAGACGGTCGGCCCCTATACATTATACTCCCTGTGGTCAATTCCACTTCCGTCAGTCATATAACTGAATAAACTGTATCATTTTTTCAGCCGAACGTCAATAGGCTTGCATACAAAATAAGCTTACAAAGTAAGAAGGTCACGATTCACAGCAAATCCACGAAAAGAAGGATCAAACAGAAGTATAAAAATCACACAGGATGGAAAGTCATTCCCCCGTCAAACTATTACATCTTTTCTTTTTTGATCATTCGTTTATAAACTGTGAACAGTAACAAAAGCAGACCGCCTGTCCGCCGTATCGTGGAAACAGACAGTCTGATTGTGAAGTCAGATTTGGGCTGGTTGTAAAGTTATAAGGAAAACAAAGAACTGCAATCTCTTTGTTAGTTTAATCTAACTCCATATATAGAATACTCTTTTTTACAGCATCTGTCAATGAAAACATCCTGAACTCTTTATAAAAAAAGAAGCTGATGATGATAAGGTGCGCAACTTCAGAAAATAAAAACGAAAAGGCTTTGAATTCCTCTCCGTCTTTCTTCATATGTATGTTAATAAACAGTAAAACCGCCATCACTTGCGACAATGCTACCGGTGATGTGTCTTGCCTCATCACTGGCAAAATACAGGATCGTCGCTGCCTGCTCCTCACTTGTAGCATTGCGATGCTGCAGAGTTTCCGTCTTACCGGCAATCATGGAATTCTTCATAAATTCCTGCGGGTCTTTTCCCTGTGCCTTCAATTCCGCAATCTTGGCATAAATCTTCTGCTTTGCGGCTTCTGTCAGCGGTGTATCGGTTCCTGCCGGACAGATGGCATTGCAGGTAATGTTTTTCGCAGCGTAATCCATTGCCGTTGATTTTGTCAGTCCGACAACACCGTGCTTGCTGGCAACATAGGCAGGTCCTGCAGGGGTTGCCCGAATACCTGCCACGGATGCGGTATTCACAATACTTCCACCGGTTTCATTGGTAAGCATGTATTTCACTTCCTCACGAATGCAATAGAACATGGCATTCAGATTGGCATTGACAACGCTGAACCAGTCCTCATCTGTCAAATCTTCGATTTTCTTGGAATCTCCGACGATGCCGGCATTGTTAATAGCGATATCGATACGTCCATACACTTCCATCACTTTCGCATACAGGGCGATGATATCTTCTTTTATAGTCACATCACAGCGCACAAACAGTGCCTTGCCTCCCTGATCCGTAATGGTCTTTTCAATCGCCTTTCCGCGTTCTTCATTTCGTCCAGCGATGACAACGGTTGCCCCTTCTGCACCGGCACGGATACAAACTGCTTTTCCTATTCCGGAGGTTCCTCCGGTTACGACCATAATTTTATCCTTAAAACGTTCTGTATTCATAAAAAGCTCCTTTCTGTTTTCTTAATATTATTATAGCGCTTACAAAGAAAAAATACTACACTTATACAATCTTTATGCAGAGTTGAAAACCGCAGCTGGAAATCCTCCATGCTACGGCTATTTCATTTTATCTATACGCTTTCGTTCCCTTTATTTCTTTATCTCCTTCCTTATGCTTCTTTTTCTTTTTCATACTGCGTTGATGGCTCTAGCATCGCATCCAGTACAAGCTGCGCCATTTCATAATGCAGCTTGCGATAATCCTCCTCACATTCCCATTTCTCGTTCTTGCGACTGACATGAACAGCGAGGCAGTTTGCAGCAGGAATCTGGTATAAGGATGCTAGTATATAAAGTACTGCTGTTTCCATTTCACAATTCATAATTCCCAGACTTGACCATTCTTCAATCATATTGGGAACAGGAAGTGCTTTTCCCTTTATTGAAATACCCCTTCCCTGCCCTATGTAATATGTTTCTGCCGTCAGTCCCAATCCGATATGGATTTTTTACTGCCGGACAGATGTTTTGCAATCCGACTGACTAACAGCGAATCTGCAACAGCAGATACGTATCCGGGACATAAGTCGTCATCAATCCTGTTGTTCGTGCCATTCCAGTATTTAAAATGATATCGCCTGGCTCAATATCGTCACGCCATGCGCCGCAGCCTCCGCAACGTACGATTTGTTTTGCTCCATTTTCCAGCAGCTCACTCACACAGATTTCCGTTGAGCCTACACCTATGCCGGTAGAACATACGGATACCTTCTGATTTTTATAATAACCATTCATTAAAAGAAATTCACGATTATTAACAATAATACTACGCTTATCAAACGCTTCTGCAAGAAGTGAAACCCTACCAGGATCTCCAACAATTATGGTCGCTTCCCCCAAATCTCCGTGCTTTAATTCTTTCAAATGTATACTCATATTATCTACCTCCTATGCCTGTGTTTCTGCTGGCTTTGGCTTGTGTATCTGTAGCGTTGTCACTGTAATCAGAGATATACAGTATAACACGGTAAGAAATGCCATGGCTACTGTTAGAGAATAGTTATCTAAAAAGAAACCGATAGCGATTGAGGAAAAACCACCAATAGCACGACCGATATTGAAAATAATATTATTTGCAGTTGCACGGATATGTGTTGGATATAGATTACCAACAATTGCTCCGTAGCCTGCATTCATACCGTTGGCAAAAAAACCTACAATTGCGCCCCCAACCAAAATCAACATTGCAGAATCTGCAAAGGAATATGCAAATACTGCAATCGCAGATGCAATCAGAAATGATGCATAGGCCGTTTTGGCACCAATCTTATCCATAATCTGACCGAAGACCAGCATTCCTAAAGACATACCGATAATGGTTGCTATCATCCAATTGATGAACCGGAAATACTAAGTCCGGCTTTGTTTTGCAAAATTGAAGGAAGCCAGTTCATCAGCCCAAAGTATCCGGCAACCTGTACAATCGCCATAATGGTCAGACGAATCGTTGTAAAAGCCCTGCCTTCTGTAAAAAGATCACGTATTCCTGATTTTTTAGTAACCGATTCTTTTTTTACCGCCTTCCATGCTTCAGATTCCGGCAGCTTCCAAAGGATAAAAACAGCCAGGAAAATTGGAAGAGCACCAAATACAAATAAACCTCTCCAGCCGAATGTTGGAATAATCAATGCAGCTCCTATGGCAGCAATGATACTGCCAAGCTGTCCTGCAATTGTTACAAATGAAGTAATTCTTCCTCTTTTACCCTCAGCGAAAGAATCCGCAATGATGGACATAATCACACCATACTCTCCGCCTCCGCCGACACCTACCAAAAAGCGCAGCACATAAATGGCAGTTATGCTTGTAGAACAAGCTGTCAGCCTGTCGCTATAGAGAAAATAGCGACTGTATTGCAAAAAATTTTTACTCTGCCATACTTGTCTGCCAATGTTCCAAAGATGATACCACCGGCCAGCATTCCCAGATTGGTGATGGTGGATATCGCTCCACCTGCAGTTGAGCTGATTGCAAAATCAGCAATAATAGAGGTCAGTACATAGGATAACAGCATCGTACTACAGCTCTGCATTCCCAGCCCGGCCATTGTGGTACCTAATGCCGTTTTCTGATAGGTACTCATATTCATACGTTCTTGACTCATAAAAAGTCTCCTTTCCTTACACCACCATTTTAGATAGAAAAGCGCATTCTAACAATTGTGGAAAGAGCCCAAAAATTACCAGTGATTTCGTGTATCTACACAATTTACACGTTTACTTCTTGTATGATATCATTCAGTAATAAATAAGGTGTATTGTAACCGCAATCATATTATTTATATACCGGTATGATCTGTATCCAAAAACATCACACGAAATTTGTGAATGGGAGGTGATACCGTATGATCTATTTAAGCACGATCATGAGCAGTGATATCTGGGATCTGAAAGCGCTGTATGAGGGGGCTAATGTACAGCGCTTGGTTGCTTCTGTAACCATTATGGAATCTCTACCCATACGGGAATGGGCGAAGGGTGGTGAACTGCTTCTGACAAGTTCCAGAACATTACCGGAAAATGAGCAGGATCTGCTGGAGTTACTCCATGATATGCAGCGCCTGTCAACCGCTGCTCTTGCGGTAAAATGCAGAGAAACTGACGAGCATATGGCGCGTGTAAAAAGACTTTCCATACTGGCGCAGGAATGGCAGATTCCCATTTTTCTCATTCCGCCTCAGCGAACCTACTATCCTTAACGAATGCTATCAATCGTCTGCTTTCTCTGGCAGATGAACAGGATACCCTTAAGGAATACCTTATGCGTTATCTGCTATTAAGCACGGATCCTTTCAAGGATTTGATTGTCCGACGCTGTACGCAGTCATTGCAGCTTGCACTGTTTCAGAACGAACTGCAGCTGATTCAGTTTCAATTGATAGAGAATCTACGAATGCTCAGCTCTCTGAGCAGAAGCGCTATTCGATTTTTCTGCATGTCTGTACGATATATGAGCGTATGAAGCAACAGCATCTGCTTCATGACTTTCTCTTCATGCATACGAACACGGCGATTTATACAGCGTAATTCTGAAAGCTTCACAGTTTTCTTCAGCCTGTATACAAGAACTTAAGCAGTTGATTCCAGTATATCCAGATCTGCAGATTGGAATCAGCTCAGTTCAGAAAGCAGCTAATATTGCTGAGCTGATGAAAGAAGCTGAATTTTCTGTACACGTTGGTCTGACACTACAGAAACAGCAGATTATCCTTTATCCAAAGGTACAACTGCTGCGAATCATACAGGAGCTTCAGCAGCAGGATAAAACAAATTATTTTCAGCAGACCATTGCACCGCTAAAGGAGTATCCTTTTCTGTTGGATACTCTTATCAAATACTTCCGCAATAACGAGAACCAGAAGCAAACATGTAAAGAGTTGTTTATTCATGTTAATACACTGCAGTATCGGCTGAAGAAAATTGAAGCATTATGTGGTTTACACATGAATGACATGCAGGAGAAAATAAACCTTTATGTATCCTTATTATCACATATGATGGAAAATTGGAGGAATGACAATGACAATGATTGAATTGAAAAACATTTCAAAATGTTTTACGACAGCTAACGGAGAGCGGATACAAGCAATTAAAGATGTATCTCTTGCAATCCATGAACACGAATTCATCTCTATTATTGGTCCCAGCGGCTGTGGCAAATCCACATTGCTGCGAATCGTAAGTGAATTACAGGAGCGTGACGGTGGAGAAATCGTATTCCATGACAACACGTTAAAAGAAAATCTGGGTTTTGTATTTCAGGATTCAGTTTTATTCCCTTGGAAAAGTGTTTATGAAAATATCATAATGCCATTGGAAATCAAACATCAAAAAACACCGGAATCATTGATGCGTGTAGAGAAATTGCTGGAGTTGATGAAACTTAAGGAATTTCGAAATTCTCTGCCAAAGGAGCTGAGCGGAGGTATGAAGCAGAGAGCTTCCATCGCTCGTTCACTTAGCTACGACCCAAAGCTTCTGTTAATGGATGAACCCTTTGGTGCGTTGGATGCCCTGACACGAGATTATTTGAATCTGGAGCTCAGACGTCTTTGGAAACAGACGAAAAAAACCATTCTATTTGTTACACATGACATAGAAGAGGCTGTTTTTCTATCCACACGCGTTGCCGTTTTAAGTAATCGGCCTTCCAAAATTCGCGACATCATCACTATTGATCTCCCACAGGAACGAAGCCTGAAGCTGCGAGAAGCTATAGAGTTTACGGATTATGTATCCAGATTGCGAGGTATGCTGAATGAGCAGGCATAAAAAAGAAGCGATATGGTATACGCTTCTCTCTCTATCTGTATTTATCTTTTTATGGTATGCTTATGTAACTTTTTTCCATATTCCCTCCTTCATCCTACCAACTCCCACTGCCGTTGCTAAGGAAATGGTTTTTCAGCTCACGCAAATGGATTTTTATTAAAAATCTGCTATATACCCTGAGCGAGGTTCTGTTTGGCTTCGCACTCTCAGTTTTGTTTGGTATTATAGTCGGTTACTGTATTGGGAAGCATCCACATATCAAACAGCTGAGTATGCCTCTGCTTGTATTTTTTCAGGTATCACCGAAAATTGCTTAATTCCTATTTTCATTATCTGGTTTGGACTTGGTTATGGCTCCAATTATTCATCGTTTTCATCATGTCCTTTTTTCCTATCATAGAAGGTGTGCTGCTGGGTCTCGGTCATATCCCAAAAGAAATGTATGCATATATGCAGGTATTGAACGCAGATCGCAGACAGATATTTACTCAGCTAGAGTTTCCGTGCTGCATACCGTATCTTCTCTCTTCCTTCAAGATAAGCATCCTACAGGCTATTATTGGAGCAACTGTAGCGGAATGGATGGCAGGACAGTCGGGTATCGGATATTTGCAATCATTTGCCAGTTCCACCTTTGATAGTCCGCTGCTGATATCAGGTATTCTATTTACCATTTTGCTGGGAATTTTACTGTATGCAGCTGTAAACCTGCTGGAACAACGGTTACAGCGATATCAGGAGGTAAAGCAATGAAAAAATTCTGTTTCATTTTGTTATCTTTATGTTTGTTATCCGGATGTACTGGTTCTTCGTTTCACCCATATAAAAATACAGATGGACTATTTGAAGTTGATATTCAGATTGATGGAGCTGCAACACCTTATTATGCGCCGCTATATCTCGCACAGGAAAAGGGCTATTTCAAGGAGGAAGGACTGCAGGTCAATTTCTATTATGCATCTGCTGCAGAAATTGTTAAAAACGTGGGGGCAGGAAATGTACCTTCGGTTTTCCTAATGCGGATACTGTATTGTTGGGTCGGGGAAACGGTGTTCCAGTCAACATCATTCATACTACCTATCAGAAGGGGCTGGGAGCAATCATTTACAAAAGCGAATCTGGCATTCATAAAATACAGGATCTGAAGGGCAAAACAATTGCCATTACAAGTTATGGCAGTCCCAATTATATTCAGCTGAAGGTTATTCTGCAGCAGAACGGCCTATCCATCCATGATGTGCAAATCAAAGTGATCGGAACAGGTGCAATTGTGAATGCTCTCGTTTCCAATCAGGTAGATGCAATTTGCTTTTCTAAGCTTCGCACCTATGAGCTTCAGTCTAGTGGAATCGACGTTAAACAGTTTCTCAGCAACGACTATATGCCTCCTATGGAAATGTAGTAATCACCTCACAGACTTTCTTGAAAGAGCATCCGGAAATATGCAGAGGTTTTACGAATGCCTTGAATCGGGGTATGCAGGATATTATAGAAGGTCAGGTGCAGGAAGCTGTGAATATCGCAAAGGAAAAATTTACACCAAGCATTGCCGGAAGTGAACAGAAATACATAGATATTATTTCGCAGGAATTTGTAAAAAATCTTTGGGTTTCTGAAGATACCGCAGTGTATGGATATGGCTACAGTAATCTCCATGATTATCAGATTTACATTGACCTGCTGCAAAAAAACGGATTATTCAAGACATCCTTCCTGCAGATGAGCTCATAGTTCAACCGGGAGGTGCATCATGAAAAAAACAAGAATCTATGTGGAAATGTGCGTACTGCTTACATGCCTGCTGATACTGTGGCAGTTTATCACCATTATATTTCATATCCCCAGCTATTATCTTCCTTCTCCTGTTGATTTTTTCAAATATTTTATACAATTTATGCAAAGCGGCAACATGGGATTGCATATCACAACAACGCTGTATGAAATTTTTATCGGCACCTTCTGGGGTATTATCTTAGGTATGATTCTCGGTTATTTACTCGCGAAAAACAGACTTTTAGAGCATCTGCTTATGCCATTGCTTCTCATCATGCAGATTTCACCGAAAATTTCCATTGCTCCGCTATTCATTTTATGGTTTGGGCTTGGACTGACTTCCAAAATAGCATTGGTCATTCTGGTAGTGTCCTTCCCTATCATGGTGGCGGAAAGCAGTGCATTGAAGAAAATCAATTCCGGATATAGGGATCTCATGAATATATTACAGGCAAATCGATGGCAGATTTTCATACGTATGGAGTTGCCCTGTGCCTTCCATGAGGTCATCAGCGGCAGCAAGGTCGCTGTGACACAGGCAATTACTAGCGCTGTGATCGGAGAATGATGGGGGCAAAAGCCGGTCTTGGCTATCTGCTGACAAATGGTGCAGAAATGTACGATTTAAATATGATTCTCTCTTCAATATTCCTGCTTTCTCTGCTGGGACTTCTTTTATATGAAGCTTGTCAGATTGTAGAGCATAGAGTGCTGTATTGGAATAACAATGCCTTTTTGGCAATGTATATACTTTTTTCCTAAGGCTGAATAATAAAAAAAGGGAAATCCAAAATGATTGAATTCCTCAATCGTTTGGATTTCCTTTTTCATAAACACTCAAAGATATAAACACTCGGCAAATGCTGAAAGTATTTTAACTATGCTTTTATAATAGAGACATATTTAGTGCTCCAGCTCGTTCATTGAAATGGTTGTAAAATTCAAGGCCTCCAGCACCTTTAATATCGCATTTGCCGTATCAAAGGAGGTGAAGCAGCTGATATTATTTTCTGCGGATACACGACGAATCAGGAAGCCGTCATTCGTTACCTCCTTATCCTCGCTGGACATGGTATTGATCACATAATTTACCTTTCCCTTGCGAATCACATCCAGGACATTCAAATCGCCCTCCTGGGAAATCTTATTGACAGTTTTCACAAACAACCCGTTTTCCTGTAAGAACTTCGCTGTTCCACTTGTCGCATAGATGCCATAGCCGATGGCTGAGAAACGCTTTGCCATGCGCAGCCCCTCTTCCTTGTCATCATCCGCAATCGTCATCAGCACATTTCCATGATTCGGAATACGGATACCGCTGGCAAGCAGTGCCTTATACAGTGCTTTTTCCAAGGTAACATCACCACCCAGTGCTTCTCCGGTCGATTTCATTTCTGGTCCCAGCACCGTATCAACGCTGCGCAGCTTCGCAAAGGAGAACACCGGAGCCTTGACAAATACACGATTCTCAAACGGACGGATACCTTCCTCATAGCCCTGCTCAGCCAAAGAGTCACCTAGAACACAGCGTGTTGCGATATGACTCATTGCCACTCCGGTGATTTTGCTTAAGAATGGTACGGTACGGGAGCTTCGCGGATTGACCTCCAGAACATATACCATTTCCTCTTTTCCATCCTTTGGCGCCTCCACGATAAACTGAATATTGAACAAGCCGATAAAGTGGAATCCCTTTCCGATACGAATGCTGTAATCAACGATGGTGTCGCGCACCTTGTCGGAAATGGTCTGCGGCGGATAGACACTGATCGAGTCACCGGAGTGAATACCGGCCCGCTCGATATGCTCCATGATTCCCGGAATATACACATGCTCCCCATCGCAGATGGCATCGATTTCCAGCTCCTTACCGACGATGTATTTATCCACCAGAATCGGCGCATCGTGACTGATTTCCTTGACCGCTGTTGCCATATAACTCGCAGATCATCATCATTGTTCACGATTTCCATCGCACGTCCGCCAAGGACGTAAGAAGGGCGTACCAGTACCGGATATCCGATACGATTCGCAATGTTTACAGCTTCTTCAACCTCCACTGCTGTTTCCCCCTGTGGCTGCGGGATATCCAGCGTGTGCAGCAATGCTTCAAACGCATGGCGGTCTTCGGCACGATCAATATCCTTGAGGGAGGTTCCCAGAATCTTCACACCGCGCTCCACCAGCTTATCCGCCAGATTGATTGCCGTCTGTCCACCGAACTGAACAATCACACCCAGCGGCTGTTCCAGATCCACAACGTGCATAACATCCTCAATCGTCAGCGGTTCAAAATACAGCTTATCGGATATAGAAAAGTCTGTCGATACCGTTTCCGGATTGTTGTTGATAACGATCGCCTCATAGCCGCGCTCCCGCAGTGTCATTACACAGTGTACGGTCGCATAGTCGAATTCCACACCCTGTCCGATACGAATCGGTCCAGAGCCTAGAACGATGATTTTCTTACGGTCTGTACGGAAGGATTCCGTTTCCTGTTCATAGGTGGAATAGAAATACGGCGTCGCACTTTCAAATTCCGCTGCACAGGTATCCACCATTTTGTATACTGGTACGATGCCGTTATTCTTCCGCAGCTCATAGAGGGAGCGCTCCTTCATCCCCCACTTGCGGGCGATATAGGAATCCGCAAAGCCGTTTTCCTTCAACGTACGGAGTACGGTAAGATCCTGTGGATGTGCCATCATTTCTTCTTCCAGAGAATGATATTCGCAAACTTATGCAGGAAGAACATATCGATCTTCGTTATTTCATGAATACGTGCTAGTGATTCCTTACGGCGAATCAGCTCAGCGATGCCGAACATGCGCAGATCATCCTTTACCGCGATTTTCTCCCACAGCTGCTCAGTTGTACAGGCATCAATTTCCTTATGATCGATGTGATCACATTTCATTTCCAGAGAGCGTACTGCCTTCAGAAAGCTTTCTTCAAAATTGCGACCGATGGACATGACTTCACCGGTAGCCTTCATCTGTGTTCCCAAACGACGATCGGCCCTCTCAAATTTATCAAACGGGAATCGTGCCAGCTTCGTAACGATGTAATCCAGTGATGGCTCAAAGCAGGCATAGCTCGTCTTGGTAATCGGATTGATGATTTCATCCAATGTCATACCGACCGCAATCTTTGCGGCCAGCTTTGCAATCGGATAGCCGGTAGCCTTGGAGGCGAGCGCTGAAGAGCGGGATACTCTTGGATTCACCTCAATGATATAGTATTTGAAGCTGTTGGGATCCAGAGCCAGCTGTACATTGCAGCCTCCGCATATTTTCAAGCACGTATGATTTCAGACTGGCATTGCGCAGCATCTGATGCTCACGATCGGACA
>ENA-OQCK01000821-OQCK01000821.1-human-gut-metagenome-genome-assembly--contig:-NODE-821-length-14314-cov-14.705576_pt1 | contig 14314 bp, 18 predicted proteins | sample MGYA00242498_ERZ504578 | MGnify/ENA primary metagenome ERZ504578 (study PRJEB26092, sample SAMD00036229) | human gut metagenome | host: Homo sapiens | study: EMG produced TPA metagenomics assembly of... | reverse complement strand
GAAACTCTGGCGTAGGATGTGCAGCAGTGCAAGGAGAGTGCGCAATGAAAAAAGAATTTAAATTTGGAACAGATCTGGATGGAAAAGCAAAAGAGGAATTGATCCGTCTGGCATATGAGGGAAAAGAGAGATCATACTCTCCTTACTCCGGATTTCAGGTAGGCGCTGCCCTTCTGGCAGAAAACGGAACGGTTTATCTAGGATGTAATATCGAAAATGCGGCATACAGTGCTACAAACTGTGCAGAAAGAACTGCGCTTTTTCAGGCAGTGTCAGAGGGCGTGAAAGAATTTCGGGCGATTGCGATCGTCGGAGGTCCGAAAGGGAGTAAAAAAGGAGAACTTTGTGCGCCTTGTGGAGTATGCCGTCAGGTGATGATGGAATTTTGTGACCCAAAAGAATTTCAGATCGTTCTGGAGGACGGAAACGGTGGATGTTTTGCAAAAACACTGGAAGAGATACTGCCGTTTGGATTTGGACCGGCAAATTTGAGAGAAGAGGAGTGAAAACGCGTATGACGGGAAAAAACAGACTTCCCAGGCTGGATCTGCACTGTCATCTGGATGGATCCTTAAGTCAGGGATGTATTGAAGAACTTCTGGGAAGAAGTGTAAAACTGGAAGAGCTGCAGGCAGATATGGATTGTCAGAGTCTGGCAGAATATCTGGAGAAATTTGAGATTCCGCTGGAATGTCTGCAGACAGAAAAGGGGCTTGAGCGAGCCGGTTATGATTTGATGAAAAGTGCCGCATCAGACCAGGTCGATTATATCGAGGCACGGTTTGCACCGCTTTTTTCCGGACAGAGAGGTCTGTCTACAGAGCAGGTCATTGAGTCTGTACTGCGGGGAATGGAGCAGGGCAAGAAGGAATTTGACATTGATTATGGTGTGATTGTGTGTGCCATGCGCCATGAGAAGGAAGAGGCAAATCTACAGATGTTAAAAGCTGCGAGAGAGTTTCTTGGAAACGGTGTCTGTGCAGCGGATCTGGCAGGAAATGAAGCGGCATTTCCGATGTCGCAGTTTATGAACCTGTTTGCGGAAGTAAAACGGATGGAGATGCCGTTCACACTTCATGCAGGTGAGTGCGGCAGTGTGCAGAATATTCTGGATGCAGTGCAGTGCGGTGCTTCCAGAGTGGGCCATGGAATTGCGCTTCGCGGGCAGAAAGAAGCAATCCGGATCTGCAGAGACAGACACATTGGAATCGAGATGTGTCCGCTCAGCAATATGCAGACAAAAGCGGTAAAGGATCCTGCGGATTATCCCATCCAGGAGTTTTTGCGGGAGAACCTTCTTGTTACGATCAATACGGATAATCGGATGGTCAGCCAGACAACGCTGGAAAAAGAGTTTGCGTTTCTCAGAGAACAGTATGCAGTGACCAGAGAACAAGAAGTGCAGATGACAAAAAATGCCATTGAGGTGGCGTTTGCGTCTGATGAAGTGAAAGCACAGTTGTGGAAGGCGATGGAATTATAAGAGTAACAGAGATCATATTCAGGGTTTGAGAATATGGTCTCTGTTTTTTGTATTGCAGACGATGAAAAAACTGTTGTATAAGAGGAATTTATGGTAAAAAGTGCATAAAAATAGAGAACAAAAATTGTTTAAATCATAGAAAACAAATAAATGAACATATAAATGATAAACGAACATATAAGTACGTTGTAAAAAATCATAAAAGATGCTAATATGCATATAACGAAACAAAAAACAATCGTAAAACGAAGGAGGAAGCAACGTGAGCAAGATTGATGAAATCACAAGAGAAAATTGGATCATGAGTACATTTCCGGAGTGGGGAACCTGGCTGAATGAAGAGATTGAGAATGAAGAAGTAAAGCCGGGAACCGTTGCAATGTGGTGGCTTGGATGCACCGGAATGTGGTTCAAGACTCCGGGAGGATGCAACATCACCGTGGATCTCTGGTGCGGAAATGGAAAGAGATCTCACGGAGACGGAAAGATGAAGGTTGGCCATCAGATGGCGAATATGTGTGGTGCGAGAGCAATGCAGCCGAACTTAAGAGCCGTTCCATTTGTAATCGATCCATTTGCAATCAAAGGTGTGGATGCTGTGCTTGCAACACATTATCATCAGGATCACATGAGTGCGGAATATGCAGCCCACGTGATCAAGAGCGGTATGATGACAACAGATGAGAATGGAAAAGAAATTCCGGTTCCGTTTATCGGGCCGAAAAAATCCGTAGAGCTCTGGGAGAAATGGGGAGTTCCGGCAGACCGGTGTATTACGGTGAGACCGGGAGACAGCATCAAGATTAAAGACATTGAGATTATCGCGTTGGATTCCTTTGACCGTACCTGTATTGTGACAACAGATTCTCAAGGAGAGGACAGAGAAGAATTGACAGGAAAATGCCCGACAGATATGGATGATAAGGCAGTCAATTACCTGATCAAGACACCGGGAGGAAATATTTACCACAGTGGAGATTCTCACTACTCAATCTACTTTGCAAAACATGGAAAAGATTATGACATTGATGTGGCATTCGGATCCTACGGAGAGAATCCGGTAGGTATGCAGGACAAGATGACTTCTGTAGATATTCTCCGTATGGCAGAAGCACTTCGCTGTAAAGTTGTTGTCCCGATTCACTATGATGTATGGACGAACTTCATGGCAGATGTCAACGAGATCAACGTTCTCTATCATATGAAAAAAGATCGTCTCGGATATGAGTTTCATCCATTCGTCTGGGAGTCGGAGGAAAATACGTTTATCCGACAGACAAGGAGAAAAGAGCATATCATCACAGAAGAGGTTTCGAGGACTGCTTTGAAGCACCACAGAATATTCCATTCCGTTCTCTTCTGTAATTGCCGGAGGTGGAAGTGATGCTGAGAGAATTTGTAGAGAAAAAACATGTAAAGTTTGCAGACAGTGCACCGGATTGGCGGGAGGCCATCCGGATGAGCTGTGAAGTGCTGGAGGCAGATGGAACAATAGAAGAAAATTATAAAGAAGATATTATCGCATGTGTGGAAAAATATGGACCTTATATTGTGATCGCGCCGAACATTGCGATGCCGCATTCTCAGGAGGGTGCAAAAGGAGTGCATAAAACAGAGATTGCGTTTATGAAACTGAAAAAACCGGTGAGCTTCGAAGAAGGCAATCCGGAATTGGATGCACAGCTATTCTTTACATTGGCTGCCTGCAATAATGAGCAGCATCTTCAGAATATGAGCAGACTTTCCGAAATGCTGATGAATGAAGAATTGGTTGAGGAACTTGCCGATGTCGAAACCGAAGAAGATCTTTTAAAACTCCAGGAAAAATATCTGGACGCATAAGGAAACGGCAAAGGAAACGAGAGGTAAAAAAGAAAGCATAGATACAGGGGTGAACAAATGGATATATTAATGACTGTATGGTCGTATTTTGCGACAAATATTCTTCAGCAGCCGGCGTTTATGATTGGTTTGATCGTTATGGTAGGTTATATACTTCTGGGAAAACCGTGGTATGATACTCTTGGCGGTACACTCAAAGCAATTGTAGGATATCTGATCTTGACAGTTGGTTCCGGTGGACTGACAAATAACTTCCGGCCGGTGCTGGTAGGACTCAAAGACCGATTTAATATGGATGCGATGGTGATTGATCCATATTTTGGACAGAATGCAGTAACAGTAGGTGTAGAAGAGGTATTTGGAAAAGGCTTTGGAGATGCTATGATTCTTCTGTTTATTGCATTTATTGTCAACATTCTTCTGGTACGCTTTACAAAGTACACAAAGATGCGTGCACTTTTTACTACAGGTAATGTACAGGTACAGCAGGCAGCGACTGCTTACTGGCTGATTATGTTTGCCTGTCCGGCGCTTCTGACAAATAGAGTCGGAATGCTGATCGTTATGGCATTGCTTCTTGGAGCGTATTGGGCAGTTGGTTCGAACCTGACGATCAAACCTTGTCAGGAGGTAACAGATGGAGCAGGTTTCTGTTTGGCGCATCAGCAGATGTTTGGGGTTGCATTTTTCTACTGGCTGGCAGGAAAACTGTTTGGTAATGAGAATAAGAAAAATAAAGGCAAAAAAGTAAAAAGAATCGAAGATATCGAGCTTCCAGGATTCATGTCTATGTTCAATGACAATATGGTTTCCGCGTCTATTTTGATGCTGGCATTCTTTGGAGCAATCCTGTGTGTACTTGGAAGAGATTATCTGATCGAAGGCGGATTTATGCAGGAAGGACAGAGCATGGTATTCTATGTGATCCAGACTTGTCTGTACTTTGCAGTATATCTGGCAATCCTTCAGCTTGGGGTTCGTACTTTCGTTGCTGAGCTGACAGCATCCTTCCAGGGAATCGCAGACAAACTGCTTCCTGGATCTGTTCCTGGTGTGGACTGTGCGGTAATCTTCGGATTCGGAGCTCCAAACGCAGTGACACTTGGATTTTTGGCAGGTTTCATCGGACAGATCGTTGCAATTGCAACACTGGTACTGTTAAAGAGCCCGGTACTTGTAATCTGCGGATTCGTTCCGGTATTCTTCGACAATGCGACCATTGGTGTATTTGTCAATGAAAAAGGCGGTTTGAAGGCAACATTGATCCTTCCGTTTATTTCCGGTCTCTGCCAAGTATTTGGTTCAGCGCTCATTGCAGGATGGGTTGGAATGGCTGCATACGGCGGATACTTAGGTATGTGGGACTGGGCAGTGGTATGGCCGGTATTTACAGTTGTGATGAAGTACTTAAGCTACGCAGGTATTGCGATCGTATTTATTGCTCTGTTGGCAATTCCACAGATTCAGTACCGCAAGGATAAAGAAGGATATTTCCTGATGACAGAAGATTACGAGGCTTATAAAGAACTGAAAGCGAAAAAGGCTCGGGCAGAATAGCCTGAAATAATTGAAAGAAACATCATATCGTCATATAATTAAGAAAAAGAGCAAAGGAGAGATTCACAATGACAAATCAGAATTTGAAATTTTTAGTATGCTGCGCAAATGGTTCCGGTTCCAGCCTGATGGCTCAGATGGCACTTGAGAAGGTTCTGAAAAAGAATAACATCAAACCTGGCAAGGTACATCATTGTCCGCTCTCAGAAGGAAAGAGCAGTGCAGTTCAGTACGATGTACTTGTGTGTGCACAGAATTTTGCAAATATGTTTGAAGATGCAAAAGCAAAGGGTGTAGTTGTAATTCCGCTGAAAAATGTGATGTCAGCTCCTGAAATCGAGACAAAATTAAAAGAGAACGGAATTCTGTAGATTTGTTGAAAGACAGCAGAAAAGAAGTGAGGTGAGGAAGATGAAGAGAGAAAAAGCATATGTAGATGCAAGAAGGAAGAGTATTCTGGAGCTGTTGCGTGAAAATCCAACCGTACGGGTGGATGAACTGGCAAAGCGGATGGGAGTTTCTTTGATTACGATCCGCAGAGATCTGCAGTATCTGGAAGAGCAGAAGCTGTTGGTCAGATTTTACGGAGGCGCCCAGGTGGCAGACCGGGAGACTGCGGAGAAAAATGAAGTGCAGATGTACCGTAAGCTGATCGCGAGGTATGCGGCAGGACTGGTAGAAGACGGCGATTCTCTCTTCATCAATACAAGCCGCAACGCATTGCAGATGCTGGATTATATCCAGTGTCGCAATGTGACTGTGATCACGAACAATGGAAAAGCAATCGGCAGAGAATATTATGATGGAATCAGTATTATTCTGACCGGAGGAGAACTACGGCATCCCAAAGATGCATGGTCGGCGATTTTGCAATCCGAAGTGTACAGAATGTATTCCCGAAGAAAGCGTTTATGGGGTGTTCCGGAATTTCTATGCTTTCCGGAATGACAACGGAGATTGCGGCGGAAGTAAAAGTAAATGAGGTGATGATCCAGAATGTGACAGAGGATGTATATCTTCTGGCAGATCATACAAAAATCGGAAAAAACAGCAGCTTTACAAGTTCGCCGATCCAGGGAATCAAGCATTTGATCACAGATGAAAAAGCACCTCAGGATGTACTGGATGAACTGCGCAGTGCGGGCGTTTTGATTCATCAGGTACACAAAGGAGATTTTGAAATATGAAACCATATACCTTAGGAATATATGAGAAAGCAATGCCGGCAGAATTAAGCTGGAAGGAAAAGATGGAGACAGCAAAAGCTGCGGGCTATGATTTTATAGAGATCAGTATTGATGAGACAGAAGAAAAGCTGAAACGTCTTGACATGGGAAAACAAGAGCGTCTGGAACTGGTCCGTCTGATGTATGAGACGGGAATGCCAATCCGTACAATGTGCCTGAGCGGACATCGAAAATATCCGTTGGGAAGCAGCCAGCCGGAAGTTTCCGGTCGTGGTATGGAGATTATGGAGAAAGCACTTGAACTGGCAGAGGATCTCGGAATCCGTATCATTCAGCTGGCAGGGTATGATGTATATTATGAAGAGGGCAGTGAAGAGACCAGAAAACGGTTTGCCAAGAATCTGAAAAAAGCAGTTGAGATGGCAGCGGCAAAGGGCATTGTCCTTGGATTCGAGACAATGGAGACTCCGTTTATGAATACCGTTCAAAAATCCATGAAATATGTAAATCTCGTTGATTCGCTGTATCTGAATGTGTATCCGGATCTCGGCAATATCACCAATGCCGCAAAGGCAGAGGGCGGAGATGTACTTAAGGATCTGGAGACCGGAAGAGGAAGGCTGGCAGCCATGCATCTGAAGGAAACAGTTCCGGGCAAGTTTCGGGAGATTCCGTTTGGAACCGGACATGTAGATTTTGAATCCAGTATCCGCAAAGCCTGGGAACTGGGCGTGCGTCGCTATGTGACGGAATTCTGGTATACAGGCAGTCCGGCGTGGAAAGAAGATATTGATTTTGCTGTGAAGATGATGACAGAGATTCTGGACAGGCAGACCGTATAATGAAAGAGAGGGAAGATCAGGTCATGAAAGTGAGTAAAAAAGTCATATCAAATCTTACAAAATGTTATTCGATTGCACAGCTTACATATCAGGGAAAGAGACATATTCTGGTAGCGGCAGAAAAGCAGGATCCATGTTATCTGTTTGATCTGGAGGGCAATCAGGAAGAGACAGTATGGGAAGGTCCGGGAGGAGTCATGAGTATGGTGCAGGTTCCGGGAAGTGATGGTGTTTTTCTGGCAACGCACAAATTCTACTCTCCGAATGATTCCAAGGAGGCAAAGATCATCATTGCATCGCCGGGACCAGACGGAATCTGGGAAATCCGTACGCTGGTCGATCTTCCGCACGTACATCGGTTTGATATTGTGACAAGAAACGGTGTGAATTATCTCATCGCGTGTGCACTGAAATCCGGACATGAATATAAGGATGACTGGTCTATGCCCGGCAAGGTTTATGCGGCAGTGCTTCCGGATGATCTGAGTGGATTTGATGAGGAGCATCAGCTGAGTCTGCAGGTGATCCGGGAGAATATGCTGAAGAATCATGGATATTACAAGGTGACAGAAGATGGTGTGGAGCAGTGTCTGATTTCCTGTGACGATGGTGTATACCGTTTTACACCGCCGGAATCAGAAGAACAGGACTGGACAGTGGAAAAACTGGTGGATGAGGCAGCAAGTGATGCTGTACTAGTAGATCTGGATCAGGATGGAGAAAAGGAACTGATTTTGATCTCTCCATTCCATGGGGAACATATTTATTTCTATAAAAAGATTGATGGAGACTACAAGAAGGTATATACTTATGATACTGCAGATTTTGCACATGCGATCTATGGCGGGACACTGCTTGGCAAGCCGGCAGTGATCATCGGACACAGAAAAGGAGAGAGAAACCTTCTTCTCTTTACCTGGGAGCAGGAAAAAGGGCAGTATCAGGTTGAGATTCTGGATCGGGACTGCGGACCGGCCAATGTGTTCAAGTATGAACGGGGCACAGAAGAGGTTCTTATTTCTACGAACCGTGAGATCGATGAAGTTGCAATGTATACGTTTGAAAAGTAGATGGGGAGGAAATGCAAAATGCTGGAACAGTTAAAAAAAGAAGTGTATGAGGCGAATATGCTGCTTCCAAAATACGGACTTGTCACTTTTACCTGGGGAAATGTCAGCGGGATCGACCGAGAGAGCGGATTGTTTGTGATCAAGCCAAGCGGTGTAGAATATGACAAACTGACTCCGGATGATATGGTTGTGGTAGATCTGAATGGAAATAAAGTGGAGGGAAGATACAATCCGTCTTCTGATACGCCGACACATGTGTTCTTTACAACCGGTTTCCGAAGATTGGCGGAGTGGTTCATACACATTCCACATGGGCAACCAGCTGGGCACAGGCAGGAAGAGATATTCCATGTTATGGAACAACGCACGCGGACTATATTTACGGAGAGATTCCATGTGTGCGGAATCTGACAAAGGAAGAAATCGAAGAAGCATATGAGAAGAATACCGGTGTTCTGATCGCAGATGAATTTGAGAGAAAAGCAAAGGATTATCTGGCGGTGCCGGCAGTCCTCTGCAAGAATCACGGTGTATTTACATGGGGCAAGGATGCGCACGAAGCAGTTCATAATGCGGTAGTGGCAGAAGAGGTTGCAAAGATGGCGGCACGCTGTGAGATCATCAATCCGGATGTGAAGCCTGCGCCGCAGGAATTACAGGACAAGCACTATTACAGAAAACATGGTGCGAATGCCTACTACGGACAGAAATAAGAGGAAACAGATATGGTAAAAGCGTTTTTTTTCGACCTTGACGATACACTGTATGATTATACAACGGCAGATATTCTGGCAAAAGAAGCGGTACGTGAGTACTGCCTGCAGAATCTGTCGATTTCAGGAGCTGTATATGACAGGCAGCTTGCGAAAGCGTATGTTGTGGCAGAGGAGCGGATCGGAAGAGAATGTGCGGCAGTGCATAATCGTCTGATCCGGTATCAGTGTATGCTGGAGATGTTGAAAAAGCCGCTTTTTCCGCATGCATACAAGATGTACAGGCTGTACTGGGATACACTGATGAAACAGATGACGTTGGAAGAAGGGGTCTCTCTGGTGATGAAGCAGCTGAAGGAACAGGGCGTGTATGTGGGGATCTGTACGAATATGACAGCAGAGATCCAATATCAGAAAATAGAAAAGCTCGGAATCACCAGATGGATCGATGGTGTTGTTACCAGTGAAGAAGCAGGTGTGGAAAAGCCGGACTACCGAATTTTTTCTCTGTGCAGAGAAAAAGCAGAGGTGCTGCCTGAAGACTGTGTTTTTATAGGGGACAGTCTGCGGCATGATATAGAGGGGGCAAAACAGGCGGGAATGCAGGTCATCTGGTATCATAAAGCAGAACTTTCGGAAGAAGAGCAGCAAAAAGCAGCGCAGGAGAACATTCCGGTGATGCGGCAGTTTTCGCAGTGCATCGAATTGCTGCAGCCATATGTTCAGAGAGGAAGAGGGCAAAAGAGATGTTTGGAGGATTGACGATACAGGCAGTATTTCTGGTAGTGATCGGAGCTGCACTTCTGGTGACAGGAACCAGCGGGCTGAGACGCAGTATCCGGATGAAGAAGCAAAAAGCACAGAGAACAGGGAAGATTCTTCGGATCAGTCATGTGGAAAAGCGGGATGAAGAAGGATTTCTGATTCAGAATTATTATGAGACGAGGATCGAATATGTGGAAAATGGTCACCGTCAGCAGGCCACTGTCAAGAGTGTGGATGAGTTTCAGGAAGGGGAAGAAGTCAGGATCCTCAAGGACAATGAGCGGGGCGGACAGCTGCGGATTGTAGAGAATGAAAAGTCTGCTGTATTCGGTCCGTGGATTTTGATCGGAGCGGGAATTTTGATTATTTCCATGCCTTTTGTCCAGAAACAATATGGAGACGCCTATGTTTCAGCAATTCTGGCAGCATTGATGTTCCTTACAGGTGCAGCGCTGTGTGCATCATATGGAAAAGACAAAAAAAGAAATACCGAAGAAATCAAAGCAGTTCTTACAGATGTCTTAAAATGGCAGAATGGACAGAAGAAAAAGTGGTCTACACCGGCCGCATCGTACTACCCGATCCTGACATATACATTGGATGGAAAGAGAGAAGAATGCGCAGCCGCTATAATTCCAGTTCCCCGGTCAATTATAAAAAGGGCAAAGAAATTACATTGTATCGGGATTTGGAGAGCGGACGTATTCTGGAAAGAGGACCGAAACTTTCCATGCTGACAGGAGGGATTATACTGATCCTGATTTCTGCGATCGGAGCGATCAGTACACTGGATGTGCTGGGAATTCTGTGATGCGGAGATTACTGTTCACAGTAATATATGGACTACATTTGAATAAGAGAAATGAACTTCTAGTGTCAAAAAGCCTTGGATGTGGTATGATTGGGGCAAACCACATTCAAGGTTTTTTGTTACTTGTGATTCAGAATTGATGTTCGGAGGGCAGTATGAGAAAAAGAAAAAATAAAAAGGGGCTTTTGATCGGTGGTATTACAGCTGGTGTGGTCGTAATTCTCGCAGGAGGCGGAGTTTTAGCGTGGAAATTGTTGATAAACACAACACCACCACAGGAAACGGTGAAAAATTATTTTGCACTTGTAGAAAAGAAGCAATATGACAAGATGTATGATATGCTTAGCGAATCCTCGAAAGAAAAAATATCAAAAAAGAAATTTACAGAACGGAATCAGAATATTTACGAAGGAATCGAGGCAAAAGATATCAAAATCTCGATCCCTGAAAAGGAGAAACTCAAAGGGAACCCGGTGACTGTGAAATATTCAGAAACGATGGAAACCAGTGCGGATGAGATTTCTTTTGACAATGCGGTGACACTGCAAAAAGAGGATGGAGAGTATAAGATTGACTGGGATTCTACAATCATCTTTCCCAACCTTCAGGATTCGTATAAAGTGCAGATTCAGACAGAAAGTGCCGATCGTGGAACGATTTATGACAGAAACGGTGTAGTGTTAGCAGGGAATGGAACAGTTCTGGAAGTTGGCCTGGTGCCGGGGAAAATGGGAGATGATGCAGCAAAAGCGGAAGCAATCAAGAAGCTGGCACAGATGCTGGAAGTTTCAGAAGAGGCGATTCAGAACGCACTGGGGGCATCCTATGTACAGGATGATTCTTTTGTGCCGATCAAGAAGATTGCAAAGGGAAATGAAGAGAAAGAAGCACAGCTTCTGACGATTCCCGGAGTGATGTTAAATGATTCCCAGGATCGCGTGTATCCGCTTGGCGCTGCGGCAGGGCATCTGACTGGTTATGTGCAGGCGGTGACAGCGGAAGATCTGGAAAAACTGGAAAATAAAGGATATCACGCAAACAGTGTGATCGGAAGATCAGGACTGGAGCAGGCTTATGAGGAAGAGCTTCGTCCGGTGGACGGCACACGGATCATTATTGCAGACGAAACGGGAAATACGATCGAGACGCTGGCATATCAGCCGGTACAGAATGGAAAAGACGTGCGTGTGACCATTGATGCCGAGGTGCAGAAGACGGCATATGATCAGTTTGCACAGGATCCGGGAACGGCGGCAGCCATGAATCCTAAAACCGGAGAGGTGCTGGCATTGGTGAGCACACCGGGATATGATCCAAATGAATTTGTGCTGGGGATGTCAGATGCAAGATGGAATGCGCTGAATGAAGATGCATCCAATCCATTGATGAACCGGTTTGTCAACACCTGGGTTCCGGGATCTACATTTAAGGGAATCACAGCAGCGGTCGGAGTGGATGCAGGAATTATCAATCCGGATGAGAATCTAGGATATGTAGGGCTTTCCTGGCAGAAAGATGCAAGCTGGGGAGATTATCATGTAACTACGCTGACAGATTACGGTGAAACGGTCAATCTGGTCAATGCCATGACATATTCGGACAATATCTATTTTGCACGGGAAGCATTGAAAATCGGGGCGGATACGATGGAAGAAAAATTAAAATCCTTTGGATTTGAAGAAGAACTTCCATTTGATCTTACCATGCAGGCATCTACGTTTGATGATGACGGAAAGATTGATTCGGAAATTCAGCTTGCCGATACCGGATACGGGCAGGGACAGGTGCTGGTTAATCCGCTCCATCTGCTGTCTATGTATTCCATGTTTGTTAATGATGGAAACATGATTCAGCCAGTTTTGAAATATGAAGAAAACGCTGCTGCAAAAATCTGGAAAGAGAAGGCAGTCAGTGCACAGACAGCACAGACTGTGAAACAGAGTCTGCTGTCGGTAATTGAAAATCCGAGTGGAACAGGAGCCAGTGCGAAGATCGATGGAGTGACGATGCTTGGAAAAACAGGAACTGCAGAGATTAAGGAAAGTCAGGATGATACGACAGGAGTGGAGCGAGGCTGGTTTATCTGTGAGACAACAGAAGATATGTCAAACCAGATCGCAGTGGTCGGCATGGTGGAAGATGTAAAGACAAAAGGCGGCAGCAGTTATGTGACACAGAAGGTGCGCAATATTGCAGCGTCTTATCAGCAGTAAATGAACGGAGAATGAACGGAGGAATTATGAACGAATGGATCGGTCAGGTGCTGCCATTCTGGAAAGACCTGACAGAAACGGAAAAACAGATGCTGCTCACCCATACAGCACTGGAAGAATATGAAAAAGGAGTCCTGCTTCACATTGATGGCGGGGACTGCGCAGGTGTACAGATTGTAAAGGAAGGGCAGGTCCGTGTCTATATTACGTCACCGAGCGGTGGAGAGATTACATTGTATCGTCTGGTGGAAGGAGATGTCAGTATCCTGAGTGCGTCCTGTATGATAAAGGGAATGGATATTTCGCTGGATATGATGATGGAATCGGACACGGTACTGTATACGATTCCGAAAGAAATTTACAAGAAACTGAATGATACAAACACCGCAGTGAAAGATTACACGATGGAGATGGTATCTGAGCGCTTTTCCGATGTGATGTGGCTGTTCAATCAGTATGTATTTTCTAATGCAGCGTCTCGTCTGGCCGGGGCAATCCTGGAACATATGGCACTGGCGGGTGAGGAGAAATTTTCTGTTACTCACGATGTACTTGCAAGAGATATGGGAACGGCAAGAGAAGTCGTCACAAGACTGCTCAAGCAGTTTCAGACAGAAGGGTATGTGAGATTATCCCGCGGCTATATAGAAGTACTGGATGCAAAAGCTCTGAAAAAAATATGAGAAATGTGATTTTGTCACGGAAGAAACACAAAAAAGTGGTATACTAAGAACATATGAAAGTTGAAGGAGGATTTATAAAATGGCAATTATAAAATTAACAAAAGATAATTTTGAACAGGAAGTATTAAAATCAGAAAAACCGGTACTGGTAGATTTTTATGCAGACTGGTGTGGACCATGCCAGATGCTTTCTCCGATTGTGGACGAAGTGGCTGAAGAAAGAGATGACATCAAAGTCGGAAAGATTAATGTGGACGAGCAGATGGAACTGGCACAGAAATATGGAGTCATGACAATTCCGACACTGCTTGTGATCAAAAACGGAGAAATTGCGAACAAGCATATCGGTGCATTGTCCAAGAGTGGAGTGATTGAGCTTCTGTAAGAACAACAGAAGAATGATGATTGGAGAAGAAAGCAGTTGATGGAAGGTCAGCTGCTTTTTCTGCGTAGAACAATTACAAAAATAAAGATTGCGATTGTGAACAAAAAAGCAGATAATAGAAAAGACTTTATAGGAAACAGGTGAAAAAATGAAATTAACGGTGAAAAAGTTTCAGGAATTAACAACAACTGAATTATATGAAATATTAAAAGCAAGAGCAGAAATTTTTATTATGGAGCAAGAGATCAATTATCAGGACATGGATGACATTGATTATAAAAGTCTGCACTGCTTTTTTACAGAAGATAAGAAAGTGATTGCATATCTTCGTGCGTTTTATCAGGAAAACGATGGGGATATTGTCAGGATTGGGAGAGTATTGACTTACAACACGGAAACGGCACAGGAAGAGACTTATTAGAACAAAGTTTAAAGGCGATCAAAGAAAATATGAAATGTAAGAAAATTGTCATGGATGCACAGAAATATGCAGTCGGGTTTTATGAAAAATTCGGGTTTAAAACGATATCCGATGATTTCTATGAAGAGGGGATCCTGCATGTCGTGATGGAGCTGGACGTATAATTTAAAATGTGCGAAAGAGAGTTTTACCTTTCTCTTTTCTGATAATCGTGCTATAATGCAGAAAAGCATAAAATTCTGGTTTTCTAAGCGGAACGATACCGCATCTTTTATTCTTATAGCATATCGGAAGATCTCTATGCTTTGATTTCAATCTAAAACAGCAGAGAGGTTTGAGAGA
>ENA-OQCK01000820-OQCK01000820.1-human-gut-metagenome-genome-assembly--contig:-NODE-820-length-14364-cov-2.958559_pt1 | contig 14364 bp, 22 predicted proteins | sample MGYA00242498_ERZ504578 | MGnify/ENA primary metagenome ERZ504578 (study PRJEB26092, sample SAMD00036229) | human gut metagenome | host: Homo sapiens | study: EMG produced TPA metagenomics assembly of... | reverse complement strand
ATCGTAACTCCTTGATTTTCATTAGTCGGGGTAGCGGGATTCGAACCCACGACCCCCTGCTCCCAAAGCAGTGCGCTAACCGGACTGCGCTACACCCCGCTACTTTCTGAAGGATTGTTCTTTTCAAAAGCGGTGCAAAGATAGGGAGTATTTTTTAATTGACAATAGCTAAACGGATGTTTTTTACTTATTATTTTTCAATACCCTGAAATTCATTCGTTTGCATTTCAATATTTCTTTTTGGCAGAAATCAAAAGCATCATAGGACGTCGAAGCTCATCTTTCATTTCCGGAATAGTGTTCAACATCACTTCGTTTGGTTGTGGTTCTATTAATTCGAATATTTCAAATCCTGCTTGAAGAAGACTATCATACTTATTTTCTTTCATAATTTAAGTAAAGAGGGATCTGTTACATGGACAAAGATATGTATTAATGCGTTTATTGAGATGAATTAATCGAAAATATATTCTAGTAAAATGAACTATCTTTTGCTGTTTTCTGTTTTCAAAGTAGAAACTTAAAAAATAAAAGCCATATGAAAACAAGAAAACAAAAAGAAACAAATGAAAAAGAAATTCATTTGTTAGAACAAAAAGGATATGAAAGAATGATGAATGAGATAATGCCGGTACAACAGGCAGAGGTTTATCGCAAGCCGACCAAGAAAGTAGTAGAAGAGGCTGTAAAAGAATTAAATCCTGATACAAACAGCTTGGGTAGCAGAGGATGAATTCATCCTCTGTCTTTTATGATTGTTTTAGAAGTCAATCTCTTTAAAAAACGATTTCTCTTAAAAATCATAAAAAACATTATTGCATCAATTCTATTGAAAAGACGAGAAAAGCTATAGTACTTGCGATATCAGATTCTTTCTATTTATCATTTTAAATACATTAATATCGAGAGAATACAAATCCCCTACTCACATGTTAAGATAATATTCCCGAGTCAATGCTATATATTCCTTACTATATTGATGCCGGGCAACTTCTGTCAATAGTTCTTCCACAATGCATTCCTGATTAGAAAAAGAAAAGGTAATCAGAGTACGTTTAGGAATACCACCGGGCTTAGTTATCACATTTAGTTGCCGGACTGCCTGCAATTTCTTTTCAGAAGCTATCATCTTTACTCTATCAGCTACATCCATCGGAATCACAATCGTAAAAGTACCATTTTCTGTCAATAAAACGGTTACTCCTTCCAATAATTCCTCATAAGTCAAAGAATCATTATGCCGGGCAGAATTTCTTTGTTGATCTGGACATCCTAATGAATCAACAAAATACGGAGGATTAGAAACAATCACGTCAAACTTCTCAGGAGATTGATATTTTCTAAAATCAGCCTGTACTACTTCTATCTGCTTCTTCCAAGGAGAACGAACAATATTTTCCTTAGCCTGCCTGGCAGCAGCTTCATCAATTTCCAATGCTACAATATTTGTATTCGGCAAACTACGTTGAGCAACATTAAAGCGACCAACCCGGTTCCTGTCCCAACATCCAGAATACTATGCGCACCTTGAACAGAAGTCCACGCTCCCAAAAGTACCCCGTCCGTACCAACTTTCATAGCACACTTATCATGCCATACCGTAAACTGCTTAAATTGAAAATAAGGATTTGACATTTTATCACTTGTTTTTAAACCTGTTTTATTCTACTATTTTACTGGAAATCGCCAAAAATAAATAATTATTATGGAATACTTCTCCGATCGCTCTATATTTTGGCATTTGTTTTTGTGTTTTTATTCTAACAGTGCTTTATTATTAGAGAGAATCAATTAACTTTGCAAACGATTTATGCATATTTGTATGACATAAACTAAATTAAAACGAAAAGATGAAAGAAAGATACTTATTGGAAGATGTAGGTGATAACAATGGCTTCTCGCTGATTACTGACTATGATGGCAACGACGAGCAAGCATTTGAAGTGAATGTCAAATCTGGTGAAATTCTTCCGGTCCTCCCCCTTCGTAATATGGTGTTGTTTCCCGGAGTTTTTCTTCCTATAACAGTAGGACGAAAATCCTCACTCAAGCTTATACGTGATGCCGAGAAAAAGCATAAGGACATCGCAGTGGTATGTCAAAGATCAGCCATACGGAAGACCCGAAGTTGGAGGATTTACATAATGTGGGTACTGTAGGACGGATTGTACGTGTGCTGGAAATGCCGGATCAAACAACGACTGTTATTCTTCAGGGAATGAAACGTCTGATTCTAAAAGACATCACAGAGACTCATCCATATTTAAAAGGTGAAATTGAACTCTTGGAAGAAGATGTTCCAAGTAAAGACGACAAGGAATTTCAAGCTTTGGTAGAAACCTGCAAGGACTTGACAATGCGTTATATCAAATCGTCAGATGTAATGCACCAGGACTCGGCATTTGCTATCAAGAACATTAATAATTCAATGTTCCTGGTTAATTTCATTTGTTCGAATCTTCCGTTCAAGAAAGATGAGAAAATGGATTTATTAAGCATTAACTCATTGCGTGAACGTACTTATCACCTATTGGAAATCTTAAACCGTGAGGTCCAGTTGGCTGAAATCAAGGCATCTATTCAAATGCGTGCCCGTGAAGATATCGACCAGCAACAACGCGAATATTTCCTGCAACAGCAAATCAAAACGATTCAGGACGAGTTGGGTGGTAGCGGTCAGGAACAGGAAATTGAAGAAATGCGCCAGAAGGCGGAACGTATGCGCTGGAATGCGGAGGTCAGAGAAACTTTCCTGAAAGAATTGGCCAAGTTGGAACGTACTCATCCGCAATCTCCGGATTACAGTGTTCAGCTTAACTACCTTCAAACCATGCTAAACCTTCCGTGGGGAGTTTATACGACAGACAATCTGAATTTAAAGAATGCAGAGAAGACATTGAATAAAGACCACTATGGACTGGAAAAAGTGAAAGAGCGTATTTTGGAACATTTAGCTGTACTAAAATTGAAAGGTGACATGAAATCACCTATTATCTGTCTATACGGTCCTCCGGGAGTTGGTAAGACATCCCTCGGAAAATCCATAGCGTCTGCATTAAAACGAAAATATGTACGTATGTCCTTAGGAGGCGTACACGATGAAGCAGAAATTCGTGGACACCGTAAAACATATATCGGTGCTATGCCGGGACGAATCATCAAAAGCTTGATCAAAGCCGGTGCTTCCAACCCTGTTTTTATTCTGGATGAAATAGACAAGGTGAGTGCCGACCGCCAGGGCGACCCGTCGTCTGCTTTGTTGGAAGTGCTCGACCCGGAACAGAATACTTCTTTCCACGACAACTTTCTGGATGTAGATTATGACCTGTCAAAAGTCTTGTTTATTGCAACTGCCAATAACTTGAATACAATCCCCGGTCCATTGCTCGACCGTATGGAACTAATTGAAGTCAGCGGCTATATCACGGAAGAAAAGATTGAGATTGCCCGTAAACACTTACTCCCCAAGGAACTGGAAGCTAACGGATTAAAGAAGAGTGATATTAAACTTCCGAAAGAAACATTGGAAGCTATCATAGAGTCATATACCCGCGAAAGCGGTGTCCGTGAACTGGAAAAGAAGATTGGCAAGATTCTTCGTAGGTCTGCACGTCAGTATGCAACGGACGGATATTTTGCTAAAACGGAAATTAAGCCGACAGACTTGTATGACTTTTTAGGTGCACCGGAATATACACGTGACAAATATCAGGGAAATGATTACGCAGGTGTAGTGACCGGATTGGCATGGACAGCTGTAGGAGGTGAAATACTCTTTGTTGAAACCAGTTTGAGCAGAGGCAAGGGCGGACGTCTCACATTAACCGGTAATCTGGGAGATGTAATGAAGGAATCTGCTATGCTTGCACTTGAATATATCAAGTCGCACGCTTCACTTTTGCAGCTTAACGAAGATATTTTTGATAACTGGAATATTCATATCCACGTTCCTGAAGGCGCAATTCCTAAGGATGGACCGTCAGCAGGTATCACTATGGCTACTTCTTTGGCTTCCGCATTGACACAAAGAAAAGTGAAAGCTAATATTGCCATGACAGGAGAAATAACTCTCCGTGGTAAAGTGCTTCCCGTAGGTGGTATCAAGGAAAAGATTCTACCGCCAAACGTGCCGGCATCAAGGAGATCATCATGAGTGTAGAGAATAAGAAAAATATTGATGAAATTCAGGATATCTATCTGAAAGGATTGACTTTCCACTATGTAAATGACATAAAGGAGGTATTTGCAATAGCTCTGACAAACGAAAAAGTGGCGGACGCCATTGATTTATCTGTTAAGAAACCCAGCCAGGAATGACATTTGAGTTACAATATACAGACACTAAAAGTAATGCCCGTGCAGGTTTGATTACAACAGACCACGGGCAAATACAAACCCCTATCTTTATGCCTGTGGGTACACTGGCACAGTTAAAGGAGTACACCTGACAGAACTGAAAGAGGATATTCGAGCGCAGATTATTCTGGGGAACACCTACCATTTATATCTTCGTCCGGGACTAGAGGTGATTGAAAAGGCAGGTGGCCTGCATCGTTTTAACGGATTCGACCGTCCTATGCTTACTGATAGCGGTGGTTTTCAGGTATTTTCCTCGCCGGAATCCGGAAATTACGGGAAGAAGGTGCTGAATTCCGTTCTCATATCGATGGCAGCAAGCATATTTTCACGCCGGAAAAAGTCATGGATATAGAACGTACGATCGGAGCTGATATCATGATGGCTTTTGACGAATGTCCTCCGGGAGACTCGGACTATGCGTATGCCAAAAAGTCACTAGGTTGACACATAGGTGGCTCGACCGATGTATACAACGTTTTAATGAAACCGAACCTAAATACGGTTATAATCAATCTCTTTTTCCTATCGTGCAAGGATGTGTTTATCCCGACTTGCGTAAGCAGTCTGCAGAGTTTGTAGCTTCTAAAGGTGCCGACGGGAATGCTATCGGTGGTCTTGCGGTAGGCGAACCGGTAGACAAGATGTATGAAATGATTGAGATCGTCAATGAAATTCTTCCCAAAGACAAACCGCGTTATTTAATGGGAGTCGGCACTCCTGTCAATATTCTTGAAGGCATAGAGCGGGGAGTCGATATGTTCGACTGCGTGATGCCTACAAGAAACGGACGAAATGGCATGCTGTTTACAAAAGATGGAATCATTAATATGCGAAACAAAAAATGGGAAATGGACTTCTCTCCTATTGAAGTAGACGGAGCTTCCAGCGTAGACAATCTATACAGTAAAGCATATCTGCGTCATCTTTTCCACGCACAAGAACTGCTGGCAATGCAAATCGCTTCCATACACAATCTGGCATTCTATCTATGGTTAGTGGGTGAAGCCCGGAAACATATCATTGCCGGAGATTTTTCTACTTGGAAACCGATGATGGTTAAAAGAGTATCAACTAGATTATAAGGAATGAAAAGCAATCGATTTATAAAACGGCTGGACTGGTATATCATCAAGAAGTTCTTGGGGACATACGTATTTGCTATTGCATTAATCATTTCTATTGCAGTAGTGTTCGACTTCAACGAGAAGATGGACAAGCTTATGGAGCATGAAGCTCCTTGGAGTAAAATCATCTTTGAATATTACATGAACTTTATCCCCTATTTCTCTAATCTGTTCAGTCCGCTGTTCGTATTCATTGCCGTTATTTTCTTTACTTCCAAACTGGCGGAAAATTCTGAAATTATTGCCATGTTCTCTACCGGCATGAGTTTTAAGAGAATGATGCTCCGTACATGATTTCTGCTGCCATTATTGCATTGACAACATTCATGTTAAGCTCGTATGTGATTCCTAAAGGAAGTGTGACGCGCCTGAACTTTGAAGATAGGTACATCAAACCTAAAAAGCAGAATACGGCACGTAACGTACAGTTGGAAGTGGATAGTGGTGTCATTGCATATATAGATAACTATAACAACGCAATGAAGACAGGAAACCGTTTCTCTTTGGATAAATTTGTCGATAAAAAACTGGTTTCACATTTGACCGCACGCCGTATAACTTATGATACTGCTACCGTCCACAAATGGACTATCCATGACTATATGGTACGCGAATTAGACGGTTTAAAGGAAAAAATCACCAAAGGAGACAAAATCGACTCTATAATCAACATGGAACCATCCGATTTCCTGATTATGAAGAACCAACAGGAAATGCTGACCAGTCCTCAATTGAGTGATTATATCGAGAAACAGAAACGAAGGGGATTTGCCAATATTAAGGAATTTGAGATTGAATATCACAAACGAATTGCCATGTCATTCGCCTCTTTCATTCTGACAATTATTGGTGTTTCGCTTTCGTCACGGAAAACAAAAGGCGGTATGGGACTTCATCTGGGTATCGGATTAGGATTGAGTTTCTCTTATATCTTATTCCAGACAATTACTTCAACTTTTGCTATTAATGGAAACGTACCTCCTGTTATCGCTGTGTGGATTCCCAACATCCTTTATGCGGGTATCGCATTCTTCCTGTACCAGAAGGCGCCTAAATAGAAGGATAAAGAATATATAAAATAGAAGTTCCGCCTATTCCTGCTTGAAAGCAAGTGTAGGCGGAACTTTTTTGTTGTATCCATTTCCTCTTTTGTCTATTCTTCATTATTCGCCAGACAGCGAACCGAAAAATACCTCTTTCTCCTTACATTTCCAAAATCGTCAACCGACTTCTTTTACATAAGCAGAAAGATCTGCAGCAGAGATGTTTTTGGCTATAATAACACCATTTCCATCCAATAAATAGTTAGTGAACCCCCGATTCAAACGGTACTTCTTAAACAATCCGGAGTCCTCGCCTTCTGTTTCCACGAAGCAAGTGGGCGTAACTATTTGGTCCTTACGAACGTTTCCTTGAAAATCGACTGATATTCGTCAAACGATACGGAAACCATTTCCACATTACGGGAAGAACGAAGCACATTGCTCAAACTTACATTTTGCATCCGGGACTGCGCATCATAACTTGCCCAAAAACTTAGCAACACATAGCGGCCTTTCATATTAGCCAGTTTAAATGCAGGTTGCTCTTCTGATGTAGATTCGATTTTAAAATCAGGGGCTACATCACCCTCACTCAAACCTCCGGTCGGTTTGTCTTTCTCAACGAAAGCGGTCAAGGAACAAATCAGTAATACAACAAAAATCCATTTTACATGTCTCATGTAATTCGGTTTTAGTTAATACTATCCGGGACTGTCCTTAAACAGTGGTTTCTTCCCGAAACGTTGTCTTTTCAGGCATCAGGCGAAGAGGAATCCGCTGATTATCAGAGCCTTTATTTTTGAAACCGAGTGCAAAGGTAAGTAATTATTAAATTAACTTCCAAAAAAACAAGCAAAAATCTTACTTTTTGAGTATAACTTTTTATGTTATTTAGCATAAAAACGAACTTTTTTCTCTACTTTTGCAGGATTAAAGTCTATTTCTTATGCAACCATCAAATACTGAATTAATTCTGATTCGAGTTACTGGCGAAGATCGCCCGGGACTGACCTCATCCGTGACTGAAATACTTGCCAAATATGATGCTACCATTCTCGACATCGGTCAGGCGGATATTCATAACACATTGTCATTGGGTATCCTTTTCAAAAGTGAAGAAAGACATTCCGGGTTCATCATGAAAGAACTGTTGTTTAAAGCTTCTTCATTGGGAGTCACGATTCGGTTTGAGCCAATCACGACCGAACAGTATGAGAATTGGGTAGGTATGCAAGGTAAAAACCGCTATATCCTGACTGTGTTGGGGCGCAAGCTTTCTGCGCTGCAACTATCCGCAGCTACCAAGATATTGGCCGAGCAAGGTATGAACATTGATGCTATCAAGCGTCTGACAGGTCGTATCCCATTAGATGAAGACAAGACAGACACACGTACCGTGCCTGTATCGAATTTTCCGTGAGAGGGACTCCCAAAGACCGAGTTGCTATGCAGGAAGGATTAATGAAACTGGCAAGCGAACTGGAAATGGACTTTTCTTTCCAACAAGATAATATGTACCGCCGTATGCGCCGCCTAATTTGTTTCGATATGGATTCTACATTGATTGAACAGAAGTTATTGATGAATTGGCTATCCGTGCCGGTGTAGGTGATCAGGTTAAAGCTATTACAGAAAGTGCCATGCGGGGAGAAATAGACTTCACGGAAAGCTTTACGCGTCGTGTAGCACTCTTAAAAGGACTGGACGAGTCTGTGATGCAGGAGATTGCAGAAAGTCTGCCTATTACAGAAGGTGTGGACCGATTGATGTATGTACTGAAGAAATATGGTTATAAAATTGCTATCCTTTCCGGAGGGTTTACTTATTTCGGTCAATACCTGCAAAAGAAATACGGCATCGACTATGTATATGCAAATGAGTTGGAAATTGTTGACGGGAAACTGACCGGACGTTATCTGGGAGACGTGGTAGACGGGAAGCGGAAAGCTGAACTACTCCGATTGATAGCTCAGGTTGAGAAAGTGGATATTGCACAGACAATTGCTGTAGGAGACGGTGCAAACGATCTGCCGATGTTAGGAATTGCCGGACTCGGCATTGCATTTCATGCCAAACCCAAAGTTGTGGCAAATGCCAAGCAATCCATTAACACTATCGGACTTGATGGAGTACTCTATTTCCTAGGGTTCAAAGATTCTTATTTGAATATGTAATTGAGAGAGAAAAATAGTTTATCTTTGCTAACAAATAAATTGAAAGAATGAAGTTTTCCGAACTGCAACTTAATGCAAATGTGCTTGAGGCGCTCGATGCCATGCGATTTGACGAATGTACACCTATACAGGAACAAGCAATTCCAATCATACTTGAGGGTAAAGACTTGATAGCAGTGGCACAGACAGGTACAGGTAAGACGGCAGCATTTCTGCTTCCCGTACTGAATAAACTATCCGAAGGTAAACATCCGGAGGATGCGATTAATTGTGTTATCATGTCTCCTACCCGGGAATTAGCGCAACAAATCGACCAGCAAATGGAAGGTTTCTCCTATTTTATGCCTGCATCAAGTGTGGCGGTATATGGTGGAAACGACGGTATCCTGTTCGAACAACAGAAAAAAGGGCTTACATTAGGAGCTGACGTAGTTATTGCTACTCCCGGACGTTAATCGCTCATTTAAGTCTTGGATATGTAGATCTTTCCAAGGTTTCTTATTTTATATTGGACGAAGCGGACCGTATGCTCGATATGGGATTTTATGATGATATTATGCAGATAGTGAAATACTTGCCGAAAGAACGGCAGACTATCATGTTTTCTGCGACAATGCCTGCCAAGATCCAGCAGTTAGCAAATACCATCTGAATAATCCATCGGAAATAAAACTTGCAGTTTCAAGGCCTGCCGATAAAATTATCCAGGCTGCCTATGTTTGCTACGAGAATCAAAAGTTGGGAATTATACGTAACCTTTTTATGGATGAAGTTCCCGAACGTGTTATTATCTTCGCGTCTTCTAAAATCAAGGTTAAGGAAGTGACAAAAGCCTTGAAATCAATGAAGCTGAATGTAGGAGAAATGCACTCGGATCTTGAACAAGGCCAACGAGAAGCAGTTATGCATGATTTCAAAGCCGGAAGAATTAATATATTAGTAGCTACGGATATCGTGGCACGCGGCATTGACATTGACGATATCCGCCTGGTTATCAACTTTGACGTTCCTCATGATAGTGAAGATTATGTGCACCGTATCGGACGTACGGCACGGGCCAACAACGATGGGGTTGCACTTACATTTGTCAGTGAAAAAGAGCAGAGTAACTTTAAAAGTATAGAGAACTTCCTTGAAAAAGAAATCTATAAAATTCCTATTCCAACAGAATTAGGTGAAGCTCCCGAATATAAGCCACGTTCTTTTAGTAATAAGGGCGGCAACTATTCAAAGAGAAGAAACTTCAAAGGAAAAAGAAACAATGGAGGAGGAAAAGGGAACAACCGTCCCTCTCCCAGGCAGAACTAAATCTTTATTTGGTTGAAGCAATAGTCAGAGTACCGTCAAAACTGATTTCCAACTCTGCTATACTATATACAGAACTCTCCGGAATGGCTAAAATGGCTTGATAATGAAAACCATTCGGTCTACTTTTAAAAACTTGGTATCAGATAAAATAGCCTGTACCAAGAAATCTTCGGGCACAACCTTATCAAACATTTGCTTCGTTATATCACTGGCAAATAAACTTTTCTTGCCTTCATAGACACAAATGTGCATCACATTGTCGTAATACACATTGTCCATGCTAATCCCGTCTTCAGAATAAGTTGTTTTGATAACTTTCATCTTGGAAGGATTAATATATACATAAGCACGATAACGAGCGCCATTATAAGTCACTACACTATCGCGTTTGGTTACTTCAGTATAGGTGGGAATAACCACTTCCTCACGGACAAAAGACAATGAATCATTAAAGTCCTCCGACTTATGCAGCTTGATGATATTATCCGTTATGGAATGAAACCAGAATATATGTTCTGCCTGCTTATCAATCTTATAATAAGTCGTATCATTCCCATAAGTATAAAGAGTGTCCCGTATAATTTTAAAAGCAATTGGAGCACTTTGCGAGTCTGCATAGAAAATTGTGTCTCCTTCTACGCGCATCAACGGGCTCTCCGTTTCATCATCCAGCCAAATCCCCTGCAACATTTCCTTGGCATTCGAATCTTCCTTCTCCTCCTCGGAAAAATACGAATTCTTATTGCCGGTACATGCCATAAGAAAGATAGCTATTAACGATATTGCCACATACTTTATCATTTGTCTCAATTTTGTAGTAAAGATACTCTTATTATCTTATTTACCAATACATGAGTAAACGAATCCAAGTTCTTCCATTTCTTTTTTATCATATATATTACGACCGTCCAACACAATCTGTTGTGCCATTGTTTTTCTGATAACCGCCCATGAAGGCAAACGGAACTCTTTCCATTCAGTCACCAACATCAAAGCATCAGCGTCAAGTACTGCATCATACATATCGCAAGCATAATAACTGAATCTCCAATCCGACGTTTACATTCTTGCATGGCAGCAGGGTCGTATGCACGTATCTGACAACCGGCTTTCAGCAGCTTATCAATCAATACCAATGCCGGGGCTTCGCGCATATCATCCGTTTCCGGTTTAAAAGCAATCCCCATAAAGCAATGGTCTTATCCTTTAAGTTGTCATTAAATTGTTTTACTAATTTATCAAACAGCACACTTTTCTGAAGTTCATTTACTTCTTCCACGGCACGAAGTACCTGCATCGGATATCCGTTTAGTTCCGCCGTTTTAATCAAAGCTTTTACATCTTTAGGAAAACATGAACCACCATATCCGATGCCCGGATATAAGAACTTACGCCCAATACGAGTATCGGAACCAATTCCGCTACGTACCATATTTACGTCTGCGCCAACCAGCTCACACAGGTTTGCGATGTCATTCATAAAACTGATACGGGTTGCAAGCATTGAATTCGCCGCATATTTAGTCATTTCCGCAGAAGGAATATCCATGAAAATCACACGGAAATTATTTAATAAAAATGGCTTATACAATTTAGACATCAACTTCTCTGCACGGGCTGACTCCACTCCGACCACTACACGGTCCGGACTCATGAAGTCACTGATTGCATTTCCTTCTTTTAGGAACTCCGGATTAGAAGCAACATCGAAATCTATTTTAACTCCTCTCTTATCCAATTCTTCCTGGATAACAGCGCGGACTTTTGGGGCAGTTCCTACTGGAACAGTACTCTTTGTTACTACCAATTTATATTGTTTCATATTGCGGCCAATGGTACGGGCAACTTCCAGTACGTATTTCAGGTCAGCACTTCCGTCCTCGTCCGGAGGTGTACCAACAGCACTGAATATAACTTCCACATCATCCAGACAACTTTCGAGTGATGTAGTAAACTTCAACCTTTTTGCTTTCATGTTACGAAGTACCATTTCTTCCAATCCGTTTTCATAAATTGGAATAATCCCCTTCTGCAAAGATTCTATTTTCTCACTATTTGTATCAACGCATGTTACGTCTACACCGATTTCAGCGAAACATGTACCCGACACTAAGCCGACATATCCTGTTCCCACAATTGCAATTTTCATACTTATCTATTGTTTGTTAGTCGTTTATTCAAAATATACGGCGTCCTTAAAGGCAGTCCCTTCTCTGTCTTTAGAGGATAATAACATTTGTGTTTCCGACAGTGGCCAATCTATTCCCAATGTTTTGTCATTGAATAGAATAGAAGCTTCTGCTTGAGGAGCATATTTATTATCTACTTTATATGTGAAAATAGCTTCCTCGCTCAATACGGCAAAACCATGGGCAAAACCACGGGGAATAAAAAACTGTCTCTTGTTTTCTTCACTAAGCAGTACACTTACATACTTTCCGAATGTAGGTGACGATTTACGTAAATCGACTGCAACATCTAAAACTTCCCCTTTGATGACACGGACCAATTTAGCCTGGCTATATTCACCCTTTTGATAATGCAATCCACGTAAAACCCCAAAAGATGATTTCGATTCATTATCCTGCACAAAGTTTACAGGACCAATATGAGATTCAAACTCTTCTTTCTTAAAGGCTTCCATAAAATATCCCCTTTCGTCGAAGAATACTTTAGGCTCTATCAGCCATACTCCGTCTATTTCCGTCTGTATATAGTTCATTGTTAATAGTGCTAAATAAAACGATGCAAAAGTAGTGAATTTTTCGTAGTTTTCTGGGATATATTCAATTTATCTCTTAATTTTGCACACATGATTGAATTGGCACAACATATAGAGGCTTTACTATTGGAGAACGACTGCGTCATCGTTCCGGGATTTGGTGGATTTGTTGCACACTATGCTCCCGCAACTCATGTAAAAGAAGAAAATCTTTTTTTTACCCCCTACCCGTACGATTGGTTTTAATCCTCAATTAAAATTGAATGATGGAGTATTGGTACAATCTTATATGTCAGCATACGATACCAGCTTTGCTGATGCAACTCGCATCGTAGAAAAAGAAGTAAGTGCATTTATCGAGATTCTCCACGAAGAAGGGAAAGCCCATTTGGAAAATGTTGGTGAGATTCATTATAATATTTATGGAAATTATGAGTTTATACCTTATGATTGTAAGATAACGACTCCTTCATTATATGGTTTGGATTCTTTTGAGATACACGAACTTGCTACTTTGCAACAAAAAGAGAAGGTCTTGATACCAGCCAATCTGACTAGAGAGAAGAAAACTTATGAGATAAGGATCAATCGTGTATATCTCCGTAATGCAGTAGCTATGATTGCTGCTGTCATACTGTTTTTGCTTTCTCAAACCGGGTAGAAAATACAGATATTCAGAAAAACAACTATGCGCAATTATTGCCTGGTGAACTTTTTGAGCAAATAGAGAAACAATCGGTTGTAGTAACTCCTGTTTCTGTAAAGAGTAGGGGTACACAACAACAGGTGCAAAAGACATCTGCTCCCAAAATTACAGTAGATAAAGCTAAAACCTCAAGGCCTATTGCGGTTAAAGAAGTAAAAGTCAACAAGCAAGAAACAGTTCCTGCTCCTGTCTCTGCTAAATCACAAGCAAATTTCAATCATCCTTTCCATATTATTGTAGCAGGCGGAATCAGCATGAAAGATGCAGAAGCTATGGCAAATCAATTAAAGGAAAAAGGATTTGCAGAAGCCAAAGCCCTCAATACGGCAGGCAAGGTACGTGTCAGCATACGCTCATTTGATAATCGCGAAGAAGCAACCAAGCAATTGCTAGAGTTGAGAAAAAACGAAACTTATAAGAATGCCTGGTTACTGGCAAAATAAAATCCCACTTTTAAAAACATGAAACGAGTTCTTTGTCCTAAATGTGAGAATTACCTTTATTTTGATGAAACTAAGTATAGCGAAGGCCAATCGCTCGTATTTGAGTGTGAGCATTGCGGCAAGCAATTTAGTATCCGGTTGGGGAAAAGTAAGGTAAAAGCTCTTAGAAAAGAAGAAAATCTGGAAGAAGAAGCCGAAGTACACAAAGAAGAATTCGGATATATCACAGTGATCGAAAATATATTCGGCTTTAAGCAAATATTACCATTGCAGGAAGGTGATAATGTGATAGGCGTCGTTGTGTAGGAACTGTCATTAATACCCCTATCGAAAGCGGAGATATGAGTATGGATCGCCGTCACTGTATTATCAACATAAAGCGTAACAAGCAAGGAAAGTTCATTTATACACTGCGGGACGCTCCGAGCCTTACTGGAACATTTCTCATGAATGAAATTTTGGGAGACAAAGACCGGATACGGATT
>ENA-OQCK01000819-OQCK01000819.1-human-gut-metagenome-genome-assembly--contig:-NODE-819-length-14367-cov-6.805056_pt1 | contig 14367 bp, 14 predicted proteins | sample MGYA00242498_ERZ504578 | MGnify/ENA primary metagenome ERZ504578 (study PRJEB26092, sample SAMD00036229) | human gut metagenome | host: Homo sapiens | study: EMG produced TPA metagenomics assembly of... | reverse complement strand
ATGAAAGCGGAGTTGGAACAGAACAATAACAGAAGACAGGAAATAAAAAAGAACATTCGAAGAGTGTTCTTTTGCACCATTTGAGGAGGAGCAAAATGAGACGATATCGGAACCGAATCCGGATTGCGGATTCTTCCTAACAAGGGTTGTTGCAGGAAGAACAAAAAGAAAAAAAGGAGGGAAACTTGCATGAAAAAATGGAAACGGATACTGTCTGCAATTCTGGCGGTTTTGCTGTTGTCAGGAAGTATGCCTGTATGGGCGGCAGAGACAGTGGATCCAGACGAACAGGCAGGAGACATCCAGGAACTCAAAGAAAAGCTGGAAGGACTGATCCCCGAAGAAGAACTTGGGAAGTATACGAAAAAGGAATCTATCGGAGAGGCAAGGATTGGAAGGGAAGTGGGAAATACTACGTCTTTTTTTGCGGCGGAAGGATCGCAGGCAACGATCACACCGGGGACGCCCCATGCATACGGTTCTTGGAATACAACAGAGTTCAGTGTAAAAACAGAAACAGGAACCTATCTTGGATACTGTGCAGAACCAAACAGTCCCACTCCATCGGGTGTGTTTCAGGTCTCAAAGTTGAACAATGATCTGATTAAAGCAATGTTGTTGGTTTCAATCGGTGGGCCGGCATACGATGTCAGCAAGCCCTATTTTGAATCACCATCTGTGCAGGCGCACATTCCGGATATTTACGGATGTTGCCATGCAGTCATTGGCTACCTGTATGGCGGATATACCACAGGATTGAATTATAACCAGTTAGCATGGGTTTATAACATTACGGTCGAACTGAAAGAACGATGGATGAAGGTGCTGAATGATCGTGGCCTTATGAGTCAGTATACGGCATATGTGGCATATAACAATGCACAGGATATCGTGTGGATTGAAAAAGATCAGAAAGGCAGTTTAAACCTGAAAAAAGAGTCTGCTAACCCGGAGGTGACAGATGGAACAGCTGTTACAGCAGGGAAGGTGCAATCTATGGTGTTTACAAAGAGCAGGCTTGCACTACAAAAGTTGCAGATCTGACTACCGATGCACAAGGGAACTCCAATACCGTGGAAGTGGATGCGGGAACCTGTTACGTCAGGGAGACCAAAGCCCCGAAAGGATTTGTCTTGGATCAAAAAGTACATCCGGTTACAGTTATAGCTGGAAAGACAGCAGTGCTGAAAGTAAAAGATCTTCCACAATTAGATCCGGTGGGAGTGCTGCTTGGAAAAATTGACAAAGAGACCAACCAGAATAAACCACAGGGAAGTGCCTCTCTGGAAGGGGCTGAGTTTACGGTAAAATACTATAAAACAGAACCAACTGGAACTCAGGATCCGGCGGAACAGGGAAAAACACCAGAACGAACGTGGATTTTTAGAACTAATGAAAATGGATTTTGTTATTATGAAGAAAAGTATAAGGTTTCGGGGGATGAACTTTATTTATCACCAACAAAAAATCCATCTATCCCGTTGGGAATTGTAACGATACAGGAAACGAAAGCGCCAGAGGGATATTTATTGAATCCAGAAGTGTATGTGGTTCCAATTACCAGCGCAAATAATGGAAGTGAGTTTGTAGAAACTTATAATGAACCCAAAATTCCAGAAACCTTGCTGACACTGGATATCGTAAAAGTCTTAAAAGGAAAGGATACGCCAATCCAAGGAGTAGTCTTTCTCCACACGGACTCCAAAGGAAACCAGGAGGAAGTGACAACGGATGAAAAGGGACAGGCTGTGTTGAAGGGGCTGACCCGTGGCACCCATACCGTTCAGGAGAAAAGCGTACCGGATGGGTATACCAAAAATCCAGGGGTCTTGAAGTTCGGTGGACGAAAATAACAAGATCACGTTGCTGGAAAATACGGCAACGGATAAAACCGGAACCATGAAATTTACTGTTCGTGAGGATGGAACGGCACAGCTTCACGTAGAGGACGTCCTGGCACCGTATGACTGGTGATCCACAAGGTGAATGACCATGCAAAGGTATTGGAAGGGGCAGAATTTACCCTCTATACAGACGAGGAGTGCAAGCAGGAATTGCAGAAAGCGACCAGTGGAAAAGATGGAATCCTGCGGTTTCAGGATCTGGAAGTGGAAAAGAAATATTATCTGAAGGAGACCAAAGCACCGGAGGGTTACCGGATCCCGGTGAATTCGGACGGCACGGATATCGTGTATGAAATCTACACCAAAAGTGATCCGCAAAAAGATCTCTTTGAATACTATGTGAATGGAAAGAAGTATACGGATACAACCGGGGATTTTGCCATTACCGGAACGAAAGCAGAACGGGAAGTGCATCTAAAAGTAGTAAATTTTGTGGGAATGCAGATGCCGGAAACCGGAAGCCCTTGGACATTGGGAATCGTTTTGGTGGGAATCGGCTGTCTGATAGTGGCAGGATACTTTATGAAGAGAAAGGGGAAACAGGAAGATGAAGAGAAATAAAGTGTGGATGTTCGCAACACTCTTAGCATTGGGTGGAATCAGTGTAAGTACCGTAGGGGCTCCGCTGTTGACAGTACAGGCTGCAGAAGAAGCAACCGTGGCAGCAAAGGAATATAACACCCAGGCGGAATTGCCAACATGGGAAGCGGCACGCAAACATTACCATCAAGGGAAATGCAGGCCAGACGCTGGTAGGGAAGAAATTCCATGTGTACAAGCTGTTCCTGGCGCAGAATGCACAGGGCATGGAATCCATCAATTACACCTTCAATCCACCTACGAACAGGCATTAAAGAATGTGGCAGCAAAGGCACTGTCTGTTCCAGTGGATGATGTGACAGAATATATGGTAATCGATTACATCCAGTCTCTGAACGCCTACAAAGTGGAAGGAGCGCAGACGGAACAGGAACTGGAAGGACGCTACAGCAAATTCCGTTACTTTGTAGAAGATCTGCGAGATGAAATAGAAAAATTAGGGGTACAGTCTGATGGGGTCAATGTAACAAATGTGCAGTCGGATGGTTCTGTGAAATTAACAGGTCTGGACTTTGGCTATTATCTGGTAGACGAAATTACGGATGTGGAAGGCACTCATTCTGCAGGTTCCTGTGTATGGTGAGTACGGCAAACCCAACGGCAGAAATGCAGATCAAATCCGATTATCCAAGTGTGATCAAAAAATTCAGGAGGACGATCTGCCTCAGAATATTCCGGATAAAAGCGGTTGGAATGATATTGGGGACTATGAAATCGGACAAACTGTGCCGTATAAATATGAATCCAACATTCCAAACATGAACGGATACAAGACCTATTACTACGCATGGCATGACAAGATGGACAAAGCCTCACATTCCAGTCGAAAAGTGTGAAGATCACCATTTCCGATGAAAAGGGGAAAAGCTACACCTTAAAAGAAGGGGAATTTACGGTGAATACCAACCCAGGCGGGAGGATACCTTTCAGATTATCGTTCAGGATATGAAGGCAATTGTGGACAAGCAGTTCCCGAACTTTAACGAGAAACAGGAAAACACCTATGGACAGAAAGTGACCCTGACTTACGAGGCAACGTTGAATGATCTGGCAGCCAACGATACGGGACGTCCGGGCTTTGAGAATGATGTGCGGCTGGAATTCTCCAACGATGCAGACAGCAACAATGGGGGTAGCACCGGATTTACACCATGGGATACGGTCGTCTGCTTCACCTATCGGATTGACATCGTGAAAACCAATGACCACGATAAGGTGCTGCAGGGTGCACATTTTCGGTTATACAGTGACAAAGACTGTAAAAACGAAGTCTATGTAAAACAGGGGGATACAGGATATCACGTCATCAACCGGGATTCTACAGGAGGTACGGATCACACAGGTGGCAGCCAGCCACAGGATGCGGTGGAGATGGTATCCGGAGCAGATGGACAGGTGATCCTCATCGGTCTGGATCAGGGAACCTATTGGCTGAAAGAGACCAAAGCCCCGGACGGATACCGGTTGTTAAAAGACCCTATCGAGATCAAAATCATCCCAACCTATACGGATGACCGAAACAATTACATCAAGGGTCAGGGAGCCACTGCAGAAACCTTGAAGGAGCTGCAGGCAACGGCACATATCAAGAGCTTCTATGACGGAGCAACGGAAGAAAATGACCTGCAGCTGGAAACCGATCCGGAACAGGGAAATGCGAACCTGACCGTTGTCAACAAAGTGGGCAGCAAACTTCCGGTTACCGGTACTCCGGCAATGGCCATCCTTCTGGTGACAGGAGCCGGGCTGATGGCAGTGGCAGTTACAAAAGCAAGAAAGAAGGAATAAGAAATGCGAAAACGATGGGGAATCTGGGTGTTGTTTGTACTTGGATTCCTTTGTTGCTGTCTGCCCCTTCTGGCACATCTGTACAGTCAGAAAGAGCAGGAAAAGGTGATTGCAACCTATCAGAAGACCATCCAGGAAAAGAAACTGGATGTAAAAGAATTGCGGAAACAGGCAGAACATTACAACAGCATCCTCTACCAGACCAATGGGGCAACTTTATCTGGGGAGGATGCACTTCTTTTGGGGGATGCGTCTTACGCATCCCTGCTGGATACGACCGGGACGGGGGTTATGGGAAGTCTGGATATCCCAAAGATCGGAGTGGAACTGCCGATCTATCATGGAACCAGCGAAGAAGTTTTATCGAAAGGAATCGGGCATCTGCAGGGAAGCAGCCTTCCGGTGGGCGGGGAATCTACCACAGCATTTTAACCGGACACCGGGGACTTCCCCATCGAAGCTTCTGACCCGATTGGATGAAATGGAAAAGGGAGATTATTTCTTTTTCCACGTCTTAAATGAAACCCTGGCCTATCAGGTGACGGAGATTCAAGTGGTAAAGCCTGAAGAAATCTCTGTATTAAAGATCCAGGAAGGGCAGGATCTGGCATCGATCATTACCTGTACTCCTTACGGGTTAAACACACACCGCCTGATCGTAACTGGAAAGCGGGTGCCTTATGAGGCAAAAAAGCAAACAGCATGGGAGAAGAACTGCCCTCTGCAAGGGAATTGGTGTTTACCCTGTTGCCGTTTGCGTTCTTACTATTATTCCTCCTATACATTTGGAGAGAAAGGAGACGGACAATCAATGAAGCGAAAGATGATGACAAGATTTAGTGCTGGATGTTTGACCCTGTTGTTAATGTTTGGAAGTGTCTGCAGGGTGCAGGCAGCCCAGGAACCAGCAGAACCGAATGCAGGGCAAAGCGCAGAGCAGATGGTACAGACGGGAAGCGTGACCGTCCAGCTGACACCGGGAAAAGAGGGAACCAGCGTAGCGGATGTGGAGTTTTCCCTGACCAAGGTAGGAAAGATCCAGGACAGTACCTATGTGCTGCTTCCGGAATACGAATCCACCAAGATTGACCTGAATACGCTGACCACTGCAGAGCAGTTGGAAAGTGCAGCAAAGAAGTTGGCAGAGACCGCCAAACAGGAGCCGGGTAAAAAAACGGATGGACCGGACAGGTGGTGTTTGAAAAACAGGAGCTGGGAGTGTATCTTTTAACGGCCAAAGACCAGCCGGGGTACGACCTGGTATCCCCGACCCTCTTAAGCATCCCTACCATGGAAACAGACGAAACCTTACATTACGACATCAAAGTGGAACCGAAGCACACCCCGAGACCAGCCGAGCATACGGCACCCCAGACCGGACTGTATGATGCCACCATTTGGTATGTAGCAGGGGGAGTCCTCCTTCTGGTGCTTGCCGGGGGACTGGTAATTGCAGCAAAACGACATGAGAAAAAGTAAGGGACTTATGGGATTGGCCTTTTTGTTGGTGCTACTGGGGCTGGGCTGCCTGTTCCTGGCATACCGGGAACAGGAACCATTCCAGGCGATCAAAGTCAAAGGGGAGGCGCTGCAGAAACTGGTGGTACAAGAGACTGGCAGCCAGGAGGCAGATCCCATGGAACGTACCATTGATTTTGCAGCACTGCAGCGCATCAATCCGGAAATCGTGGGATGGCTGTATGTACCCCAGATCGGGGTAGACAGCCCCATCCTGACGGGACAGACAGATACGGAATACCTGACCAAAGATTTTGAAGGGGCATACAGCCCACTGGGGAGTATTTTTACCTTTGCAGGAGCCAGGCTTTCGGACAGTCAGGTGTATCTGTTTGCCCACAACATGGCTTCCGGACAGATGTTCGGGAGCCTGAAACAATTCACAAACGATGCGTTTCTGGCAGCAAATCCGCAAGCCTATCTGTATACACCGGAGCGTGTCCGGAAACTGCAGGTGGAAGACTGGACGTATCTGCAGGCGGATGATCCCTGCTTTTCCAGTCGGGAAAGTCAGGAGACTGCCAGAGTCACGCTTGTGACCTGTGTGGGATATTTTCAGACCCCAAAGCGGCTGGCAGTGAATACAAAGGTAGTGGAAGAACGCACTGCCTTTTAGAAAGGAGTGCGAATCCATGAAGAAACGAAATAAGATGTTGCTGATAACCAGCATGGTTCTGGCTGCCTGTGGCAGCCTTTGTCTGGGACGTTCCCTGACGACTCTACCGGAAAGGAATGCCCCCAAACAGAACAGGTGGAAGAATCCGAAACAAAGGATCCGGATTTCGAAGAAACCCAGGAACCCAAAAAGGAGGAGGAACCGGTTGTACCGGCACAAACAGTGCCGGTTCCTAAGACCGGGGATTCCTGGTGGTAAAAAAAGAAAAGGAGAGGTTGATGGAAATGGAGAAAACAATGGGAGTTCCAAAGCCGGAGGGATCTGGAACCGAACAGTATCTGGAAGAGATGCAGCGCATTTTTGCGGCAAGGGAAGAGACCTACCAGAAGCGGAAACAAGAGTATGAACAGAAAAGCCAGGAACTGCAGAAGATTCAAACCGAGCTTGGAAGACAATACCAAAGCCTGGAAGGACAGAAACAGGAGCTGGCATCTGCCCAACAGAAGCTGGCAGAACAGAAAGTGGCAAACAGGGAAGAACAGGAAGAGCTGCAGCGTGAAAAACAGGACTTTGAACAGACTAAGAAGCTCTATGAAGGACAGCAACAGGAACTGCTGATGAAGAGCCGACTGGAACTGGAACAGCTGCGCAATGAGCGGATGGAAGCGGAAGATCTGAAACGGGAGTATGAATATAAGATCGGCCAACAGGAATGCGGAATCCCACCGTCCCTTCCGGATTTGTCCGCATATGTGCCGAAATTGGAATACGAGGCAGTGAAACAGGAACGGGATACTCTGTTCCAAGAAAAGACGCAATTGCGGGAGGAGAACCAACACCTGGCTATCCAGTTGGAGCAGAAAGAGCTTCTGTTGAAACAATTGGGGGAGGAGAGAACCTCCTTGCTGAAAAAGCTGCTGGAATCCAAACAGGAATCATCACAGGAGCCAGAAAAAGAGAGGGAAGTGCTGCCGGAGGTGGAAAACGAACCGGATTCAGCGGAAGTAATCCCGGAAGAGATGAATGCAGCCGAAGAGAACGAATGGAGACAGCGACCGTTGCGGGTTTCCGTAAAAGAACAGGAGATTACCAGAGAGGAATTGACTGCAACGGTCTTACAGCGGTATCTGCAGAACAACCATCCGGAGTTTGAGCAGCTGGAAATCCGGCATTCGGAAGAAGGAGAACAGCTCCATGGAGAGGTAGGGAAACTGTCCTATGCCTTTTTGTTTTTCGAAGACTTGATCCAGTTTGACATTTCTGCAAAACGCAAAGGTGGAAAGGAACTGGAAGAGAAATTAGAGCGGATCGGGAAAAAGGTGCCGGGTGTACAGTTCCAATATTCCAAGGGTGAGGGGCGTGTGTATGCCAGCGGCTTTTTGACCAAAGATCTGACACCAGAACAGGCCATGAAACAGGTCTTTGAGATTGCGGATTATTTCCGGGAATAAAAACGGAATGTTCCGAATTTCGGAACAGGAAAGGAGAATCAATGTTTTATAGTATCATCGGGATTGCCCTGCTTCTGTTATCAGCAGTGACCATTGCATGTATGGTGGTGTTTGAAGTCCGAGACCATAAAGTAGGGAAGCCCCTTCCTGGGAAAAGAAAATTCCAAAAGCCGTATTCCCAGGCGTTTCTGGATGCCGTTCCCAGAGCCTATGAATCCGCCGGTACATTACGGGGGATGCTAACGCTTTTGGTGGAGCAGTGTCCCAAAGAAAATGGACGGGCAAAAGCAGCCCTGGATTACCTGGAACACAGTCGGTATCGGGACTATGAAACGGCACTGGCTTATCTGTCAGATTCCAGTGCTGTTTGTGAAAAACAAATCAGGGAGGTGTTAAAGCGGGAAATTCAAAAGACAACCGCATTAACTTGTCACTAAGCACGGATGATTCGTGCTTTTTTTGTACTCAAAATGAAAGAGATGTTCCGGATTTCGGAACAGGAAAAGGAGATTGTTATGAGAAGAAGTAATTGGAAATCCAACTGGTTGTTATGATCGCAGTGGTCATTGGAATTTTATGCGGGCTGGTTGCAGCGTTTCTTGTCAATCAGAAGTTTGGCACAGCCTATATTGGACTTGCATTTTTTATTACCATGCCATTGGTGGCAGGAATCTTAATGTTTTTGATGATCCGTGTATTTCATATTGGAGAGTAGGAGGAAGATGATGATGAAACAAAACAAGATGCAGAATGAAATGACAAACCAGAGAAAATTGGTCAATCCAACAAAAAAAGAATGGTACTGGCACGTGGCACAGTTCGGTGTGGGCTGCCTCCTCTTATTTTTTGCAGTAAACGTCCCTGTGTTGGCGGCGGGAAACGTGGATACCTCTCAGATCACAAATGGATTTGATGCGGTGTATCAGATCATTGCGGCCATTGTATCGGCCACCGGTTCTATCTTCCTGTTATGGGGGCTGTTTGAATGGGCACAGTCATTAAACACACAGGACGGTGGCGCACAGTCCATTGCCTTTAAGAGAATCGGGAGTGGTCTGGTAGCAACCCTGGCACCACAGATTATTGCGGTCATCCGGACAGGACTGCCAAGCTAGGAGGTGATAGCAAATGCCAGGATGGGTAGAAGACCTGTTGAAGGAAATGTTCTATGGCCCGTTTTATCAGCTGGCAAAAGTCGTCTGGGATTGGTGCATCGGATTGAGCACGGGGGTCATTAGTCAAGACCCCCAGCACTTTTCCCCGGCCACTTGGAAATTTGTAACAGATACTCTGTATCCCTGGGCAATGGGAATCGGTTTATCCATGATGAATGTATTTTTCATCTGCGTATTTCTAAAAGCAGCCTCCAACTTAAAAGAAAATATCACGTTGGAACTGTGTATCGAAGGGATGATCCGGCTGGTGGCCTTAAATGTGTTGATGCAGATGGGAATGCAGTTGATGAAGACCCTGTTTTCCATGGCATCCCTGATGGGAGGAATGGTATTGGATTTCCAGGCACCAGATTTTTTCACCGGCGAAGTGGATGCCGGAAGTGTTCTGTTCTGGTGGTTTATGGGATTCCTATATTTCTTTATCGCACTGATCTGTGGAATGCTGATCTTTTTAACCTTATTTAGTCGTTATGTGAAGTTATATCTTCTGACAGTCACCTTCCCCTTGCTATGCCGAGCATGGTGTCCGGACGTGGGATTGACGAAACAGCGAAGAGCTGGGTGAGAAGTTTTTTAGGAAATGTGTTTGAGATTGTGGTGATCGCTCTGGTGATGTCGATCTCCGGGAGGATCATCGGAGGCATGGATATCCAGGGGGACAGCTTTGCAGATTTCTTTGACGGATTTGGGCAGGCACTGACCTCCTCCATTTACATGATTGGAATGGCGGTATCCGTGCGGGGTGCAAGAAGTTTCATGAAAGAGACCTTCCACTTATAAATAACTTGTTCCGAAATTCGGAACGGAAAGGAGTAGAAAGAAAGGATATGAAAATCGATATCAACAAAGATTTTGAAACTGCCTACCAGCAATCCATTTGGAAAGGCTGGATCTGAAACAGCTGATTACGGTGGGCTGCTTTTTGCCCACGGTGATCGGGATTATGGTTGTCCTTTGGTATTTTTTAAACGTTCCGCCGCAGGGAGGCGTTTACATTGGAATTCTGGCAGCACTGCCGATCCCGGTTTTGGGACTGTTCAAATACCGGGGAATGTCTATCCCGATGTTATGCAAAGAATGGAAGTATCTGCAGAAAACAAAGAAACTTTGTGGGGAAACAGAAAGTGAAGCCGGTCAGAAACACCGAGTATTTACCATGCATCCATCGAGAAAGGAGCGATAAAAAGAAATGGCAATTTTTAATGGAAATAAGGAATTTTCCAAGAAAAGGGAGCTATCCCAGCCTTTGGTTCCGGTACCCAAGAACGTGCGTCAGGCATTCAACATCCAGAAAGCCTATGCAAACGGGGTATTCCAACTGGAACCCAAAAGGAAGGAGACTTTGTATGACCGATGTTATGTATTTGAGGATATCAATTACATCAACAAGAACCGAACAGAAAAAAAGAATTTTTTATCAGAACTGATGTTCTGGCTCAATTCCATGGATGCGTCTTATAAGATCACACTGTGCAATGAATACCAGTCGGTAGAAAAGTTTCTGGCATCGATCCGGAATGAACGCAATGAGAGGGAATATCCAGACATTGCAAAAGGGATCCGGCAGTGGCAGGAATCGAAACTGGCAGATGCCAACTCCACGGTACGGACACTGCGCTATCTGACCATTACCTGCAGGGCAGACAGTCTGGATCAGGCAAACATCTATTTTCGGGCATTGGAACCTATGATCGAGGATGCCTTTGCAGGATGGGGAAGTGACATTGCTGTGTTGGGAACCCTGGATCGGTTCCGGGTGCTCCATGGGATGCTGCGTCCTGGAGAAGAGTTCCCGCAAGCAGTACTGCGGGACGCTTTGCAGGACTGGAAAAGTGACGTGCTGCCACGGAGTATCCAGCAATTCAATGATTACCTGATTCTGGGAGATACCATGATGACAGTGCTGACGGCGACTCAGTATCGGAAATCCTTAGATACAGATACCTTTCTGCATACTTTAAGCAGCCTTTCCTATCCGTCGTTTGTAACTTTGGACTTTGCTCCGGTACAGCAGGAGGTCATCAATGACAAGCTGGTAGCGATGCATATGAACAATGAGCGGGAGATCAATGACGAGATCGAGCAGAAGCGGCAGGCAGGGCAGATCGTGACCTCCCCTTCTTATACCAAAAAGAAACGGCGGGATGAGATTGAGGAATACATTGAAATGGTGGATGCCAACGATGAGAAAGGGGTCTTTTTAAACCTTCTGGTGGTGTTGACGCTCCGGTGAAGGAAGGCGTGGAGCTGTTGCAAGAGCGGATGGAAGAGGTCTGCGCCATCGGACGTTCTGATAAAGTGGGCGCCTTTTTGGAGCCTTGTGATTTTCGACAACTGAAAGCCTTAAATACGGCACTTCCAATCGGTGGGAGACAGGTGGATTATATGCGGTTCTTTCTCACCTCTTCTTTGGTGGCATTTAATCCCTATCATGCCCAGGATATCCTGGAGCCGGGCGGAAAGATGCTGGGGATCAATAAAACAACGGGACGGTATCTCATTGCCAACCGGAAACTCCTTCCAAACCCTCACGGGATCATTGTGGGATATTCCGGTTCTGGAAAATCCATGCTGATCAAGCTGACCGAGATTTCCCAGACCTTGCTTGGAAGCGAAGATGACATCATTGTGCTGGATCCCCAGAATGAATTTGAAGATATCTGCAGGGAATATCAGGGAGTGTATTTTGACCTGACCCCTAAAAGCGGGATTTATCTCAATGGATTTGAAGTGACCCAGGAAGTCTTTTCCGGCAGTAAAGAGCTGAAAGCGGAATTTGTGGCCAAACAGTGTGAGTATGCAAAAGGACTGGTGCAGGCGATCATGAAAAATATCCTGGTCACCCAGGAGCACGATTCCGTGGTGAGCCGTTGTACGGAGCAGATGTTTGCCCAGGTTTTTGCTCAAAAGCGGTTAAAGAAACAGCCCACCTTACTCTGGCTGCGGGAAGAGATTGGAAAGGAACTGGAACAGGTACAGCACGCTCACGATGAAGCCATCATCCGTCCCATCTACAACTCCCTGGAAGAGTATACCACGGGCTCCTGTGACATGCTGGCACATCCGACCAATATCGAATTCCAGAACCGTCTGGTGGGATTTGGGATGTGCAACGTGCCGGAAAACAACTGGGAGGCTGTCATGGATACGGTGCTGCATTATCTGTCTACCCGGATGGATTACAATAAAAAGTTGCAGAAAGCCACACACTTAGTGGTGGATGAGGCACAGGTGGTTTCGGAAAAACCGGGATCTGCAGAGATGCTCAACAATGCAGTCATTACCTTCCGAAAGTTCGGCGGAATCGTAACCCTTGCTATGCAGAACGTGGTGGCAGCTCTGGCCAACAAAAAGATGGTAGAGCTATTCCAGAACTGTTCCTATAAATGCTTTTTAGATCAGGGCGGTGTGGATGCCCAGAGCCTGGCAGAAATCCAACCCTTATCCGAACGGGAATTCCGTGCCTTGGGAACGGGAAAACCGGGAGAGGGTGTGATCGTCTGGAATAAAAAAGTGGTGCTCTTTAATGCCCGGATTGAGAAGGATAATATCCTGTATGAAAAATACTCCACCAACTTCCATGAAAAAGCACAGCGGAAGGCAGAATGTTCTTCTGTGATGGCAGTTCCTGTGAGAAAAGAAAACGTGACGAAATCAGAGGAAGAACCGGAACTCTGGGAGGAACGGGTGCCCCTGCAGGTGGCGTATAAACCGGAACCGGAGATACCTCAGAACTGGCAGGAGGAATCCCCCGATGTGCTGCAACAGGGGTGGGGGGAACAGGAGTGGGAGACCGTGCTGCAGCTGGCAGCGTTTGCCCCATCCGGCTGGGAGATGTGACCGCACTGTTAGAGATTGCACCACAGGATGCACAGCGGTTGTTGGATACCATGGTTCAGGCAAGGGCGTTGGAAGAGAAAGAGGGCTGGTATCAGATAAAGTAGGTGAAATCAATGAGATTAAATGAAACAAAACGAAAACAAAGGGACTTGCAGGAAGAAGAACTGGAAGCACTCTGGAACCAGATGGAGCTGCAGAACCATCTGAAGAAAAAGAAAAACTGGGATGCCTGGATGGATGGGGAAGTAGAAGCACAGATCGAGGAAGAGATCCAGGAGTATCTGGCAGCATCCAGTGATCCTACCGTATATCTGAACCGGAAAGAAGCGAAAGCCTGGAACCGGATGCCAAAGTCCAAACAGAAGCGGCTCTTGCAGAAAGGATCCCAACAGGTATTCAAAGAGTGGCAGGCAGGGAAGCGAAAGGAGTTCTCTGGCGACAAACGGAATCCGGAGGATTCCATGGAAGATCTGGTCTTTTTGCAGTCAGGGACTTCCCCTTCGGGAATGCAGAAATCAGGAAGGACGGGACAGAAAGGGATTTGGAAACCAGAAGGAGTGTCAGGAATGCAGGAACCATCCAGAGGCAATGCATTTCCCCCGTTCGGTCAGATGCAGAGTTCATCCAGACCGGGGAGAGCTGGCAGGGCAGGAAGCCGGAATTTTAGGAATCTCCGGGAGGGAAAGCCTGGATCCCAGATGAGAGGAGACCAGCAGGAACCAGCCGTTCTGCGATGCAGGGAAGATCCCCGTCTGGATACACAGGAGCGGGAGCGACAGGAATGAAACATCCAGGGGCTTCTGTTGCAAACAGTACACCTTCTGTGACTCCGGCAACTCTGGCTACTCGGACAGCAAAGAAAACTGCCCAGACCTTTCAAACCTATATTCAGGGGGTGAACCAGGCAGCCCAGCAAGCCATTGGAGAAGAGCGAGCAAAACTGGAAGATGCCAGACAGCAGCATGCACAGGTAGGAGACTTACCCTCGTTTGTCAAATATCTGGGGGCAACGGTGGGAAGTATGGTATTGGCCGGGGCAGCCATGGTACTGCAGCTGGCGGCGGCACTTTTGACCGTGCTGGTGACCATGCTGGCCTTTCTGTTGGTAGCGGTATTGGCAATTTCTTTGATTGTCGGTGTGATCGTGTCTTTGATCGGCGGGTTTTTAGACCAACAGCCGGCAACGGGACATGGATTGCCTCCTTTCGTAACAGAGGATATGATGGAAGCTTTTTTGCCGTACAGGAAGAGAGCGGGATCCCGGTATCCACGGGAGTGGCACAGCTGATTGCAGAATCCGGATTCGGGTTATATGGGCCAGGTGGTAACAATGGACAGGGACTCTCCCAGCTGGCATACGAGTATAAAAAATCTGTTTGGGATCAAGTATTTTTCCGGAGACAAATATGCCATTGGCGGTGTGGATATGTCTACGGGCGAGGAAACCGGAAATGGGAATACCACCATCATTGCCG
>ENA-OQCK01000818-OQCK01000818.1-human-gut-metagenome-genome-assembly--contig:-NODE-818-length-14377-cov-1.998596_pt1 | contig 14377 bp, 12 predicted proteins | sample MGYA00242498_ERZ504578 | MGnify/ENA primary metagenome ERZ504578 (study PRJEB26092, sample SAMD00036229) | human gut metagenome | host: Homo sapiens | study: EMG produced TPA metagenomics assembly of... | reverse complement strand
TATTTTATTCAATGAATAAGAACTATCAGCATCCAAATACAAAACTGCATACTCTTTTTCTCGCAGGATACTTGCCGGACAAGTTTCTGAAATAGGTCCATTAATTGTATTAAAAACTGCTACTTCTTTTGTCTTAGCAGGAACTATACAGAACATATATTCAGCTGCGGTTAATGCAGGGATAGTCAATGTAAATGCACTCACTGGGACTTTTTCCAATGCTGGAAAACAACCGTCATGAACTTGTTGCATCCGACATTTTTCATCCAACAATACCACTTTTACTCGTTCACTATCATCAAAATGAGCTACATGAGGATCATTAAAAGCAATATGTCCATTTTCTCCAATTCCCAAACAAACAATATCTACCGGATATTTTTTTAATAAAGAAGTATAACGAGCACATTCTTCCGTAGCGCTCGTTGCTTGCCCATTAATATAATTTACAGAGCGGAAAGGTACTTTGTCAAAGATATGGTCTTTAAGAAAAGTACCAAAACTCAGCGGATCATCCTTTTCCAAACCAATATATTCATCCATGTGGAATGCATTAATCCGCCCCCATTCAATTGTTTTATCAACAATAAGAGCTTCTAAAAAATCATTTTGAGATGGAGCAGCAGCAAAAATCATATTTATATGCTCTTTCTTTGCTAATAATGCTTTTATACAAACTGCTACATCTTCGGCTGCAACCTGCCCATCTTTTCGCGTGTATCAAATACTTTTACTTTCAACTTATCTTTTGTAAATTCCATAATTGTAAATTTTATAAATCATTATAAACGACACTGCCATTTACTACTGTCATTTTGATATTTATATTCTCATCAAATAAAACTAAATCAGCATCCATACCTATGGAAATTTTTCCTTTATCACGGTCTATTCCTATAATCTTAGCCGGGGTTTCAGTCATCATTTTGATCGCATCAACCAAAGGAACTTCAGCTACTTGAATCATTGTACGAACTAAACGATCTGCTGTTGCGACACTCCCTGCAAAAGCACTTCTGTCCGGTAACTTTGCAACACCATCTTCAATAATAACCGGCTGGCCATCCTTTACGCTTCCTAAAATAGACGGTCCGTCTGGCATACCGGCCCCTCGCATAGAGTCTGTGATTAAAGCTATCTTATCAGGCCCTTTAAACTTATAGACAAATTGTAATAAACTTTTGGGAAGATGAACGCCATCCGCAATTATTTCCACAGTCATATCATCTATCATATAAGCAGCCTCTACCACACCTGCATAACGGAACGCATTCCGTCGAGTAATGGTAGACATTCCCGAATACAGGTGGGTGATATGCCTAAAGCCCACTTTATAAGCCTCTATTGCTTCTTCATAAATTGCATCCGTATGAGCGATTGAAGGGAGTATGTTTCTACGACATAATTCTCTCCCAAAATCTAATGCACCATCTAATTCAGGAGCCAAACTCCAGCGAACAATATCTTCTGTTGAGCCTAATATTTCGGTATACTCTTCAGGAGAAGGAGACCGAAGGTACTTAGGATCTTGCGCTCCCCGCTGATTAAATGAGAAATAAGGGCCTTCCAAATGTAGCCCAATAAAATTGGAGCCATTTTTATTTTCAACCTTTGCCTTTTTATAAATATCAAAAGTAGAATATAATTCCTCATTTGTACTTGTCAATGTTGTAGGCAATAAAGAAGTTGTTCCATGCTTGGCATGCATTTCCGCTATTTTCAAAAATGCCTCAACTGTTCCATCCATAAAATCATATCCCCCTGCTCCATGCGTGTGGAGATCTATAAATCCAGGAGAGAGATAAGAACCTTTCCCATCAATGATCGTATCCTTTTCGGAAGGCAATAGTTCTTCCTGTGAGATAGAGACAATTTTACCCTCTTCACATTTCAGATTACCAAGAATAATCTTCCCGCCCGGGGCTATTATTCTTGCGTTTTTTATTATTGTACCCATTGCCATTATTTCTTTTTAAAAGACCATGATTCTATCTTGTGTCCATACAAAGAGAAAAACATTAGATACAAATAACACGGTATCAATACCCAATAAGCTTGCTTAACAGAAAACAAGTCTGCGAAATGTCCATATATCAGAGGTAATATGGCATTTCCGCATAGGCCCATAATCAACAAAGAAGAACCTATTTTGGTAAACCGCCCTAATCCTCGAATAGACAAAGGCCATATACCTGCATATATCAGAGAGTTAGGAAATCCCAGAAGTACAAGAAACCAAATAGAGAAGTTCGCATCGTGCCCCAAAAAGGAGACTTGCATATTTGACAAAACCACACCTAATGAAAAAATCAACCCCAACGTGCAACATATCTGAAAAGCTCGTTTCTGAGAAAGATATTTAGGTATCAATATAATACCCATAATATATCCACAAATAGTTGCAGTCAATGTATAAGAGGGGAAGACCTTAGCCTCCAATAGATCCATATACATTGAATTAGCATAACCGATAATGGTATCTATGGCTATCACCTGTGTCCCGACATGAAGGAACATGGCAACAGCACCCATCAATAAATAAGGGAATTGCAAGATAGAGGTATGTGACTTTCCATCGTCTGTTTCAACCTCTTTATTTTCCTCTTCCTGATTAATTTCTGGTAAGACTGAATAACGAATAAAGATACCGACAGCAAACAAAAAGATACTCAAAATAGAATATGGCCAGATGACTCTACGAATCAACCCGTCTAAAACTACATCCTTTTCTGCTTCACTAAAAGCTCCTACATTCAATTGCTCGAATATTACACTATCAGACGATTTCAATATAATAGCTGCAAATATCAACGGAGCAATAATTCCGGCAAATTTATTACAAATTCCCATGATACTAATTCGCTTAGCAGCACTTTCAATAGGACCTACAATCGTAATATACGGGTTGGCCGCTGCCTGCAAAATAGTTAATCCAGTACCAATGGAAAATAAACCTATCAGAAAAACCCAGTAGGTTCTGATCAGTGCCGCAGGAACAAATAACATCGCACCGGTTGCCATGCAAAAAAAACCATACATAATTCCTTTCTTGAAGCCGGCCCGCTTCAATACAAATGAAGCGGGTATCGACATTACAAGATATGCAATATAGAATGCAAACGTAACCAAGTAAGATTGAAAATTGGTCAGTTCGCAAGCTATTCGAAAATAAGGAATTAGAATAGCATTAACCCATGAAACGAAGCCAAAGATAAAGAACATCATTCCAACAATCGCAATGGCTATATACATCATACGCTTAGAATGAGATTCTGTTGCATTATTTAAAGTCATAACTATTATTTCTATTTACCTCATCATTAAAGTTTCATTTCCCAACCCGGTTCATACGACCTAGACCAATACTTCATGGCATCATTATCATACATGATACGACCATTCTGATTATCAATATTTAAAGAATGACCAACACGCTGAGCAATATTTCCTAATTGAACAAGCAATGTACTTTTATGTCCAGAAGCAATATCTGAATGCAATGGTTCAGACTTTCTAATTGCATTAAAGAAATTCTGAATATGCAATGCATCCAACTGTTCTGCAGGATTCATCAAATTACGAGGATCTATCGCAATATTACTTTGAACATCTTTTACTACTTTATTCTTCAAATCATAAACCGTATATGCATTAGAACCGGTAATTAACAAACTACCGCTATCACCATAAAACATAGCCCCCACAGAGCTTCCTTCTATATTCTGACTATTGCAACTTCTTCCTTCCCAAGTCATCATCTTTCCTTCTCCAAATTCATAGCTTATAACCTGAGTATCTGGAGTCTCCCAGTCATCTTTATACCGAAATCTTCCACCAGCAGAAGTTACCATCGTAGGATAATCCAATTCCATACCCCAGCGAAGAATGTCAACCATATGCGTTCCGTTATTCAACGCTTCACCAGTACCCCATCTCCAGAACCAATGCCAATTATACGGATGAATATTATCCTTAAAAGCAACACGTGGTACCGGACCTTGCCATAAATCCCAATCTAACCATTCTGGTACTGGAACTTCTTTCCCTACACCAATCGATGGTCGGTTATTCGTATACCAGCTCTTTCCATAATAAACATTGCCGATAATACCATTTTTCAGTTCTTGAATGGCTTCAACAACATTCGGCCATGAACGACGTTGATTTCCCATCTGCATGACACAATTGTACTTACGAGCCCCCTTAATCAAAATTTCCCCTTCTTCCGGAGAATGGCTACAAGGTTTTTCCAAATACACATGTTTCCCGGCCTTAGCTGCCAATAACGCAGCTGGTGCATGCCAATGATCAGGAGTTGCAATAAGGACAGCATCAATATTTTTATTTTCCAACATAACACGTAAATCCTTATATTCTTTTACCTTATCATCTTTTACCTTAAGAAGAGCCTCTTTACATTTCTGTAACGCACGAGAGTCAACATCACATAAAGCTATCACCTCACAATTTTCTTGTTTCGCAAAATTACAAGCTAAAGCACGCCCTCTCGAATTAACACCAATGGCACCAACTTTAATGCGTTCGTTCGCACCTACGATATTATTATAACTTTTTACACTAAAACCTTCCAATACTCCACCAAAAGACAATGCAGCAGATCCTACTACAGCCTTTTTTATAAAATTACGTCGTGTTACCATAATATACAATTATTTATAATTATCATTTTGAACTAAAGATCCTCCGACTTTATCAATTTCTGCTTGAGGTATTGGATAAGGCCATGTTTTTTCTGAAATATTCGAACCTTTTTCTGTGGCAATTCCTTCAGGAGTCTTATAAAAATCCCTGATTTTATCCACAAAAATTCCCCAACGCATAAGGTCATAATATCGTAAACCCTCTGCTGCCAATTCTACTCTACGCTCATGTCGAACAACTTTTCTTAAGTCATCGCTGATCTTAACCTTATAATTTTTTTCAAACTCTTCTTTTGTTATAGGCTCTGCTATATTAAATGATCTGTAAGTTGCATAACTATCCGTAGGAGATGTTGTCAAAAAAGCTCTTTCTCTAACTTTATTAATTACATCAACCGCTTCTTGTAAATTTTCACCTAATTCAATCAGTGACTCTGCATACATCAATAAAACATCTGCATACCTTATATGATAATATGACCAATCTGTTTGTTTCAGTCCCGCATCAGGTCTTCTAAAATGATCTACATAATGCTTACGGCTTTGTAATTTTGTAAAATTATCATAACCTGTATAATCATGTACTTCCTCGTTTCCATCTTTCTTAGGGAAAATATCTCCATGAGACAAAATCGTATGGACTTTACGTGGATCCTTTACCTCATATTCATTCACCAAATCATAGGTAGGGACCTCACCTCCCCATCCGCCAGTAACACCACGCCCAACAAAATAAATCAAAGCAGGATTTCCATTACAATAAGGAGGATTATAACTGTTATAAGTCATAAAAATACACTCTTTAGACATATAACCTCTTTCCACACTATTAAACAGATCTTCGTAATTTGGAACTAATTCATATGCTCCGGAATCTATAACCTTCTTACAGTCTGACTTTGCCAACGCATAATCCTTATTAAACAATGCGACCCTTGCCCTAAATGAATACACAGCCTCACGAGTTACTCTGCCAAATTCATCTGTAGATAACTCTTTGACACTTGGTAGATTTTCCTCTGCCAAAGCAGTCTCTAAATCTTTCATAATAAAATCATAAACCTCTTCCATAGGAGCCTTTGTAATAGTTGTTTTATCAATTACGTTTAAAGGTTCTTCTATTATAGGTACATTCGCAAAAATCATCATTAAATCAAAATAATAAAAGGCCCTCAAAAAATGGGCTTCTGCAATCCAACGAGCCTTTTCTTCCGTTGACACATAGGCACCGCCAGCTTGAATCAAAGGAGTTTCCAATGTAATATTTTGCAGTAAAACATTACATCTTGATATCGCTATTTGAAGTCTATGATTCCAAACCCTCTCTAACAATAGTGTTGAAGGTAAAGGATTACCCCTCGCAATTTCGGTAATTCTTATTTTATCTGCCGCATCCGAGCCTCCCTTATGCATGTCATCTGTAATACAATCAAAAAATTCAAATTTAAACATCTGATATTCTGCATTAGATAACATCGGAGTATAACACATTGACAACATTTTGGAGCCAGCGTCCTCTGTATTAATCCAAGTCGAATTATCCAGAGAACCAAGAGGAGGCCTATCTAAAAAAATCGTCAGAACATCCGGTCACTAATAAAATACTACAAATAACTAAACTTATACCTGAAAAATATCTTAAGACTTTCATATGACATTCATTTTATAATTTTAAACTTAGTCCAACCATAAAAGATCTTGCTTGAGGATACCACCCCATGTCAATACCCATAAAAGCAGGATTTGAATTACCCAATTCCGGATCCAACCCTGAATAACTTGTAATCGTAAACAAATTTTGAGCAGCGACAAATAGTCTCAAATTTTGAACTGTCAATTTCTGAACCCACTGTTTCGGGAATGTATAACCTAAAGTTACATTCTTCAAACGGACATATGATCCATTTTCGATATACCATTCAGACATCGTCAAATTATCACGACTATTAGCACTAATTGCAAAATTCTCATTCGTACTGCCCGGACCAGTCCAGAATTTATCAAAAATGTCTTTTGGTGCATTATACCAACCGGTCCCGGAATATATGTCATACTTCAATATATTCAAAATGTCATTACCTACCGACCCCTGGAAAAACATTGACAGATCAAACCCCTTGTATTCTCCACTTAAATGTCAAACCAAATGTAAAATCAGGATGAGGATTACCGATCATTGTACGGTCCTCTTCTCCAAGTTTTCCATCTCCATTCAAATCAACAAACTTCAAATCTCCAGTTCTGCAGTCGGCATGATTATAGTATTATCTGGTCCACCTCTATAATTATTTATTTCCTCTTGTGTTTGAAATACTCCATCCATCTTATATCCATAAAAATAACCTATAGGCTTTCCTGGTTCAATCATCGTATTTACTTGATTTCCCAAATGTGTCTTTCCTGGTATATTTGTTCCACCTCCTAAACTAAGAACCTTATTTTTATAAGTAGATATATTACCAGCAATATTATAAGAAAAATCATTTCCAATTTTTCCATGATAATCAACAACAAATTCAAAACCTCTATTTCTTACACTACCCGCATTACTCCACGGTGTATTAGGTAATCCGATTGCAGCAGGCATAGGCACTTGGACTAGCATATCAGAAGTCTTTCTATCAAAATAATCAATGTTAAACTTCAAAGCACTATTAAAGAAAGCTAAATCTAAGCCAAAATCCAATTGTCGTGTTGTTTCCCATCTTAAATCAGGATTTCCTACATTCGTACGTCCACCACTCAACCACGGAGTCATAGAATTCCCTAATAAATAATATGTACTATTCCCATATCTTGTCAAATAAGCACCTGAACTTATATTTTGATTTCCAATTTCTCCCCAGGCTGCTCTAAATTTACCTTGAGAGAACCAGTCACCTACAACATCCTTTATAAAAGATTCCTCCCGGAAATTCCAACCTCCAGAAACGGAAGGAAATACTCCCCACCGATGCTTATCAGCAAAATTAGAAGACCCATCCCAGCGTATATTAGCTGTAATCATATATTTATCAGCATAAGAATAAAAAACACGTCCAAAATAAGAATTCATCGTATGATAAGAAACCGAACCCGATGCTGCAGGATTTTTAGTCGCAGCATTTATTATCTGCTGATTAGCATCATTATTTACGAGTCCTTCCTTCGATGCATTAACCGTTTCATAACGTTCTTTTTCAGCAGAAGTTCCTACCATCGCAGACACTGCATGATCTCCAAACTTATCATTATACGAAAGATAATTTTCAAAAACCCAATAATCCCTTTGCCCTACACCACGTCCTACTTTTGCATTTGTAACCTGATCCGTTCCATTTAAATAATATTTCGGTAAGAAACTTTCATCCGATGTACGGGAAATATCCAAACCCAAACTGGACTTAAACGACAAAAATGGAAACAACTTATATCTGCGCTCAGATTATTTTTCAACTGTAATCCCTTCCATCGGTTTTGCCCTTTCCTATCTGTTTGGGCCAATGGATTAGGTTTATTAGAATACAAGATACCGGTATATTGAGAAAAAGGATTAGTCGGTTCATACCCATCCATAATTCTATTATAAAGAAAATCCGGAATACCTACCAAATTATTTCTAAATGCAGGAGTAATAGGGTCAGACGTTAACGCAGAAAAAACAGTACTGGTATAAGCATTATTCTCATCTGTTGTACGTCGAGTCTCGTATATTACATTCGTATTTAAAGAAACACTTAACCACTTATATACCTCCGAATCCAAATTCAATCTTCCGGATAGCCTTTCATAGTCTGTAGATTTTATAATACCATCCTGCTTCATATAACTAAAACTTGAACGATAACGTAGTTTATCAATCCACCGGACAAAGACAAATTATAATTTTGAGAAATTGCATTAGAATTCTTTATTTCATTCCACCAGTTGTACCTGCCCGACCTCCATTCTTATCCAAAAAGAGAGTATAGTTTCTATTTTTTCAGGAGTCGCAAATCATCCAATAAAGGCTTGCTGGATGCTTCATAAGCCATATTTTTATACTTGATGAATCCTTCTGCATCAAGCATATCATATGTTTTAGCAGCATTCTGGACACCAACCATCATATCAAAATCAATTGTCGATTTATAGGAAGTACCTGTTGTTCCTTTTTTTGTAGTAATCAATATGACTCCATTTGCAGCCCGAGCCCCATAAATAGCTTGTGCAGAAGCATCTTTTTAAGACCTCCATACTTTCTATATCCCTTGGATTTAGCCAGCCAATATCAGTTTGAGGTAACCCATCAACAACATAAAGAGGATCATTATCATTAATAGTTCCAACCCCACGAATACGAACAGTCCCCATAGCACCTGGAGTACCTGATGTAGATGTAATTGTAACACCTGCGGCCTTTCCCTGTAAAGCATCAGATGCACTTCTCAACGGTAAGTCTGCTATCTCATCTCCTTTCAATTGTGATACAGCCCCAGTTAAATCTCTTTTCGCATCGTTCCATATCCGACAACAACTATCTCATCTAATGCTTCTGCATCTTCTTTTAGTACAATATTATACGAAGTTTTATCAGTGATTTTAATATCCTGCGTGTTATATCCTATATAAGAAATCTGTAAAACAGCCCCAGTTGCAACTTCTATAGAGAAATTCCCATTGATATCTGTAATAGCTCCATTTGTTGTACCCTTTTCCACAACATTTGCTCCTACAATCGGTTCCCCACTGTTATCTTTGATACAACCTGCAATCTTTTTAAGAAATTGATTTCCAGAGACCGCCTTTGTTATGATAATATGCTTACCTGTAATCTTATAAGTTAAGTTATTATTTTTTGTAATCTCATTCAAGATTTCCGAAACCAACTTATTCTTTACATTTAAATTGATTCGCTGATTATTATCAATCTCTTCACTTTTATAGAAAAACATAAATTCCGATTGTTTTTCTATCTGAGAGACCACTTCATAAAATGTTCCATTTTTCACTTCAACAGAAATGCGATGTTCCTGGGCATAAGTTACTGCAGACACTTGAAGAATACCCGCCAAAATAAATATTGCCGTGATTTTCATAATACGTGTTGTTTTTAGTGACAGAAAAGCACTGTCATCTCGTTTTTTCTTCATACATTTGGATGTTTTTGTTATTAAATTGTCTCATTCGCAAAGTTTTCCAGACAAGACGGATGAGAACGGTTAACTGATAAAAATAATTTCTGAAGGGGGTGTGTCAAAATTGGCACACCCCTTCACTTTTAAAATATTAGAACTTTGTACATAGGCAATTCTGTTTTAAAGGTTCAACAATTCATTTATGTGTTATAAAAATATCTCTTTTCACCCGTTTAAAAGCAAACTGTTTCTCATAATCAATGATACGAAATACATCCATAATATCTTGTTCCAAAGAAAATGTTCCGGTATATCGGATTTGTTCCAGACGTGGATCATTCAAATGTATTTGCACATTATAATAATTTTCCAAACGCTTACAAATAAATAACAACGGCTCATCTTTAAATTTATACTCTCCATTTACCCATGCATTTGCAAATGATGCATTCACATCACATAATGAAACAGATCCACTCTTATTATCAGACAGGGCACGCTGGTTAGGTTTTAGAAACATACGACTGGTAGATTCTCCTAACTCATTGAATGCGTCCAACATAACCCTCCCACTCAAAAGAGTAACGATACTATAAGATTCGTCTTTATATGCTTGTACATTAAAAGTCGTACCCAATACTGTTATATCCTGTTTATTCAATTTAACAACAAATGGTTTTTCTTCATCCTTAGCCACTTCGAAATAAGCCTCTCCTTCTAAATAAACCATCCTGTTCTTTTCACCAAAACTGGTTGGATATTTAAAGGTTGTTGCTGCATTTAATATAACTTTAGTTCCATCGGAAAGAACCAACGTATTAGCATGTCCTCCTTTTTGAACATGTATTTCATTATACACTACTTCCTTTTCTTTACTATTGGATAAATAGGTATTTCCCTGAAATTCTTTAATACCCCAACCTACTCCGACAGCTATAGCCACAATAGCTACATACTTAATTAGTGATAACCACAAATTATATGTATGAGATTTATCATAGGAAGAAATCTCTATATTATCTTTTTCTATGCGTGCAAGCATTCGTTGCCAACTTGCCTCATTTACCTCTTCCTTTGAGAAGAAGGAACGTCGACTGGAATCTGATATGCTTTTCAGCCCAAAGAAATAAGATTTATGTTCCGCATCTTCTTCCAGCCAGGACTCTAAGTAATGAAGCTCTTCTTCATTTATATCCTGTTGCAAAAAACGGATTATTAATTCTTCTATGTTATATTTTTCAGACATTCCGATGTTCGTTTATATTATACACGATTATCTCTTCAGATCTACTTACGCAATTCTCAAAAATTTGAAAGAAAAATCAAACAGCTAAGCAAAATACCCCGTAAAATCTTCAATGCCTTATAAAGTTGTGCCTCCACCGTACGAGTGGAAATATTAAGCAGTACAGCTATTTCCGAAGTTTTTCGTTCTTCCAGATAGGACATTGTAAAGATTTCACGACACTTATCCGGCAACTTATCCATCTCTTTATAGATAAGCTCCAGGCGCTCGTCTTCCGCAAACAAGGATTGCGGATCGTCATTGTAATATATCTCTTCTATTTTTAATTTGGTAGTGACGGCATTAATATAATCACCTTTTACCTCCTGATGCTTCAGATAATCCAAACAGGCATGTTGAACGGAGCGATACAAATAAGTTTTAATCCCTTCTTTCAGGAACAAAAAAAGTCCTCTTTTGCCAGACTTTAAGAAACACATCCTGCACCAGATCCTCTGCAGTAATAGCATTTACATACTTTCCTGCATAAAAAATCAGCATCGGAGCATTTGATTTATATAACTCCTTGAACTGAATCAACTCTCGATCATCCTCCTTCGGTCTATCCATAACACATGCTAACAAAGAAACGTTTCTACAAGTATAGACGATTTATTCGGGAAAACTACTTACGGAAAAGTTATATTTTTACTTATAGAAGGCTTTTTAACGATTGAAAGAAAAAGTTATTTGCCGTTTATCACCACAAAGACGGTCGTCATCGCCATGACAAAAGACTTATCCGCCGGCAATTAATTTTTATTGGAAGTTTGATAACACTATTTAGCATCTCAGTTCTTGACAAGTTCGGACAAACCCATATCTTTGCATCGTGGTTTTTTCATAATAGTATTAGATTTAAGGTTAACAAAGTTTGGTTAGGGGTTGTCGTGAGACAGCCTTTAATTGTTTATAGGGGTCTGCTATTTCCTGAAATAGCCAGATCGGGGAAAATTGATAAGTCATCCGGCAGAATTGCCATTTACCGCCAGCCACAATAGACCGATCTTTGCATTATACAACAAACATATAAAATAGCAAAGACATGACGACTAAATTAAGTAATCTATTTTACGCTTTCCTGAACATCGCAGCCTCCACTCAAAAGCTAGGTATTAATCTGATCCGCGTAGCGATCCTGATTATATTTGTATGGATCGGAGGATTGAAATTCTATAATTACGAAGCAGAAGGTATCGTACCGTTTGTAGCGAACAGTCCTTTTATGAGCTTCTTCTATACGAAAAGTGCTCCCGAATATAAAGAATATAAATTGAAAGAAGGGGAATTCAACGAAGCAAAACATCAGTGGCATGTGGAAAACAACACGTACGGCTTCTCGCACGGATTGGGCATCCTGATCATGCTATCGGTATCCTGACATTCTTAGGTATTTTCTCCCCAAAATCGGCCTGGTAGGTGCAGGACTCGCCATTATCATGACGGTCGGAACGCTTTCTTTCCTGGTGACGACGCCGGAAGTATGGGTGCCGGATTTGGGAAGTGGAGAACATGGATTTCCGCTGCTGAGCGGGGCAGGCAGACTGGTGATAAAAGATACGGCGATCATTGCCGGAGCAATCGTCGTGCTTTCGGACTGCGCACAGAGGATATTGAAACAGAAGAAATAAAAACAAGAAGGAGATGTGTCAAAACTATCCTGTTCCCGCGCCCCGCGCGGGATCGCATTAAAACCGGCCCTATAAAAATCTGATTGATAAGGTCTGTCCTTTTGCGACCCCGCATCAAGTGCGGGGACAAGGAGATTTCGACACACCTCCTTTTATCTTTCTTATGAATCAACTTTTAACTTGCTGAAGCAGCCTGCTCATCAACCGATACCAGTTCGATTTCGAATATCAAAGTCGAATAAGCCGGGATATCACCGTTGTCACTTGCGCCATAGGCTAACTGCTGCGGAATCCAAATCTCATATTTATCTCCTTCCACCATGTGCTGCAAAGCGACTGTCCAGCCGGAAATAACCGAACCATACTTGGTCTGGCTATTCGTAACCGGATCTGTAACCGTCTTAGCATAGTAAGGACTCACTGCACAAGGAAATGGTATTCCGTCATCAAAAAGTTGCTGGTCGAAAACAGTGCCATCCGTCAAAGAACCTTTATAATATACGGATACAAGGCTATTGAAATAGGCTTGCTTACCATCCCCCTTTTTAATCAGTTTGGCAAAAACATAGCCATCACCGGCTTCCGAATTCCATTTTTCAAAACCGGTTTCATTCACTTTTGCCTGGAAGGCAATGTCCTGTTCCAATTTATAAGCTTCTCTTTCAACAGCTTCAGTATCATCGTCATCATCCTTACAAGATGATACAACGAAGACACACAACAACATCAACGCGATATGCAGGTATTTCTTCATGCGTTTATTCCATTATCTTTTTTAATAAATTCTTCATGCTTACCTTCTCGGAGATAATGTCATGCAACTTGTCGATGCTTACACGTTCCTGTTCCATCGTATCGCGGAAACGGATCGTGACACAATTATCCTTCAAAGTATCGTGGTCAACTGTAATACAGTACGGAGTTCCGATAGCATCCTGGCGACGATAGCGCTTGCCGATAGAATCTTTTTCATCATACTGGCAACGGAAATCGAAGCGCAACATCTTCATGATCTCCTCGGCCTTTTCAGACAGACCGTCTTTCTTCACCAACGGCAATACAGCGAGCTTGATAGGCGCCAACGCTGCGGGCAACTTCAACACAACACGTGTTTCGCCGTTTTCCAATGTTTCTTCGCAGTAAGAACCGGCCATCACACTCAGGAATACGCGGTCTACACCGATAGAGGTCTCGATCACATACGGAGTATAGCTCTGGTTCAGTTCGGGGTCGAAATACTGGACTTTCTTGCCGGAGAACTTTTCATGCTGGCTCAGGTCGAAATTCGTACGGCTATGGATACCTTCCACTTCTTTGAAACCGAACGGCATTTCGAATTCGATATCGGTAGCAGCATTTGCATAGTGGGCCAGCTTTTCGTGATCATGGTAGCGATATTTTTCGTTACCCAATCCCATCGCCTGATGCCATTTCAGGCGGGTAGCCTTCCACTGCTTGAACCATTCCATCTCTTCGCCCGGACGAACGAAGAACTGCATTTCCATCTGTTCGAACTCGCGCATACGGAAGATGAACTGACGGGCAACGATCTCGTTACGGAAAGCCTTACCGATCTGGGCGATACCGAAAGGTATTTTCATGCGGCCGGTCTTCTGTACGTTCAGGAAGTTGACGAAAATACCTGTGCCGTTTCCGGGCGCAGATATACTTTCATGGCACCATCGGCAGTCGATCCCATCTCCG
>ENA-OQCK01000817-OQCK01000817.1-human-gut-metagenome-genome-assembly--contig:-NODE-817-length-14380-cov-1.997965_pt1 | contig 14380 bp, 20 predicted proteins | sample MGYA00242498_ERZ504578 | MGnify/ENA primary metagenome ERZ504578 (study PRJEB26092, sample SAMD00036229) | human gut metagenome | host: Homo sapiens | study: EMG produced TPA metagenomics assembly of... | reverse complement strand
ATCGGACAGGTGACGATGGTAGCTGCTGCGCTGGGTCTGGGACGTTTTGATTTCCCTGCCGATTGCAGGACCGCTGTCCGATAAAATGGGAAGAAAGCTTTCCTCCCTGATTGGTATCGCATCCTATGCGATCTTCTTCATCGGTGTGGCAATGTCACCGAATATGTGGGTTGCCTATGCTGCGGCAATTCTTGGGGGAATCGCCAATTCCTTTCTGGATACCGGTGTCATTCCGGCCTGTGTGGAAATTCTGGAGCCAAGATCCTCTCTGGCAACCATGCTGACAAAATTCTTCATCTCTGCAGCACAGCTGCTGCTGCCGTTCATGCTGGGGGCACTTGCAGGGGCAAGTCTTTCCTACAACGTACTGCTGTACATCAGTGGTATTGCGATTTTGGTGATTGGTGTACTGGTGATCTTTGCACCGATGCCAAAAGCAGAGAAGGCTGCCGGCGAGAAAGCACCGGGACTGCTCGAAAACATCCGCAATTCTCATTTCTCTGCGGAAAGCATCGCATTGATCGTCATCGGCTTTACCTGCACCGCTACCTTCCAGCTGTGGCTGAACTGTGCACAGACCTTCGCAAAGGATCTGGCAGGAGTGAGTGATCCAAGCATGATGCAGACATATTATTCCTTCGGTTCTCTTGCGGCCATCATCGTAACGGCTGGTTTGGTATCCCGTATCAAGGGTGTGCGCTTCCTGTTTGTGTATCCGCTGATAACACTGATTACGCTGGTACTTGTCTATATGACACGCAGTGAAACGATGTGCTATATCGGTGCTGCCTTAGTTGGTTACAGTGCAGGTGGTGTCATTCTGCAGCTGGTTACTGCAACTGCCAATGATCTGTTCCCGCATATCAAGGGAACCATCACAAGTATTGTCATGATTATGTCCAGTCTTTCCAATTATACGATTCTCTCTGTTGCAGGTACCATGGATTCCGCACAGATTCTGATGATGAACATTGTGATTACCGTAATCGGTGTATTGCTTGCACTGTTTGTCAACCTGCGTTTTCAGAAGCTGGCAGGGAAATAATGGAAATTTATCATACCGCATGTGGGTGCGGTATGATATAATAACGGCAATTCTAACGGTTAGGAGGAAGTAACATGAAGATTATACGATGGCTGGATGACAATCTGGAAGAAGCACTGCTGATTGCACTGCTGGTGACGATGACGCTGCTTATGGGCCTTCAGGTGTTCAGCCGTTACATACTAAACGCGTCGCTGAGCTGGTCTGAGGAGCTGACACGCTATCTCTTTATCTGGAGCGGGTTTTTAAGCATCAGCTACTGCATCAAAAAGTGGATTTCCATAAAAATCGATCAGGTCATTCTCATGTTTCCCAAGCCGGTGTATGTCGTTGCACAGCTGGTGTTAAACGTGATCCTGTTTGCGCTGTTTGCGTTTCTGGCATGGCATGCGGTTACCTAATTTGCAAATGAGTATTGCAAGTGCGCAGAAGTCACCTGCACTGGGACTGCCGATGCCCTTTGTACAGGCGGCTCCGCTGGTAGGCTTCACGCTTGCCGCCGTTCGCGCCCTCCAGCAGATCGTGCTGGAAATCGGTAATATCCGCTATTTCATTACCTGCGGAAAAATTAAGGAAAGAGGGGAGTGACGATATGCTGGCAATGGTAATTATGATTTTGTTTATCGTTCTTCTGCTTGTATCCGTACCGATTTCCGCAACGCTGTCGGCGGTATCGCTGGCACCCTCGCTGCTGGATCCTAATTTTCATATATCGGCGGAATATATCATCCGCGCCATGCTGGGAGGAATTGATTCCTTCCCGCTGCTCGCTGTCCCGATGTTTGTGCTGTCCGGTATTCTGATGGCAAAGGGCGGTGTCAGTAAGAAGCTGTTTGATGTCTTCTTCTATTTTCTGGGAGAGCATACCGCAGGAATGCCCTGTGCAGTCATTGTGACCTGTCTGTTTTACGGTGCGATTTCCGGCAGTGCACCGGCAACGGTGGCCGCTGTCGGCAGTATGACGATTCCGCTTTTGATCCGCATGGGCTATGACAAGGTGTTTGTGACTGCCATTGTTGCGGTTGCGGGCGGTCTAGGTGTCATAATACCTCCAAGCATACCGTTTATCCTGTTTGGTATGGCGAGCGGAGCAGTGTCGGTAAAATGTTTATGGCCGGTATCATTCCGGGGATTCTGATTGCCCTGCTGCTGATGCTGTATGCGCTTTACTATTGTAAAAAGCATGGAGAGGATAAGGAAAAGATTCACGCAGAGGTATCCGTCCTGCATGAGAAGGGGTTCGTGAAGGTGTTTCTGGACAGCTTCTGGGCACTGTTAACACCGGTGATCATTCTGGGCTGCATCTACAGCGGGATTGCTTCCCCGACAGAGGCAGCGGTTATATCCGTGTTCTATGCGCTGATTATTTCCATGTGTATCTACCGGACATTGAAATTCCGTGATTTGAAGGGTGTGCTGGTGGAGGCAATCCGCACCTTTGCACCGATTCTGTTTATCCTGAGTGCGGCAGTGGCGTTTTCCCGTATCATTACCCTGCTGCAGATTCCGGAGATGGCAGGGGACTTCATCCTGTCCACCTTCAGCGGCAAGGTTGCGGTACTGCTGGTGATCAATGTGCTGCTGCTGATCGTCGGTATGGTCATGGATACCTCGCCAGCCATTCTGATTCTGACTCCGATCCTGATTCCCATCACCAACAGTCTTGGAATCGATCCGATTCAGTTTGGTATCATCATGGTTGTCAACCTTGCATCGGCTTTGTGACACCGCCGATCGGTATCAATCTGTTTGTCGCGAGCTCTCTGACAGATGTTCCGGTCATGCAGATTGCGAAAAAGGCCATGCCGCTGATTGTCTTCTTTCTGATCGCTTTGCTGGCCATTACCTTTATTCCGCAGATTTCACTTCTGCTGGTATCGTAAGAGGAGGGACGTTATGAAAAAGATTCTATTTGCTCTTTTCACTTTCTCTTTGCTGCTGTCCGGCTGTGCGCAGAAGATTGAGGATCCGGCAGAGGCTTCGGCCGCGTATCCGTGGATCATTGCGACCGATTCCCCAAAGGATACGGTAACCGGACTGTTTGCCCATAAGTTTGCGGAAGAGGTGGAATGGCTGAGCAATGGCTCCATCCATATGCAGGTGTATGAAAACGGTACGCTGGGAAGTGACCGTGAGCTGATTGAGAGCTGTATGGGACAGGATATTCCCTTCGTTTTGCAAAACACGGCACCACAGACCAATTTTATGTCCAAGCTGCAATCTTCGATCTGCCGGTTGCGTATACGGATATTAAGGAGCTGCGCAACACACTCGATGACCCTGACCTGATGTCCATGATCAACAAGGTGTACAGGGAAAAAGGCTTTCGTCTGCTGGCCATGGGAGATCAGAGCTTTCGTGTCATGACAACCAACCGGAAAATTCAAAGCATTGATGATTTTAAGGGACAGAAAATTCGGACGATGGAAAATCCATATCATATCGCCTTCTGGCAATCCATCGACGCCAATCCGACACCGATGACGTTCTCCGAGGTATATATCGGCTTACAGCAGGGGACGATTGATGCACAGGAGAATCCATATGAGGTTGTCGTATCCGGAAAAATTTATGAACAGCAGGATTACATCGTACAGACGAACCATCTGCCGCATCTGCTTTCGCTGATTGTCAACGATGAATTTTATCAGTCGTTAAGCAGCGAGGATCAGAAAATCGTCGATAAGGCAGCGGAGAATGCCCGCAACTATGCGCGGCAGCAGGCGGATGAGCGTGTGAACGACCGACTGAATATCATTACTGGCAGCGGAACAACCATCATAGAGCTTGAGGATTCCATGATTGATCAGCTGCGCGAAAAAGCACAGCCTGTGTATGAGAACATCAAGGCGCAGACTGGCGATGCATTGTATGAAGCATATACGAAACGTATGCAGTAGGAGGAAACATGAATACGGTAAACGTAAGAAATATAGTAATCGGCGAGGGGATTCCGAAAATCTGTGTGCCGATTGTCGGAAAAACAAAGGAAGAGCTGCTTTCTGAAGTAGAAGTGCTAAAGAGTGTTCCTGTAGATGTGGTAGAATGGCGTATGGACTGGTTTGAAGAGGTGGAGTGCTGTGAAAAGGCGGTAGCGATGCTGCAGGTGCTTCGTGAAGCTATGCCGGAAATGCCGATTCTTGCGACCTTCCGCAGTAAGAAGGAAGGCGGGGAACTGGAAATCAGTACAGCAGCCTATGTAGAGCTGAACAAAGCCATCATTGACAGCGGAAACGCGGATTTGATTGATGTGGAGCTGTTCACTGGGGAAGCGCAGGTAAAGGAACTGATTGCCCATGCGCATGACAAGGGTGTTCGCGTTATCATGTCCAACCATGATTTTGACAAAACACCATCTTATAATGAAATACTGACACGTTTAAAAGCAATGCAGACACTGGGAGCGGATATTCCGAAAATCGCGGTTATGCCAACCTGCAAGGCAGATGTAATCACACTGCTGCAGGCGACAAATGACATGCATGAAAACTTTGCGGATCGTCCGATCATCACAATGTCAATGGCGGGTACAGGCGTACTATCCAGATTGTGTGGAGAGGTCTTTGGTTCTGCACTGACCTTTGGTGCCGCAAAAAAAGCGAGTGCACCGGGACAGATGGGCGTCGAGGATTTAAAAACAGTACTTTCTCTGCTGCACAAGAGTCTGTAAGCTTCTATTCCGTGCAGAAAAGACTTAGACAGGCAACGACATTGGTCGGCTGAATAAGTCTTTTTCTTTATACCTTCAACCCGTTAGGAAACAAACACCAGCAATGGAATACTATAAGTGGCAGATGTGTTCAGGAATGATGTACGCGTAGGTTTGCTGTGTCTGTGAGTGTTGGATGGATTGCAGTGGAACATGGAAATGACAGGGAAATGTGACGTTTAAATATTGCATATCCAAACGAAAAAAGGTAAAATAAGATTATGCGTTATGGAACTTTTTCAGAATGGTGAAAAAGTTTTCAGAAAGGAGAAGCAATGTACAAGGTTATAGAGAAGGAAATTCTAAATCCAACCGTTACCAAAATGGTTGTTGAAGCACCGGCTGTTGCGAAAAAAGCACTGGCAGGACAGTTTATTATTCTGCGTGTGCACGAGGATGGGGAGCGTATTCCGCTGACGATTGCGGATTATGACAGAGAAAAAGGCACGATTACGATCATCTTTCAGATTGTCGGCAAGACAACGATGCTGCTGAATCAGCTGAATGTCGGGGACAGTATTCTGGATTTCGTCGGTCCTCTTGGCAAGCCTTCCCATGTGGACGGGTATAAGAAGGTCTGTGTCATTGGTGGAGGTGTCGGCTGTGCCATTGCTTATCCAACAGCAAAGGCGTTACATGAAAACGGCACGGAGGTTACCGTGATCACGGGATTCCGTAATAAGGATCTGGTAATTCTCGAGGAGGAATTCAAACAGGTCAGCACGCATGCCTATCTTGTCAGTGACGATGGCAGTACCGGCGTTAAGGGGCTGGTTACCAACGTGCTGGAGGATTTGATCAACAAAGGGGAAAGCTTTGATGAGGTCATTGCGATCGGACCGCTGATCATGATGAAGTTCGTTTGTCAGCTGACAAAAAAATACGGTATCAAAACCGTGGTATCCATGAATCCGATCATGATTGATGGTACCGGAATGTGCGGCGGCTGCCGTTTGAGTGTAGGCGGGGAAACAAAATTTGCCTGTGTGGACGGTCCGGATTTCGATGGTCATCTGGTGGATTTTATGAAGCGATGTCCCGTGGGGCAACGTATCGTGATTTTGAAGCACATGCCAGAGATGCTGCCTGCAATCTGATGAATAAGGAGGTACGCTGATATGCCGAATATGTCATTGAAGAAAGTGGAAATGCCTGTCCAGGACGGAGAGGTCAGAAGAAATAATTTTGAAGAGGTGGCTCTGGGCTATACAAAGGAAATGGCAATGGAGGAGGCGCAGCGCTGTCTGCACTGTCCGACAAAGCCATGTATCAACGGCTGTCCGGTTGCTGTTAATATTCCGGATTTTATCGAACAGGTAAAGGAAGGAAATTTTGAGGAAGCTTATCAGATCATTCACGAAACAAGCTCTTTGCCTGCTGTTTGCGGGCGTGTGTGTCCACAGGAGAAGCAGTGTGAGGCAAATGCGTACGCGGTGGTAAAAGGGGAAGCCGTGGCAATCGGACGTCTGGAGCGCTTTGTGGCTGACTGGCACAGAGAAAACGTGAAGGATGAGCTGAAAAAGCCGGAAAGCAACGGTCATAAGGTTGCTGTGGTAGGGGCAGGACCTGCGGGACTGACCTGTGCCGGAGATTTGGCAAAAAGGATATCAGGTATCCGTGTTTGAGGCACTGCATGTCGCCGGCGGTGTGCTGATGTACGGTATTCCGGAATTCCGTTTGCCAAAGGCTGTCGTGCAGACGGAAATCGAAGGACTGAAGCAGATGGGCGTCGATATTCAGACCAATATGGTCATCGGACGCAGTGAATCTGTCGATGATCTGTTTGATGCCGGATATGAATCTGTCTTTATCGGAAGCGGTGCGGGGCTGCCAAGCTTTATGAATATGCCGGGAGAAAACCTGAAGGGTGTGTATTCCGCAAATGAATTCTTAACACGCTGCAATCTGATGAAGGCATATAAGGATGGTGTGGATACACCGATTCAGCATCCAAAACGCGCCGTGATCGTCGGTGGCGGTAATGTGGCGATGGATGCGGCACGCTGTGCAAAGCGTCTGGGTGTTGAGGAAGTAACCATCGTATACCGCAGAAGCATGGATGAGCTGCCTGCCCGTAAGGAAGAGGTGGAGCACGCCATGGAAGAAGGCATTGTCTTCAAGCTGCTGACCAATCCGGTCCGTGTGCTGGGAAATGAAGACGGCTGGGTATGCGGTATGGAATGTGTGTCCATGGAGCTGGGAGAACCGGATGCCAGTGGAAGAAGACGTCCTGTGGAAATCAAGGACAGCAACTTCGTGCTGGATGTTGACTGTATGATTATGGCAATCGGAACATCGCCGAATCCGCTGATTCGCTCTACAACAGAGGCCTGGAAACCAATCGCAAGGGCTGTCTGATTGCAGATGACAACGGTGCAACCACCAGAGAAGGTGTATTTGCCGGCGGTGATGCGGTAACCGGAGCTGCCACGGTCATTCTTGCGATGGGCGCCGGGAAAACAGCTGCTGCAGCAATCGATGATTATATTCAAAATAAATAGCGAAATCAGATAAACTCGGGAATTGTCTCTTCTTCCCGAGTTTTGTGGAAAGAGAAAGAAAAAACGTGGAAGGGTTTACAATCGGAGTAAAAAATGTTACTATATAGACAGGAAATAAGTACCTTATTTCTGTTATCATGATACTGGCTCTATTGTGATAACCTTGAAAGTTGTGTATTCTTTACATTCCTTCCTTTTATTGTAAACTACACGATTTCAATTACTTTTATTCATATCGATTTCCTTTCGATAACCTAATGAAAAGGGACGTGGTGATGCGCGTCCTTTTTCAGTTGCCTGCGATTGCGGTTGTTTTTCCTTCCAATTTCTGCTATTCTAGTTTCAGGTGATGCTATGAAATCCAAGAGGAATAAACTGATCATCGGCGGTGTGGCAGGTATCGTCGCCATGTTTCTGCTGTCGCTTTTTCTACCTGCTTTCCAGCCGTTTGCCAAGGCAGGGCACTGGTGATTTATGCACTGGTAAATTATGTGCAGATCAAAGAGATGAAGCGTAACGGTCAGGATATTGAAAAACCGGCGCTTTTTACGGCAGCTGTACTGATCATTGTCGGCTATCTGCTGTTTTTTACATAGAAAATGGCAGTGAACGATTGACAAAGGATACCCAAATTGGATATACTATTGAAGTATAAAGGCTGAGAATTAAAGTAGTACCTTGCGGAAGTGTCACAGAGAGTCGGTGTTGCTGAGAACCGATACATGAAAGCTTGCGGAACTTGTTAAGGAGCTGATAGCTTGCTATCCGTTTGACTTCGCGTTAAGAAGAAATGAAGGGCACTTGTACAAGTGAACTAAGGTGGTACCGCGTTAATTATGACGTCCTTAGAGATAAGGGCGTTTTTATTTGATATGTAAAGGAGAATGCAGTTATGAATTACAACCATCAGGAAGTAGAAAAAAAAAGTGGCAGAGCTACTGGCTGAACAACAAAACCTTTGCCTGCGATGCATGGGATTTTGATAAGCCGAAGTGCTATGTTCTGGATATGTTCCCATATCCGAGCGGAAACGGACTTCATGTCGGACATCCGGAGGGCTATACCGCAACGGATATCGTATGCCGTATGAAGCGTATGCAGGGGCACAATGTCCTGCATCCAATGGGCTGGGATGCCTTTGGATTACCGGCAGAGCAGTTTGCCATCACAACAGGAAATCATCCTGCAGAGTTCACAAAGATGAATATCGATCATTTCCGTGAACAGATTCGTGCGCTGGGCTTTTCCTATGACTGGGATCGTGAAATTTCCACGACGGATCCAAGCTACTACAAGTGGACACAGTGGATTTTTCTGAAGCTGTATGACAAGGGACTTGCCTATGTGGATGAAATTCCTGTCAACTGGTGTCCGGAGCTGGGAACCGTGCTTGCCAATGAAGAGGTCATCGACGGCAAGAGTGAGCGTGGAGGCTTCCCGGTTATCCGCAAGCCGATGCGCCAGTGGGTATTGAAAATCACAGAATATGCAGAACGTCTGCTGGAGGATCTTGAGCTGTGCGACTGGCCGACCTCCACCAAGGAAATGCAGATCAACTGGATTGGAAAATCCAAGGGTGCCAATGTCGTGTTCAAAATCAAGGATACAAAGAAGGAATTCACCGTGTTTACAACACGCTGCGATACCCTGTTTGGGGCAACGTACTGCGTTATGGCACCGGAGCATCCGTATGTGGATGAAATTACGACGAAGGAACAAAAGGAAGCAATTGATGCATATAAAACAGCATGTGCTACGAAATCCGACCTGGAGCGTACCGAACTGAACAAGGAAAAACCGGTGTCTTCACCGGTGCCTATGCGATCAATCCGGTAAATGGAAAAGAAGTGCCAATCTGGATTTCCGATTATGTGCTGGCAAGCTATGGAACCGGAGCATCATGGCGGTTCCTGCACATGATACGCGTGACTGGGAATTTGCCAAGAAGTTTGGCATTGATATCATTCCGGTTTTAGAGGGCGGCGATGTGACACAGGAGGCTTATACCGAAGATGGTGTGCATATCAATTCCGGATTCCTTGACGGTATGGGAAAACAGGAGGCAATTGATACGATGATTGCCTGGCTGGAAGAGCATGCATGCGGCTGTGCCAAGACGACCTATAAGCTGCGTGACTGGCTGTTCTCCAGACAGCGTTACTGGGGAGAGCCAATCCCGATCATACATATGGAGGATGGTACAACCCGTACGGTGGATATCGATGAACTGCCGCTGGAGCTGCCGGAAACAAAAAACTTTAAGCCGAGTGGTTCCGGAGAATCCCCGCTTGCACATTGTGAAGACTGGCTGAATGTGGAAATCGACGGAGTGAAGGGAAAGCGCGAAACGAATACGATGCCGCAGTGGGCTGGCTCCTGCTGGTATTATCTGCGCTACATCGATCCGAAAAACGAATGATGCGATTGCGGCAGAGGAGCTGCCTGAAGCACTGGCTGCCGGTTGATCTGTATGTCGGTGGTGCCGAGCATGCGGTTCTGCATCTGCTGTACGCACGCTTCTGGCACAAGGTGCTGTATGACTGTGGTGTGGTGCCGACAAAGGAACCGTTCCAGAGATTGTTCCATCAGGGAATGATTCTGGGAGAGAATAATGAAAAAATGTCAAAATCCAGAGGCAATGTTGTAAATCCGGACGATATCGTGGAAAGCCATGGTGCCGATGCACTGCGTGTCTATGAAATGTTCATGGGACCGCTGGAGGCAGCTCTGCCTTGGAGTACCACAGGTCTGGATGGGGCAAGAAGATGGCTGGATCGTGTTTGGAGATTGTACACGGACTATGATAAATTCACAGAAGCCAATGATGGAAAGCTGGATAAGGTATACCATGCGACCGTTAAGAAGGTAACCAATGATGTGGAGACTCTGAATCTGAACACCGCAATTTCACAGATGATGATTTTCATCAATGAATGCTATAAGGCAGAAAGCATTTATGTGGAATACGCAAAGGGCTTTGCCAAGATGTTCGCCTGCTTTGCACCGCATATGGGGGAGGAAATCTGGAGTACGGTGTTTGGCGGATGCGGAACGATTACCTATGAGCCATGGCCGACCTATGATGAAGCCAAGCTGGTTGAGGATGTCATTGAGGTCATCGTACAGGTAAACGGCAAGCTGCGTGGAAAATTCACGACGGAAGCCGGCAGTGATGAGGAAGCCATGAAGAAACAGGCATTGGAAATCAGCGCAGTTGCGGCACAGATTGAAGGAAAGACGATACGTAAAATCATTGTCGTCAAGGGCAAGGTTGTAAATATCGTTGCGAATTAAAAAAAGCAATACTGCTGTATTCATTGAATATAGAGCAGATATAAGCGGACTCCATAGAGGAACTCCGCTTTTTTGCGTTCCTTTTTGTTATCGGTTGGAGCAAGTCAATTGATATTTCAAAAATGAATACATGATACCGCATACTGCTTGTAAGGTTTGCAGTCGGTGTATGTACACGCAAGTATAAGCGGACAAGAAGCAGTATACAGCGGATGTGTATTCCTTTGGCTTCAAGAGCATTGAAAAAAACGTAAAGAAAGTAAATAGAAACACGTCATTCTGGAATACTAAGGAAGTATATGCAGAGAAGGAGGGAGTATGATGAGAATACAGAATAAAGAGCTGTCAGGAGCTTTACGGGACTGGCAATTCTGCTGGATCGTATTGCCGGTGTCGCCGGCTTTCCATTTTCCGTTTCTGCAGGAATTCTCATGCTGAATATACCGCTGGCACTGCTTTGCTATCGGGGATTAAGTAAACGCTTTACCCTCTATTCCAGTATCCAGTTTGTCTCCTCCAGTATCTTCCTGCAGCTGTTTCATTTTCAACCGATCTTTCATGATCTTTTGCTGCAGGTGCTGTTCGGTGGCTTTTTGTACGGCTTCAGCGCTGTCATCGCACTGCGGGGGAATGCATCAACCGGTGGTACGGATTTTATTGCATTGTATGTTTCCAACCGTCTGGGGAAATCCATATGGAGCTATGTGTTTATTGGAAATACAATCCTGCTTTGTATATCCGGTCTTCTGTTTGGCTGGCTGTATGCAGCTACTCCATCATTTTTCAATATATCACAACCAGAACGATTGAAATGTTCTATCACCGTTATGAACGTGTGACCCTTGAAATCATGACCAGAAACAAAGACGAAGTACGGGATGCCTATATCCGCAGGTATGAGCACGGCATGACCATCATACCGGCTTATGGCGGCTACAGTCATAATCGAATCTATCTGCTGCGAACAGTCGTATCCGCTTATGAGGTGTATGACATCATACAGCTCGTCAGAAAAACAGACCCGGATGTTCTGGTCAATGTGATAAAAACAGAACAGTTCTATGGCTCATTTTACCAGCAACCGCTGGAGTAACCATTTGCAGGAGGTTGGAAAAATGATTGCTTGGACAATAAAAAATTACAGAGCCTGCTATTGACATGCTTATCATTCTTGTGTATTATTGTATTAGATACTTAATACAATAAGCAGATATATTTGATGAAGGAACGTGTGGAGGCAGTATATGACCTGGAAGAAAAGAAATATCATTATCATAACCATGAATTTTCTTGCTCTGCTGCTGTATATGACAACGATGCTGCAAAGGGAAAATCCGTTTGGACATACACTGACGGTAATCCTGCTTGCCGCTTCCGGTCCTTACTTGTGATCCGTATGGAAACACACATGGCGTTTCATGCACAAACAAAACAGCTGCAATACCAAAATCTTGATTTGTTTCGTTTTCTTTCCTCAATCATCATCATTGTGCTTCATGCACGTCCCTTCTTCACAGTATCCTATGAAATTGATATGGCAATCAATAATATCATCGGCAGAATCTGTGTGCCGTTCTTCTTTTTCATCAGTGGTTATTTCGCCGCAAAGCAGGAACAGAAAAAGCCGGATTACATCCGTTCCTATATCCGTTCCATGATTCCGGTATATCTGCTGTGGAGTGCAGTGTATCTGCCATGGTCACTATCCCTGGCTGCTCCTTATATCCAGCAGGTATCGGGCCTGCTTTGTACAATTGGGTTACCTACTGCCATACAGAATCTGCTTCTGCTTTTATTGGTTCCTCTGGCAGTGATCGTCGCCCTGTTGTATTCCGGGGTGTATTATCATCTCTGGTATTTCCCGGCACTTCTGCTTTCCATGCTTGTTCTGCGCTGGTGGAAGAGGAAGTATTCCCTAAGGGACTGCTTACGGTTTCCTTTGTTCTTCTGCTGTTTGGCGCCACAGAGACCTATTACGGCTTTTGCGGTCAGTTTTTCCAATCCCTGCTTCACTATTATTATGCGGTTTTTTTCACAACCCGTAATTTCTTGTTCTTCGCCTTGTTTTATGTCACCTTGGGCTATTGGATGGGAAAGCAGGAGCAGCCCGCTTCTTCTCTGTGCTTTTTAAAGCTGCTTCTCAGTATTGCCGCCTTAGTCGGGGAAGGCATGCTTCTGCAGACAACACAGCGTCTGGACAGCAATATTCTGCTTGCCTGTGTGCCGCTGGTTTATTATTTGTTCTCCTGTCTGCTGTATACGAATATCCATGTGCCTCAGCTTTCAGAAATTCCGTTTCGAGCGATATCCAAATACTATTATCTCGTTCATCCTCTGATGATACTGTTTGTCCATGCATGGTTTCCACAGGTGGATTCCTTCTGGATGGCTGTCGCAAAGGTAGTGTGTGTCCTGTGCTGTACGCATATCTGTACGCTTTTGCTTATACATATGAAAAAGCGCTATCCCGCAGTTCCATTGTGATAGTCAGCGGATACCGTAAGCAGGCAGGCAGCAGTACCCGTGCAGTTATGTCTTCCGGCTTTGAGGAACACGTTGCTGTTATAACCAGTATCCATGGTGTTTTCTCTTGGATACAGCACCAGGGAAATTGCATCTTTTTGATATTTTATTGTCACAATATATAAATTCTGCTATAATGGTAAAGGAAATTTGGAAGGTGATTAAAAATGGGTAGACATTTTGAAGTGCGTGCCGCTTCTATGGCAAAAACCGCTGCGGTAAAAGCAAAACTATATTCCCGTTATGGAAAAGAAATACTGATGGCTGCGAAGTCCGGTGTACCTGATCCTGACATGAATGCTTCTTTGAAGAAAGTAATCGAGCGTGCCAAGGCGAATCAGGTTCCTGCGGATGTTATCAAGCGTGCGATTGAAAAAGCCAAGGGTGGAACGAATGAAAACTATTCTGCGGCTACATATGAAGCTTTGGTGCCGGTGGTCAGGCTACGATCATCATTGACTGTCTGACGGATAATGCGAACCGTACCATTGCAGATCTGCGTGGATGCTTTAATAAGTCACATGCGAAAATCGGTGTCAGCGGCTGTGTTTCCTTTAATTATGAACATGTTGGACTGATTTCCATTAAGTATGATGATGAAGAGGCGATGATGGACGCGCTGATCATGGCTGAGGTTGATCTGAAGGATATCGAAGTCGAGGAAGGTCAGATGACCATTACCGTAGAGCCGACAGAGCTGAACAAGGCAAAGGATGCCATTGAGGAGCTGATTCCTGAAGTTTCCTTTGATATTCTGGAAGACACCATGCTTCCTAACGAATATGTGGAGCTTGAGGGTGAGGATCTGATGCTGTTCCAGCGTTTGGTAACTCTGTTGAATGAGGTGGATGATGTTCAGCAGGTATATCATAATGTACGCAATCTTAACGATTCAGTAGAATAAGAGAAAAAGGACGGTGCATGGCATTGTCCTTTTTAAAATAAAGGATTGACAAAAAAAGAGGAAATGAGTACACTATAAGTACATCCGATGAAAAAGAGAGGCTTTGTGAAATGTAGTGCAGAGAGAGGAACAGCTGGTGAGAGTTCCTTCTATAAGTAGCACAGCCGGACACTTTGGAGGAATTATCAGGAAATGGATAATCGTAAACAGCCTGCGTTAAAGGTAAAGCTGCACTCCGTGTGAGTGAAATAAGGTGGTACCGCGTTCCCGACGTCCTTTGTTGGTGGCGCGTTTTTATTTTAAGCTGTCTGTTTTCGGGCAGAATGATAAGGTAATGTATAGAGGAGGTAATGAAATGAGCTATCAGGTACCAAGAGGAACACAGGATATTTTGCCAAATGAAA
>ENA-OQCK01000816-OQCK01000816.1-human-gut-metagenome-genome-assembly--contig:-NODE-816-length-14381-cov-3.826435_pt1 | contig 14381 bp, 16 predicted proteins | sample MGYA00242498_ERZ504578 | MGnify/ENA primary metagenome ERZ504578 (study PRJEB26092, sample SAMD00036229) | human gut metagenome | host: Homo sapiens | study: EMG produced TPA metagenomics assembly of... | reverse complement strand
TGGGGTACAGTATGATCGCAGCAATATGTTCTTTCTGGCAGCTGCTTCAGGGAACCGCGTTGAAGTGGACCACACAAAAGTGGTGAAGTCATGCTGTAGGATACCACTGGGGAAGATTGTGGGGCATTTATACCGATCCAAATTACGGTGCAGGATTTCATGCCCTTTGTACATTGATTGCGTTGTACTTTTTTTGGAATGTAATGGTGGAGATATATCTATCTGTTTCCAATGCTGCTTTCTGTGCTGTACATCGGATTTTCAGATTCCAGAACCAGTGCATTGATGTTGTGCGCAGGGTGTGGCGCGTATTTTCTGTTCACTCAGATACAGTCAGCAGATAAGAAGGACAGAACAAAGCGGGGGATTGCAGGAGAGCTGATGATCGCAGCGGCAGTGATCTTGGTATTTTCCGGAATGTATCTCATGAAAAAAACATACAATCAGCAGCAGGTACCTGTGGCAGAAAATACGCAGGCGGTGGATCCGGTGCAGAAACCACAGGAGATACAAACCGAGAGAGAGCAGGATCTGCAGAAGGATGTCAGCAATGGCCGGATTCAGCTCTGGAAAAGCGGAATTGAGATCTGGAAGACATCTCCGGTATATGGAACAGGGTATTCCACGGTGGTGGATTATGCAAAGGAGAACGTAAAAGGAACATACATTATAGAAAATTCGCAGGGAGATTACCACAATCTCCATAATCAGCTGATCAATGTTCTGGTGTATCAGGGAAGTATCGGGGTGATTTTGCTTGTGGGGATGTTTCTCTATTTTTGTCGGTATATTTGGAAAGCATTTCAAAAATCCGGGATAAGAAATTACGACGGGATGCTGTTATGTTCCATTTTGATGATATTGATCGCAATGATGTTTTTACTGGAAGGGTTTTATACCAATTCGCTGGGAGCATGTATATTCTGGGTATTTGGCGGATATCTGATCCATGGAATTTATCAGGATCAAGAGCAGACAGTGAAATAAAGGATGTAGTTTATGAAGAAGAAAATACTGGTCGGATATATTATGGATGGAACATCCGGAGGCATTGATCGCTATCTGCTTCGATTTATAGAGCAGGTATGGGAAGAAGACATTCAGATTGATTTTTTGAGTGACCGCAGTGCATACGAGCTGAAGAAAAGATTAGAAAAATATAAAAGCAGAGTGTTTCAGGTATCCAGTTTATGGCATCCTGTGACACAGTATCGGCAGACGCAAAAGATTATCCAAGAGAACGGGTATGATGTTGTATATTTGAATATTTCAACAGCAATGGATTTTATTGGCGCAAAAGCTGCAAAAGATGCCGGTGTGAAGGAAGTGATCCTTCACAGCCATTCGGGTGGAAATGACTGTGGGAATGTCTGTAAAAGACTGTTGTATGACGTACTGCACAAAATCTGCAGAACCTTTTTATTCCGTCTCGGAACACGGCATTATGCCTGTTCGAAATCAGCGGGATACTGGATGTATCCCAAACGAATCGTAGAATCCGAAGCATTCCAAATATTGTATAATGCAGTTGATATGGAGTATTACCGGTATGATGAAGAGATGAGAAAACAAGTGCGCATGGAAATGCAGGTTCCCCGGACAGATACGTTGGTTCTCGGACATGTTGGAAATTTCTGTTATCAGAAAAACCAGGAGTTTCTGGTTCGGTGATGGCTGAGGTTTTAAAAAGATGTCCCAATGCCCGGTTATGGTGCCTTGGAAAGGGGGAAAATGAGCAAAAAATCCGAAAATTAGCACAAAAGTTTCATATAGAGGAACAGATACGGTTTCCGGGACAAAAAGAAGACATCGGATCTTATTATCAGGGAATGGATGTTTTTGTACTGCCCTCCAGATTTGAAGGACTTCCTCTTGTAGGGATAGAGGCACAGTGTATGCAGCTGCCGTGTGTATTTAGTGATGCGATTACAAAAGAAGTTCAGATACAGGATCACTGTGTGTTTTTAAGCCTGCATAAATCACCGGAAATCTGGGCAGAAGAGATTTTAAAAATATCCAGGTATGACAGAACGCAGGTGCAGATGACAGAACAGATGAAGTGCTATACATTGGAAGAGCAGAGAAAACAGATGAGGAGATGGATATGTCTTTGGTAAGTATTATCGTTCCGGTATATAATGTGGAACCATACATTGAAACGTGCATACAAAGTCTGATTCGGCAGACCATGGGGAACATAGAAGTGATTCTTGTGGACGATGGTTCGACAGACCGAAGCGGTGAGCTTTGTGATCAATACGCCGAAGCAGATGAAAGAATCCGGGTCATACATAAACAGAACGGTGGGCTGAGTTCCGCAAGAAATGCCGGAATTTCGGCAGCGAAGGGGGAGTACCTGCTGTTTGTGGACAGCGATGATTATGTGTCTGCAAGCCTGGTGGAAAAGACGGTGTCATGTGCAGAACAGAATCAGGCAGATGTGGTTGTCTTTGACTATCAGGAAATCGAATTGTGCAGCGGAGGAAAACAAACAAGAACATCTGCATTGCCTGCCGGGCAGGTCATCCATGCAGAGAGTGTTCCACAGCTTCTGCTGATCACTCCATCTGCATGTAACAAGCTGTATAAACGCAGTTTCTGGGAAATGACACAGATTGTCTATCCGGAGGGAAGAAACTTTGAAGATCTGTCAGTTATTCCGCGGATTTTGCTGCAGGCCGGACGGGTCGTATATTTGGAAGGAGATCCTTTGTATTTTTACGTGCTCAGAGAAGGATCGATTATGCGGAGCGGAGCTTTTGAAAAGGGCTGGGAAGAGCGAAGAAAAGCAATTTCGGATGTAAGAAATCTGCTGGAAGAAAAAGGGATGGAACAACAGTACAAAAAAGAGTTGGAATATCTGGCATTTGAGCATTTATATTTTGTACCATCCAAAGAAGTGGTGTTAAAAGACAGAAACAATCCGTGTCTGAAAGAGTGGAGATCGTATTTGGATCTTCAGTATCCGGATTGGAAAGAGAATCCCTATATCCGACAGTTATCAGGAAAAGACAAAATCCTTTTATTGCTGCTCAGGCACAGATGCTATGCAGGAATGTGCATGTTGTCTGTACTGCGAAAAGGGATGGACAGGCTGAAAAACAAGTAACAGGAGATAAGAATGGAAAAAGTGTTAACAGTTGTGATTCCATCGTTCAATGTGGAAAAGTATTTGCGTCAGACGTTGGAATCCTTGAGAAATGAAGAGATTCTGGAAGATGTGGAAGTGTTGATTGTAGATGATGGTTCAACAGACGACACAGCAAAGATCGGAAGAGAATATGAGAAACGTTATCCACAGACCTATCGGGTGATTTCAAAAACAAACGGAGGACACGGTTCAACAATCAATTGCGGGATCGAACAGAGCAGAGGAACATTTTTCAAAGTCGTGGATGGAGATGACTGGGTCAATACAGAGGCATTGATCGAAGTGGTGCGCAGACTGAAAACATGCGGGGCCGACTATGTGGTGACAGATTATTGTGAAGTGAATGATAAGACAAAAGAGCAGGTGAGAAAACAGTTTCCTGCATTGGACGTCTGCAGAGAAATCCGATTTGAAAATGCGGCAGAGAAGGTGCAGATACCAATGCATGCGCTGATCATCAGAACGGATCTTTTAAAAACACATCAGATCCGTTTGGATGAACATTGTTTTTATGTGGATGTGGAGTATGTGCTGTTTCCGGTACCATATGTGGAAACCGTTGTATATTATCCGGAGCCTGTTTATATGTATCGTCTGGCACAGGAAACACAAAGCGTGAGCATCCGGGGATATCAAAGACATATACAAGATCATATCCGTGTGATTTTTCATCTGAGCCAATTTTTTGAGGAATACCGGGAAAATGCAGGAAATTCAGAAAAAACGGCGTATATTGCCAGACGGATCGCACAGATGATCGGAGATCAGGTTACCATTTTTTGAGTTTTCCGGAGGAAAATACGGAGACACAGAAACAGTTTCTGGAGTTTGACAGACAATTGAGGAAAGCGAGCAGAACGATCTATGAGCTGTCCGGAAGAGAAAGTGGGACACTTCGTCTTTTGAGAAGAACCGGATTCAGGGGGTATCGGCTCATCCGGAAACTGGCGAGAAAGAGAAACAATATGGAGGAATAAATGAAGATACATTCTGTCAAATACAATTTTATCATGAATGCGATTCTGACAGTGGCGGGAATCATCTTTCCGCTGATTACATTTCCCTATATTTCCAGAGTGCTTCTGGTAGAAGGAAGTGGAAAAGTAGCATTTGCGACATCTGTGGTCACATATTTTACAATGTTTGCCTCCTTGGGAATCCCGACATATGGGGTTCGGGCATGTGCGATTGTAAGAGACAACAAAGAAAAACTCTCCAAGACCGTTCAGGAACTGTTGATCATCAGTGGAGGAACAACACTTCTGACGTACATTGTGTTTGGAATTTCCCTGTTTGTCATACCGGAGTTTGCACAGGAGCGAACACTGCTTCTGATCGTTGGACTTGGGATCGGACTGAACACCATAGGAGTGCAGTGGCTGTATAATGCACTGGAACAGTATTCTTACATTACAACCTGTTCGATCTTATTTAAAGTGATCGGGATGGTCCTGATGTTTTTACTGGTGAAAGAGAGCTCAGACTATCAGATTTACGGAGGCGTATATGTCATCGCATCCTTTGGATCTTATGTGCTGAACTTTATCCGTCTTAGAAAGTTTGTGACATTTCAGAAAACCGGTACCTATCAGTTCAAACAACATTTGAAGCACATCATGGTATTTTTTGCCATGTCAGCGGGTGCAAGTATTTACCTGAATCTGGATGTTGTGATGCTGCGTTTTTTGCAGAGTAATGAAGCGGTAGGATATTATAATGCAGGAATTAAGGTAAAGACAGTCCTGGTGACATGTGTGACATCGCTTGGAACCGTGCTGCTGCCAAGATTATCTTATTATATTGAGACAGCGGACAAAAAAGCGTTTCAGCTGATGGTGGGAAAGGCATTTCGGTTTGTATTTGTTGCTGCAAGTGCAGTGACCGTATATTTTAGTATTTTTGCCAGAGAATCCATTTTGTTGCTCTCAGGTGAGGCGTTTCTGCCTGCAGTCGGTCCGATGATGATTTTAATGCCCACGGTGCTTTTGATTGGACTTTCCAACGTCACGGGAATTCAGATTCTGACTCCAAATGGACGAGAACGGGAAGTCATGTATTCCATCTGGGGTGGTGCGATTCTGGATTTTGTGCTGAATCTGATCGTGATTCCTAAATTTTCAGCAAATGGAGCCGCTTTGTCAACATTTTTGGCAGAAGGAATGGTTCTTATGCTTCAATGCTGGTTCTTGAGAGATGTGTTGTGGAGTTATATCCGGCAAGTACAATGCTGGAAAATCGTAATTGCACTGGCAGTGGCATCCGTAATGACGATTCCTGTTAAGATATGGATCGATTCCGGAGTGTTTGTAACACTTCTTGTATCGGCAATCGTATTTTTCGGAGGATATGCAGTGGTTCTTCTGTTCCTGAAAGAACCCTTTGTATCTGAAATTGTAAACTCGGGGATTCATGCGATTGTCCGAAAAAATAGATGATGAAAAGAGAGAGATACAGATAGAGTGAGGGAAAATATGAAAGAGAAGTTACTGGAAAATAAAAAGAAAGTACTGGAAAATTTATATCTGACAGTGTTTGCGGTGTTTTGCCTGTATTTCTTTATGTGGACAACAACTTTTTGGGTGTCATGGCCAGATTTTTTTGTCAGTGATCTTCGAACGATTATGATTGCCTTGATTGTAGTAAAGGCAAGTGTGAGCGAAAAAAAATCCAATTGGAAAGAGCTTGTCTTTGAAATTGGTTTGATCGTAGTATTTTTGGCAGTAAAAAACAGGAATGGACAAGAAATTCTGCTGGATACATTGCTTTTGATTTTGGGAGCCAAAGAAATCGCGTCAGAGAAGTTGATTCGTGTGTATACCGTGACGATCGCAACTGCATTATTTGTAACCATCGGAGCCTCTTTGCTGGGGATCATTGAAAATCTGTCCTATGCACAGCCTGGAAGAATGACCAGAATGGCATTTGGAATCGGTTATCCGACAGATTTCGGAGCACATGTACTCTTTTTATTACTCTGCTATTTTTATTTGAGAAGAAAAAAAATACAATATGTGGAATTGGTAATTACGGTTCTGATCGGCGGACTGATCTACATTTTTTGCGGAGCTAGAACAAATGCGTTGTGTATCTGGCTATTGGCGGGTGTCCTTTTCTATACCAAAATCAGAAGAGACGATGCAAAAAAAGGAAAAAAGAGTATGAGATGGCATCATGGTTTTCGGGTCTGCTTGCATCGGCAGGAACCATCTGTGCTGCGGGAATCCTGATCTTATCTATGCTTTATACAAAAGGAAGCAGTATATTTTTGAGGTTGGACTCAATCTTGAGTCAGCGGCTTTCTTTTTCCCAAAAAGGGATGGAGGTCTATGGATTTTCAATATTCGGACAGTATATTCCCATGCAGGGCAATGGCGGAAGTACAGAGACACCATTGAATTACTTTTTCCTGGACAGTTCCTATATTTCCATTTTGCTGCAGTATGGTCTGATCATGTTCGTGATGATTCTCATTTTGTGGGGGATCATCGGATTGAGAGCAAGAAAAGAAAAAGACTGGGTGCTTTTGTGGATTCTTGCGATCATTGCATTTCAGAGTATTATGGAACAGCATTTGCTGGATATTTCATATAATCCATTTCTTTGGATTTTGTTTGCAGAAACAGGAAAAAAAAGAAAACAGAAAAAAATAAGTGGAGCAGAGAAGAACATATGAAAAAAATGGAAAAAAAATGGCCTTTTGTTTTCAATGGCATCGTCATATTCTGTTTGATCCTGCTGATTCTGGAAATGCGCTGGCAGGCGAAAAAGGAAGAGTCAGAAGTATTAAATGTTACAGAAAGTCTTCAGAAAGAAAGTGAGATCCATTCTTTTTCAGAGGAAGAAGAGGCGGCGTTATATATGTTGAGTGCCTTGAAAAAGAACGACCTTGATATGGCACTTAGAGGATGTGCAATTGATGAGACAGCTCTGCAGATCAATTTTGTAAAGACAGCAGAGGAACTCCCGGGGATGCAGCTTATAGATCTGCCGGCTCCAACATCGGATTATTCGTATTATTTTCCGCTTACATCGGCAGAAATGACCAAAGCATATATTGAGCAGTTTGAAGAATTGTCGACAGAAATTCCGGAGATAGAGACGTTGGAAGTGCTGGAGATTGCAGAGAAAAAGGAGAAAGAACGAGAAGAACAGCTGGCAGAGTGTCTGGCGGCTCAGGAAGCCAGTGAACTGGAAATTTATGTGAAATGTGGGGAACAGAGTTACAGATTGGGGTTTACGGCAGTACGATATGAGAAAAACTGGAAAATCCATTCACTAAAAGAAGGGCTTCTCTATGAAACGGATATACCTGCATATGTGCAGATGGAAGAGATGCGCGAGGCAAAAAAAACGTATGTGCTTCCAAATCAACTGACAGGTGCCAATTATTTTCAGGCGATGCCAATTTCAGAAAAAACACCGCAGCGGGCAGTGGAGCAGTTTATTTATGCAATTGAAAAAGGGGATCTGACAAGAGCTCTGGCGTTTGCAACAACAGAATCCAGTCAGGATACATCCCCGGAACTGTTGAAAAAACAGGGAGGATATGCAAAAGAGTTAAAAACAATGCTGTATGGATTTTTAGGCACGGAAGATGCAAGATTGTATGGGAAAAGTGAAGAACAGCTGAATAAGCTGCGCGGAAAGTTGAACCCGGAATATATGGTATATCTGGATTTGATCAAAGTGATTCCAATAGAAACTGAGGAAAATACAGAGACAGTCAAACAATATGCCGGATTATATTCATACAACGGGAAAAATTATCTGACAGGCTATACCCTTTGCAGACAGGAGGATGATGGCAGATCCAGTCATTGAGTGCACCGGCACTGTCTCTTGAATCCGGAGAAGTGATGCAGCTGTCAAAAGAAGAAAGCCGAAAAACATCCGAGCAAAGTGTGTTAAAGGCAGAAAATAATGAAAGATAGACAATCAAAGGAGAAAACATGGATCAGAAAAAAGTAGTTGATTTTTTAGGAATACGGCTGAACAACCTGACGGCGGAGGAGATTTTGGATCATGTAGACCAGTGTATTGCACAGAGAAAAATTTGTCAGATCGTCGGAGTGAATGTGGATCAGGCGCTGCGGGTGATCGAAAATCCCGTTTCTAAAAAAATATTTGAGGATGCGGAAATCGTATTTACAGATGGAAAACCGATCATTTGGATGGCAAAATGGTTAAAACGTCCAATCGTTGAAAAAATTTCAGGTCCGGATTTAATGGAATTATTGTGTGAACGGGCTGCGAAAAAAGGATACCGGATATTTTTGCTGGGAGCAGGTCCGGGAGTAGCCGCAAATGCAGCCAAAAATCTGGAACAAAGATATCCGGGATTTCAGTGTGCAGGCACCTATTCCCCACCGATGGGATTTGAAAAAGATCCAAAGGAGATGGAAAAAATCATCTCAATGTTAAAAGAATCTCAGGCAGATCAGCTTTTTGTGGGAATGGGTTCCCCGAAGCAGGATATTTTCATTTATGAAAATATGCAAAAGTATCAGATTCCTGTGTCCTATTCTATGGGAGCAGCATTGGATTTTATCGGAGGAAGTGTAAAACGTGCGCCGAAATGGATGTGTGATCACGGGTTGGAATGGCTGCATCGCTGTATGACAAATCCAAAGCGTTTGGTAAAGCGATATGTGGAAGATCTGCGGATTTTCTCTTATTACAGAAGTTCCGCAGACAGGAGAAAAAAGCAGGTCGTCTTTAAAAAGTCGTACCTGGGAAAGGAATTTGGCAGATATGATAAAAGTACTGGTGGTCGAAACGACAAAGTGTGGATATGATGGAATCACAAATGTGATCAAAAATTATTTTTTATATCAGGAAGATCCCGAAATCCAGATGGACCTGGTGACGATCAATGAAGCTGTTCCGGAATTGAAAACATTTTTGGAACAAAAAGGCCGGAGAAACTATCAATTGCCTTACCGGAATCGAAATCCGCTGAAATATGTGATGAAGCTGCGAAAAATCCTGAAAGAAGGAGGGTATCAGATTATCCATGTACATGGATGCAGTGGAACGATGGCAGTAGAAATGCTGGCGGCAAAATTAGCAGGGATTAAAGTAAGAGCTGCACATGCACATAATACAGCATGTACACATACAACAAGTGACAAAATACTGCGCCCCTTCTTTTTGAAGTGGTGTAATTGCAGATATGCGTGCAGTGATGCGGCAGGAAAATGGCTGTACAAAGGAATGCCGTTTTCTCTGATTTCAAATGGGATCGATCTGGAAAAATTTCAGTATGATCCGGTTGTCAGAGAAAGGCTAAGAAACGAATATGACTTAGAGGACAAACTGGTTATTGGTCATGTTGGAAGGTTTTGTGAGGAAAAGAATCATAAAAAGATTCTGGAAATTGCAAAAGAGCTTCAAAAGAGGCATCAGAAGATAAAACTGGTGTTTGTAGGGGACGGACCGCTGAAGCAGGAAATCGAGGAGAAGGCCCGAGAGGACAAGCTGAATGTATTATTTGTGGGATTAAGCGATGTGGTAGAACAATGGCTTCAGGCAATGGATGTGTTTGTTTTTCCGTCTTTGTTTGAAGGATTGCCTTTGGGCCTGGTTGAGGCACAGGCAGCCGGACTTCCGTGTATTTTGAGCGACAGAATCGCTTCCATGACAAAGATTATTGATGAAGTTCAATTTTTAAAACTGGAAGCATCGGATCAAGTCTGGGCAGATGCGGTTTTGAAAGAAGCCGCGGAAAATGACAGAATAAAAAATCAGGAGAAGATTAAGCAGCAGTTGAGAGACAGGAATTTTGATATAAGGCTGAATTGTAAACAACTTGCAAAGCGATATCAGGAATTATGGAGAGGTGTGAACAAATGAAGATGAAATATTTGATTCTTGGAGCAGGACCTTCGGGTTTGACGCTCGCAAACAGACTGAAACAGATGGGAGAAACTTCATTTTTCGTATTGGAAAAAGAAAAAGAGGCCGGAGGACTTTGTCGTTCCACCCAGGTAGATGGTTCTCCGTTTGATATTGGAGGCGGACATTTTCTGGATGTGAGACGTCCAAAAGTGAACGAATTCCTGTTTCAATTTATGCCGGAGGAGGAGTGGGATAAATTTGACAGAGACAGCAGGATTGCAGTCAACGGAGATGTGATCAGCCATCCGATCGAAGCAAATATCTGGCAGATGAAACTGGAAAATCAAGTAGAGTATTTAAAATCCATTGCAGTGGCAGGTTGTAACCTGAAAGAGGAAATGCCACAGGAGTTTGTGTCCTGGATCTACTGGAAACTGGGAGATAAGATCGCAGAGAACTATATGATTCCGTATAACCAGAAAATGTTCGGAGAGGATCTGAACCAGCTGGGGACATACTGGCTGGAAAAATTGCCAAATGTCAGCTTTGAAGAGACTCTTTTGAGTTGTCTGACGAAAAAAGCATATGGAGAGCAGCCGGGACATGCTCAGTTCTTTTATCCAAAAAAATATGGATATGGGGAATTATGGCTGAGAATGGCAGAAGAAATCAAAGGACAGATTCAGTACGATGCATCGGTTCACGCGATTGATTTTGATACCAATACAGTGACAACAAAAGAGGGGGAAACGTATTCTGCAGATGTGATCATTTCTACGATTCCCTGGATGGAATTTGCAAAGATCACAGGAATGCCGCAGGAGTTGAAGGAAAAAATCGGACATCTGAAATACAGCGCTGTTCAGACGGCGTATTTCCCGGACAATCTGGACACAGAAGCACAGTGGATCTACTATCGGATCCGGAACTGTCTTATCATAGAATTCTGGTGCGTCATAATTTCTGTAATGGAAGCAAAGGATATTGGACGGAATGTAACAGTACAAGAGTGGACGAAACAACAGAAAGTACCTTTCAATATATGAACCAGTACGCGTATCCGCTCAATACCATCGGGAAGCCAGAGATCATGAAGGAGTTGCTGGAGTGGGCAAAAACACGCCGCGTGTATGGTCTTGGAAGATGGGGAGAACATCAGCATTACAATTCCGATCTGGTCGTAGAACTTGCCCTGAAGATGGCAGAAGAATTAAACAGTGCACAATAAAACACGGGAGGAGTGTATAACGAAACAGCGTTATACCATCAAAACATGGAAAAATACCGCATATTATTCATTATTGCTGGTTTGGGAGAAATCCCAAATCAGAATTGGTATTAAACTGTATAGAATCCTGGAAGAAATATCTTCCAGGCTATGAAATACGGGAATGGAACGAAGACAATTATGATGTGACACAAGTAAACTTTGTAAAGGAAGCCTATGAAAATCAAAAGTGGGCATTTGTATCAGATTATGTGAGATTTGATGTATTGTATCAGTTGGTGGAATTTATTTTGATACCGATGTGGAATTGCTCAAGCCAATTCCGGAAGAAATCTTGGCGAAACGTGCGTTTACCGGATTTGAAAGTACAAAATTGATCAGTCCGGGTCTGGTGATGGGATCGATCAAAGGACTGAATCTGATTTCGGAGATTTTGGAAGAATATCAGAAATCCTCGTTTCTTGTAGACGGCAGACCGTGTTATAAGACTGTCAATGCATATACAAGCGAAGTGATGGGCAGACGAGGATTTCTGACAAATGGTGAATATCAGGAAATTGACGGCATTGCCGTTTATCCTACCGAATATTTTTGCGCTGTGGATCTGGATGTGCATGAAAAGGTAATTACAGATAAGACAATAGCAGTACATCATTATGCAGGATCCTGCTGCAGCCATCCCTGAAAAGAAAAGTACAGAATGTATTGAAAAAGACAATCGGGGTAGAAAATTACCGGAAGTTGTTGCATTTGAAACGAAAGATCGTAAAAAAGGCAGATGGAGAATCAAAATGAAAGAACAGAAGTTTATGTTGCAATTGTTACATATAACAGAAAAGAATATCTTTTGAATTTGCTGGAAGCATTGCAGCAGTCAGAGAAAAAGATATCAGGAATTCTGTTGCTGGATAATAAAAGTACAGATGGAACCAATCAGACATTGATGGAAATTGGATTTACAGAAAAGGATGACATAGGAGTTCTTCATGAAAACACATGGAAATCCATGAAAACATATTATTTCCGAAATACGGAAAATGCAGGAGGGGCAGGTGGATTTGCAAAATTGTTTGAACTTTCGATGTCGCTTTCCTGGGATTATCTGTGGGTGATGGACGACGATGTATATCCGGAACCGGACTGTCTGACCAATTTGCTGAAATACATTGGAAAAGATGCAGGGGTCTGTATCCCATCAAGAAGTGACGGCCAATATGAGGATGAAGTGGTAGTTGGAATCAATTTAAAAAGTGCATTCCGATATGCAGAAAAGAGAAAAAATGTGATCCGAGGCGGAAATTTGACACAGGACTATGTAGAAGTGGTAGATATGCCCTTTGAAGGACCTTTGTTTACAAGGGAGATTGTGGAAAAAACAGGAGTTCCAGACAAAAATTATATCATTTTATATGATGATTCCGATTATGCAAGAAGAGCTTTGAACTATACCAAAATACGCTATATCCCGTCTGCAATGCTTCACAAAGCAATCATCCCGGTGAGGATAAGAAGCAGTGCATGACCTGGAAAGATACTACAGCTACAGAAATTCCATTCATTTTATTCATTTATACGGAGAAAGCTGGAGAGCAAAACACCTGTGTCCGATTTACATGGCAGCAGAACTGATCCTGCGGGCGCTGGTCCGCAGAAAGTATTCCAATATCAAAGTAATCTTGCGGGCATACCGTGACGGGTACATGAGAATATGGGAAAAACAGTGGAGCCGGGAGCTTTTTAACAGGAAGAAAGAAGGGATAAAATGTGGAAACAGTGGAAAAAAGCGGCTGTGGTTTTGATGGCATGCACGATGCTTTTGAATATGACTGGCTGTAAAAGCAGGAAGAGAAACCAAAAGAGCCTCAAACGGAACAGAAAACCAAGCAAAAGGATGAAAAAGAGGCAGAGAGCAAAGAGGAAACGATTCCGGCGAATCAAAATCTGCTGACCGGTCTTGCAGACCTGTCCGAGACAGCCATTGGAAAACGTCCGGTTGCAGTGATGGTGAACAATCATGAAGCGGCACGTCCGCAATATGGAATTGCACAGGCGGACATTCTATATGAGATTCCGGTGGAAGGAGATATTACAAGATTGATGGCTCTCTATGCAGACTATACGAAAGTTCCACAAATCTGTCCGATTCGAAGTTGCCGCTATTATTTTCCGGCATTGTCTCAGGGGTATGATGCTTTTTATGTAAACTGGGGCATTGATGATGGTATCGCGGATTATCTGGAGGCGCTTCAGCTGGACCAGTATGATGGAATTTATAATGCAGGAGGTCTTTTTGGCCGCGATGAAAACAGACTGGCAGCCGGGTATTCTCTGGAACATACAGGATACTTTGACGGAACAAGATTTGGTGAGGTGGCACAGGCTGAAGGGCGCAGGATGGAGTTTGCGGAGGATATGAGACGCACGGCATTTCAGTTCGGCAGCTTCAAGGAGCCGGTAAGTTCAAAAGGGGAAAGCTGTAAAAAAGTGGAAATCAATTTTGGAGCTTGTGTCTCATCATTTGAGTATGATGAAGCAACAGGAACATATCAAAAAAGCATGAACGGAACACCGCACATAGATGGAAATACAAATCAGCCGCTTACATTTACCAATCTGTTTGTTCTGGAAACGGAAATTTCTGTGCGTGATGAAGTAGGACATAAAAATCTGGATTGGGATGGCGGTTCTGACAGTGTAGGATATTACATTTCAAATGGGATGATACAAAAGGTACAGTGGGCAAAAGAACCGAACAATGAGAGATCAAAACTTGCCTTTTACGATGAAACAGGAAATGAAATCAAAGTGAACCGCGGAAAAAGTTATATTGCACTCAATTATGCAAATCAGGCAACATTTCAATAAAAGTATAAAAACGGAACCGATGTGGGTTCCGTTTTTAGTTTTGGGCGGCTGTAATAAAGCCGCGGAAAAGTCGCCGCATCTTTTCGCTGCTTCGAAACATACATTCCGGATGCCACTGAACTCCAATGGCAAAAGGATGAGAAGAATGCTCGATGCTTCTATCGTCTGATCCGGGGCAAGAGCGCTGACTTTCAAATTAACTCCCGGTCTGTCGATCGCCTGATGGTGGAAGCTGTTGACGTAAACAGAGCGGCCAAGACAGGAAAAGAGTCTGGAAGACCTTTCAATCCGGACAGGATG
>ENA-OQCK01000815-OQCK01000815.1-human-gut-metagenome-genome-assembly--contig:-NODE-815-length-14386-cov-2.967319_pt1 | contig 14386 bp, 13 predicted proteins | sample MGYA00242498_ERZ504578 | MGnify/ENA primary metagenome ERZ504578 (study PRJEB26092, sample SAMD00036229) | human gut metagenome | host: Homo sapiens | study: EMG produced TPA metagenomics assembly of... | reverse complement strand
TTTATTTATGATGCATTATTTATGAAAAAATCCATATATTTGCTTTCACATCTTCACTCTCTCCCATAGAGAGTGGAAAATATGAAGCAACACTTATGGTATACATAAAAATGGTGCATTTTTTACCTTTCATGAAGCGTTGCAAAGTTAGGTAAGTAGCTTCAGACTGTTGTTTCCTTTTTGGCTCTATATTTTGCAAATTCATTCTTCCCGTTCTTTTCTAGCGTTTTTTTGTCCGCTTTTCATCCTCTGTCTTAACTCTGTGGGAGAATATCCGAGACATCTTTTACAATATTTGGAGAAATACGCAAGGGAGGAGAACTCCAGTTCATTGGCGATGGTCCCCAACGGTAGATCTGTAACTGAAAGTTTGTACTTTATTTCCCCCAACAGCTGTTTCTGCATCCATGCAGTCGGGGCTTCCCCAAATTCCAACATGAACTGTCTTTTAAAGGCGGACAAAGACATACTGCAGGTTGACGCCATATCTTTCACTGTCCTACATTTTCCACAACTGTTTAAAACTTTATTCTTGAAATCCTGCGACCGGCCTATAATAGTATAGAAAAAAAGAGCCAGTTCCTGCCTGGAATAATAAAAACGAATATTCCAAAAAAGTTCCCTGAGTTTAGTTTCATGAAAATGAATACAGTTCGCTCCGTCTTCCAAATAGCATATCAGAAGTCCAAGAAATTTATGTAGCCGGTCTCTTATTTCAAGAGGTTCCATGCTATATTCAACTATATCTTTCAGGTGATACAACTCAGAGAAAGAAGCCTTTTGGCATGGCCATATCCCGCCCTCAAATATAGCCGCCACGACTTCACACGGTTCCAATGAATATGTGTTAAAGAGACTGTCACGACAAAAAAAGATCATTTTTCCTTCTCGGACAAGCATTTCGTGTCCTCTATACGAAATACATAAACTTCCTTTCACAACAAACAGGATACAATCTTTTGTCAGTTTTTCCTCATGATTCAACCCTGTGTCAATTATAGTACCGGAATCCTTCCTCTATAAATTTGAAGTAATTATAACACGATGTGTGTTCCGTCAAGTAAAATAGCTTCATTGTTTCTGCTTTTAAACTTGAATGTAAAGACTATGCATTAACATTCAAATAGTTATATAGTAAATAATCATTTTCGCTTTCACTCCGGACACCCTTAGGTACCTATATACGTATCCCGTTTGCTTGTTGCTTCATATTTTCCACTCTCTATGGGAGAGAGTGGAAATAGTGAGAATGTATAATTAAAGAGATAAAGTTGAGGTCATGAAAAAGACAATTGCGGACGGGAGGGTTCCCGCATTCATTTTTATGCCGGATAATGTTGACTAATAAAGTAAAAGTAATGGTATTATGAAGTATTTTTTTCTTCTTGTTTTTTTATGTTGTTCAGTGGAGGGCTTTTCTCAGAAGTGGCCCTTAAGAACAATTTGGCTTATGACGCCTTGAAAACTCCCAATCTCTCCCTTGAGCTCTCAATAGGCCGGAAATGGACATTGGACACCCAGGTCGGATGAACTTCTTTTTCTACACCCAGGATGCTACCTCCTCCCATTACAGGACGAAAAAAATCAGTCATTGGCTGGTTCAGCCCGAGCTTCGCTACTGGACATGCGATGTCTTCAACGGCTGGTTCTTCGGAGTTCACATGCATGGGGGGCAAATGAACGTTGGAGGTGTTAATATCCCATTTGTCCTGCAGAATGGGGGATGGAAAGATGAGCAAGCATCGTTACGAGGGATATTTTCTGGGGGCGGGTTGAGTGCTGGCTACCAATGGATAATCTCCAGCCGTTTCAATATGGAGGCCTCGTTAGGTGTCGGTTATATACACGCCCGCTATGACAAGTACAAGTGTACCACCTGTGGTAAGAAGCTGGGCACGGGTAGCTCGGATTACATTGGCCCCACCAAGGCTGCTATTTCCATTATCTACCTGTTAAAGTAGCTGTTCACATATCGTTCCCTTTCCTGTATTTCAAAATATAAAACTATATCAATGAAATTATTACAATATTATAAAAAACAATTTATTATGGGGTGCCTGATTTGGTTCCCTGCCTTGAATCAGGCACAGGAGGCCTTTCCGGCTGTTAACGGGTCGGGCTGGGATTATTCCAAAAGTCGTGTAGAGCGTAGCACAAGCGGAAATAAGATAGATATAATTCTCAGCATTGTTCCTCTGGTTAAACAGAAAAAGCAGGAAATCATTTGCATCTCTCCGGTTTATATGTCTGCGGATGGCAAAGACAGTGTACTTTTGGATCATATCTGTATAGCCGGAAAGAAAAGATACAAGGTAATCAATCGCCGAAAGGCATTGCATAACTTGACCGGGGACGAGGCAGCTTGTGGAAAGTGATCTCTTTCGAAAAACTGGGAGAAATCCCCTTATTATTCAAAAAGAACATTCCTTTTGAGAGATGGATGGCAGACGGACGGCTCGTTGTAAGGGAGCGGTCATATGGGTGTGCCGAGTGTGGTGTCAGAAAGCATGAGGTTTTGGCATTGAGAGCCAACATTCCACTTTTTACAGAGAAAGACTATGTCTACAATTTTATAGAACCGGAAAAAGTATTGGTTAAGTGCTACGAGGATTCCTTCGACTGTAAGGTGACTTTCCCCGTGGCACGCCATGACCTGCAAAAACAGTTTGCAGATAATAGTCAGGAACTCATCAGGCTGGAAAAATTCATCTCGGAAAACCTGAACATCAAAGGTGCGATCCTGAAAACAGTGCACATAAAAGGTTATGCATCTCCTGAAGGAGAATTCGACTATAATAGAGCCTTGGCACAAAGACGGACCCGGACCCTCTCAGAGTATGTTTACTGCAGGTATCCTTCACTGAAGAAAGTGCCGGTTTATATCCCGGAGTGTCGGGGAAGATTGGGAAGGACTGAGAAATATCATAATGTCCTCTTCCTTGCCTTATAAGGAAGAACTACTGTCCATTATTGACCGCTATCGAAACGATGTCGAACGTGAGTCTGCTATCCGAAAATTGGATGATGGAAAAATTTACGATACACTGTTAAAGGATTTCTACCCCGGACTGAGACGGACCACTTTCAGCCTGAGCTTTGATATAAGGCCCTATACTATGGAGGAACTTCCCGATATCTTTGAAATGAAACCAGACTGTATGAGTCTGCATGAAATGTTCCTGCTTGCTAAAATGTACGCTTCCAAGGGAAAGGTTCCTGTCCCTGTGTATAAAAAAGCATATGAGCAGTTTCCCGGGGATGTCGTGGCAGCTTTGAACTATGCCAATGCGCTACTGAAATATAACAGGGACGCGGATGGGGCATTACGGTACTTGAGCCGATAAGATATGACAGCCGTGCTCTCTTTCCTATGGCAATAGCCATAACATGAAGGGTGACTGGCAGCAAGCGGAACAAATCCTTAAGGAAGCCCTTGAAAAGGGCAATATCCATGCAAAACGTCTGTCTGGTTCAATACAAAAATGAAAGGACGATTTTAGTCATAACTTAAAATTAGTATTAATTAAAATTAAATGCGATTATGAAAGTAATGAAGTATTTCGCTGCAGCCTCCCTGATGTTGTTTGCAGCATGTAACAATGAAGACAATCCCACATTGGAGACGGGCAACCAACCCGTAGATGTAATAGTGTCACTTAACACCATTCAGGTGGGCACCGTGCAGCCATGGGGGGGTTGCAGGATAAAGTGGAGGACCAGGCTGCCGCCAGTTTGGAAAAGGTACATGTCTATCTGATAGACCATGAGGGAAATATAACCGTAGCTGAAGAGTTTGTAAAGAATGACGCAAACTGGTCCAAGCTGGTTAATACAACAGCTGTTTCTTCTCAAGCAAATCCGGGTGGATACAAATTTAAAAATGTAGATAAAAAGACACAGAGAGCTTTGGTTATCTGCAACCCACAAGGTCACATCGCAACTGAAAAGACACCGGTTGCTCAAGTTGCAGATTATGAGCTTAAATCACTAATTGGTGACGTCATTTATGCAGAAACAAAACCTCTGTCTCCGGCAGGTCAAGAACCGTATGGGGTAGATCCTCTGGATGATCAAAGAACGGTTAAAGTCGCCGAGTTTATTTTAAAAGGTAACATGAACCGTTTTCAGGTACTCGGTACGAAATTTAGTAAAATTGAATGGAAGCAGGGTGGCCAGCAGGCAGCAGAACAATGGCAAAAGGATTGGTTGCAAAAAAACACTGGAAAGCAACCCGGTGACGCATTGGCAGCTTTTGTAGCAGCTGTTGGCAAATACGATCAGAAAACCGGAAAATCTCCCCAAGAGACAGAGTGGGACAAATATTTTCAAGTTGTAGACGTTACCGCAGAGAACACCGGTATAGTGATGAACCGCTTCTATGACAAATTTCATGTTTTGGATCAAACCTCAAATACGTTAATGTACGCCAAAACTTATGCCGGTGATAGATATAAATTTGCAGATGGAACATTCATGCCGGATGGAAAAACAGATTTGTCTTCAGCTGCATCCTATTACAATACAAACGGTTTTGATTTTAAAGGGCAAAAAGCAGCCGCTTTCAACTTTTTTACAGACAAGGTAACCGATTATGGTAAAAATGGGAATGCACCGACTTTGCACTTTATCTTTAAAGAAGGCGGGAAAGTAAGCGCTAATCGTCGTTTCCTTAACATCAATGCCTATACGGGCACTGAAGGCCAGGCAACCGCATTGGACGCCACTAAGAACAAGGCTGGAAAATTATTGAATATTGATTTGTCCAAAGTGAATAATAATAATGGTATTCTGGTAGATGTAGATCCCACCATCCTGAAGGTGTAGCTCCTGATCCTCAAGGTGGAGATGATTTTGTTGATGAAAATGTGAATGTTATCGTACGTGTAGAGGTTGAACCGTGGACAGCAGTAAATGTTTTCCCTATCCTTGACTAACAGGTAGATATTTGCAGACAGTTTGCCAGACGGGATTTTTGTCTTTTCTAATAAAAGCGGAATCCCCGGCATTTTTCGGGAGGGGGTAGCCTGTCCCCTCCATTTTTTATCAGAATACAGGAAGCATATGATCTCCACATGTGGAAGGTTGTTGTTTCGTTTTATAACCATTACCATAAATTATGAACATAAGATACATATCCACGTGGTTGGGGCTGATGGGCACGTTATATCTTCTGATGGCCTGCAACAGAGTCTATGATAATTTGGACGGGTGCTTTGGCAATACAGTAACTTTCTCCTATCAGCAGATGACAACAGGGAACATCTACAGGAATATGTGGATGGTATCGAGGTCTTTATTTTTGATGCTGGAAGTGGAGCACTTGTAGAAAAGCATCATTTGGAGAGAGAACGGATATTTTCCAATTTAGAAGTCAGGCTTCCCGAGGGGAGTTACAAGGTGGTGGCTGTGGGCAATGCTTTGGAGGAAACTCTCATAAATAAAGACAGCAATTATCAGACAGCGTCCATATCCCGTCCCGAACTGTCAGAAAAGGACGGGCATGCTGTAGGAACATTCGACAAACTGTACCTGGGTGAGACCATCATAACCTCGAAAGCCATGCATGATTCCCACGATGTGTTAAAACTTTATTCTCAGCATGTACAAATTCATGCGGTGGTACTTCCTGATACGGAGGAGGATGCCGGACTTTGGTTTGGACAGAACAACGGGGAAGGCTTTCATCTGGTTATGGAACCTCTGACTTCCCGCCTTTCTTTTTCCGGGAAAAGGAGTGGTATCACTTCTTTTGACATTCCCTTTATTGCTGTGAAAGAGAAAGGCTGTTTTATTCTGGACTTCAATACCTTGCGTTTCGATGATGGTGATCCGATAGCAATCCGGTTAATGAAAGGAGAAGACACTCTTTGTACCGTGGGCGTGGCGCAATATATCGCGCAGTATCATGACCGGATATGCATAACAGGACGACAGGAGGCTGTGCTGCCGTTGTTTTTCCGCCAAAATCCGTATTCTCTAAGCATAAGCGTGAAACCTTGGGAGTCTGTTGATGTTGTTCCGATAACCTATTGAATAGAATGAAAATGTATAACTTATATAAGAAATTAACAAGACAGACGTACCGCCGTGCGGTTGTACCGGTTCTTGTCCTGTCTTTGTTTGTTCATGCGAACGGTCTGCTGAGAATCCGGTCATGCCTGATGACGGCATGGCAACCGTCAGCTTGAGTCTGGATACACGTGCTATTTCTGCCGGGGGATTCTTGCATGACAGTTCGGACAAGTGGTTTATCAACGGCGAGTTGTTCCCGCAAGAAGGATCTACTCCGAGCGTGGCGCTGATGATATACAGTCGGGAGCAGCAAAAATATGTTTACAGCAAGCTGACTCCGTTCATTCTGGAAGGAAACGGAACTTACAGGACCAAAGTCCGCATTCCGGCAGGTGAAACAGACTTTTATGCCCTGTATGTCTCCAACCAGTTTCCCGGCTCTCCCGAGATTCCTTATTATACCTCTGCCGGCACCTTGCACCCCCGAATGCCGTGGGACTTTCACTCTATTTTCCAGCAGGATGTACAAATGGATGATTTCCGGAATGCCGGTTTTCCGGTTTTCTTTGAAAAATCAGGCGATACTTATACAATCCCTTCAGAAAAGCATACTACAACGGCGCTTCCGGTACCGGAAACTCCGGAAAGGATGTGTCTGGTATAACCTGAACAGCAACCCGTGGACCAATCCTATTTTGGGTATCGGTAACAAGGCCCCCCTGTTTACAGTCTCAGGGAAACTGACCGCTACGGTGATTCCCGTCTCTAAAGATATTCCGTCCCAATCGCTTGCCATTCCATTATACAGGGACTTTCCAAGATTCAAGTTTTTCATCGCGTCCACTTCCGACCACAAGGGGAAAGCCTGCCTGGAGGCGGTCGCATTCCTGTATTTTCCCGTTGTTACATCACCTTCCTTCCGTGAGGACGATGCAGAAGCAGGCTTGGGACAAAGTGCTTTAAAAGGTGTTTTGGCAGAAAAGGCGGGTTCGTATTCTTACGGGTATAACTATGCTTATCCTTCCTCTGAAAGAGCCATCCGGCAGGCACCTGTGAAAAGCGGTCCTTCAGGCGGTATTGATTATGATGCCATTTTAAGGCAGGAAGGTTATGAACTGGTATTTCCACAGTACCTTGCTCCTTATCTGCCACGGGAGAACGCATGGCAGGCGAAACTGCCCCATCCAAAACTGCTTCTTAAAATAGGTTATTACGAGGGGGAAGCGCAACCAGTAAAAATTCGGGAGTATCTCATTGACATAGGAGAGAAAGGCAATGGCCTGAAATATGACGGTGCCATCTACCTAATAGGGATTACCGCGTTTTCCTCATCCTTCCTGCAAGCATTGAGCAGGATCTTATTTATAGAATCGAACCTTGGAAGACGAGAGAAACGAATATTCCCGACTTTCAATAAAGTTATTTATGGCTTATGAAAACGATGACAATGAAATCTATCAAGCAATATAAGTTCTCACTCCTGCATATTTTCATCATATGTCTCTCAATTCCGGGGATGCTCGGGGTGGTTTCCGTCCTTTCCGGTTGTGAGGACGAAAATACGGGTGATTTTGTGAAGGGAGATACCGGATATCTGACCTTTTCAGTATCTGGACATACTGTCATTCAGACACGTTCGGGGGCGACTCCAACTCAGGAACAGAAAGTGGAGAACTTGTACATGTTTCTCTTTAATGCGGAAAATGGCAATAAAGAGGCAAGCGTATATTGTACCGGAGACCAATTGGTTAAGACTGATGAAGGATATAAGGTAAGATTGTCAGACATGACGGCCGGAAATAAGAAAGTGGTGGCTCTCGCCAATATAAGGCTGATGTCTCAGATGTAAAACAGCGAATAAGAATTACCAAGGAAGAGCTTGATGCCATCAATACTCTAGAGGACTTGCAGCAGCGGACCGCATTTCTGGCATCGGACAAAGAGACCGGAACATTATCGGAAGACGAGCTTTTTCTCATGTGTACAGATGTGACGGATATCACATTGAACAACACAGGTGGAGCCAATGCCATCACCATTCCCCTGCACAGGCTGATGGCAAAAGTGGAGTTTAGAATAATTGACAGTCCCGGTTTTATTCCCACTGTCTGGCACGTGATCAATATACCATCCAAAACCTATCTACTCAGACCGGCAAGTACGTCTTCTTTGGAGCAAAGGGATTACTTTATGGAAAAAGATCAGAAATTCGCAGGTACCGGATATGGTGACAGGTTTACTTTCTATCAACTGGAAAGCCTTTTGGAGCCCCAATCTAAAATAACGGAATCGGGGGACCGTGGATACAGGAAGCGTGCATTACGTAAGAAAACTGGAAATGATTACCAAAAGACTAACGGGGAATTCATGAATGCTCCGGAACAGGTAACCTATGTGGTCATTGAGGGGGAATACAACGGGCCTCGAAAAGAGGGAGAGCCAACGATGGTTGCAGGAAATGTCAAATATACTATCCCATTGGGATATACTGACAATACAGATCCCGTCAATGATTATAAGATAGAACGCAACACGCACTATATCTATAATATTAGGGTGAGAGGGGTGAATGACATCTATGTGGAAGCAGTAAGGAAGGATCCTGAAGGTAATCCGGACTCGGAAAGGCATCCGGGAACGGAGGGTGTTGTTACGGAAGTGCAGAACCAATGGGAGATCGATGCACACTATGAGCAACGTCTGCTGAAATTGACTGAGCAGGAATTCGGAGAATGAATCTCCAAGGTATCACTTGCATAGTGAAGACACCGTTCGGGACTGAGAGGTTTTCATTGGAGGATTTGAAACAAAACCCTAAATATGAAAAATTGTGTTCCTGGGTTACATTCAGGTGCAATTCTATGTCCACCTGGTTTGGAAAGAAATATTATTATGCGGGAACACAAGACCAACTGAACAGGTATCCGGCGAATGGTGTCGGAAATCCGATAAAGTCCCTGAAAGAAATATTGGATATCCTGCAAAAGAACTGGTTATGGCTTCTACAAAACTACCCAAACCGTTACAGTGAATCCGAGACAATATTCTCATACGACAGGCACGAAGCATATATTACGGTATATTTTGATGAATATTTTTATGAAACTGACCCTTTGACTGGTTCACCTGTTCATTGGAGCAAATTCGTTAACACATTCCCCCGAGAACTGACAATCGCTCTTCAGAAAAGAACAAGTGTTGACGGCCAGTCTGTCTATTATGACCAACCATTACTCTCGGTTCGGCAGAATCCCATATATACCGTCTATGATTCCAGAGAGGCCGAGCCCTATTACGCATTCGGTACGGAATCTGTCAACGAGACAGGAAATGCTCTTTTACCGGAGTTCAATATTTCCAATGAAGAATGGAGATACTTTGCCGGATGGAGCAACTGTTTCAGTTATCATAATAACGGAAATTTTGGCAATTGGGCGGACCTACACGGGGGAAACTGGAACGACCAGCTGTATGCCCCCAATGATAAAAAAAGGAACCCTTTCTATGCCTGCCTTTATCGCAACAGGGATCTAACCGTAATGGCAAAATCGACCTGGATGAGGTGCGCTGGTATGTTCCAGTGCCATACAGTTGATAGACCTTGCCTTGGGGGACAAGGGGCTGCCGGAAAGCGTCCGTCTGTATCAGGAAGATGACCATTCGGGAATAAGGCAGCACCGGTGGTATGTCAGTTCCTCACCAGGAAACATAAACAATGGGAGGTTTCCCTATTTCTTATGGAGCGAGGAAGGGTTCAGTATCGGGGCTGACTGGAATCCTGCTTCAGGAGGAGATAAGAAAAATGGCTATAATTTGCGGTGCGTACGCTCGTTGGGACAGATTCCCGGTGCGCATTACGATGATCAGGGGATGCACACAATTTCCAATAATATACCAGCCACAGCTTCCTCACCTGCATATGTATACAACAATAATCTGAACAATAGGACCATGCGTTTGCCGGGACAATTTGTCGAGCATGGAGAAATCCCAAAGCATTATTTTAAAGATGATGTTTCATTACCCTACCGGAGTTTTTATGTCTCAGAAAAGAACCTGGGCCCCTACACGATGAGTGAACTTAAAAAGATGTTGCAGCAAGGTACAAGTCCGTGTGAGAATTATACAGAGAAAGGAGTAAAACATTGGAGGATGCCTACAGTGCGGGATATGCAATTGATAGCTGACACTTACGATACAAAAACTTTGGCGGATGGTGTCAATAGGTTCTTTGTCTCGACATGGACGGAAGATGGAAAGTATTTGAAAGCTTTTGAGAAAATAGGTGGAGTCCGAAAATTTCATGTTTACAATGAAAGTGATGACAATGCCACAGGATACATAAGGTGCGTGAAAGACAAAGAATGATATGGTAGAATTACATACTTTTGTAGAATCGCTATCTTTTAATATGAAGGTGTGTCACAATGGATGAGCTGCCCTCAAAAGTTAGACATAAAACTTTTGGAGGGCAGTTTAATTTGACATACCTTCATATTATAATATTTCTCTCTGAAGGAACAATCTAGTGGTTATTTATCTAAATAGGAGATATTTTAGAGAAAGACTTTTTAATTTGAATAAAATTTTAGGATATGCTGCATTTATTAGGCAGAGCAATATCCGTGAAACTGTAGAATATAATATCTAAAGCTGTTTCGTGTAAAATGATATTAACAAAAATGCAGCTGTTCCGCTTATGTTATCACAAACTTTCCAAATTTCCATTTGAATAAAATTTGTATATCCATTTGTTTTTCATATTATTTGTAAAAATAGCAGGCTCTAATTTACTGTTTTTTAGCACATAAATTCTTTTTTGCGCATCGGATATTTTTCATCCTCCTCTTAAAAATCACACAGGTCCTGCTTAAAGAAAAATCATTTTATAAACCATTGTGGGGTGTTGGACAAATACCCCTGTCAAAACGTGACTTTATGCGATATAAAGAAAGTTTGCTGTTGCCATTCTTTGGGGCAATAATCGCCGTTTCACCTTTGGCGGCGCAGGAAAAACCAATGTTGAAGATAGGAGGCGCACTCCGTTTCAACTACAATTACTCGGACTGGAAACCTGAAAACCGGAATCGTGGCGGAGAATTCGACTTCGACGTGTTCCGTCTGAACGTGAACGCTTCTTACAAGAAATTTGATTTAGCGGCGGATTACCGTTTCTATCCTTCCTCCTCGGGAGGCAGGATGCTCAGAGAGGGCTGGATAGGCTATCGTTTCAGTGATTCACATCGGTTACAAATAGGCCTGACAACGGTCCCTTTCGGTATCCTGCCTTATACGGGTAACAATTATTTCTTCAATCTGAACTATTATGCCGGTCTCGAGGACGATGCGGACATGGGGATAAAATACCTCTTCTATAAAGACCGCTGGGAATTGTCGTTCGCCTATTTCCAGAATGCCGATCTTTCCGGGACTGGCGGAGACTCAGAACTGTCCGCCAGCCGTTATGCCTATGACATCGCCGGACGTGACAAGGAGGCGCATCAGGGCAATTTCCGGGTGGTATATCATTTCGGAAACTTGTGGAGACAGCGGCTCGGAGGTTCGGTACTGGTGGGTGGGCTATATAATATGGACACACGGAAGACGGGACTCCGTACCGCTTTTGCCCTGCACTATGTAGCCGACTATCGACGGTGGAACCTTAAAATGCAGTATACCAACTATAATCTCAGACCGTACGGGCTCCAGGGGAAGACAGACATCTGGTGACAATGGCGGCTTACGGATCGTCTTACCGAATCGCTTCCAGGGCGGATATATATACGGTGTCATTGTCCTACCGGATTCCCGTGAACAGGTTGTTTCTGGACGATATCTGCCTGTACAATGATTTCAGCCTACTCAACAAACGCGTTGCCGGGTTTAATGACAGCCTGGAGAACGTGACGGGGTGTTCTTTGGCGATGGGAAAGGTCTTCGCTACATCGACTATGCCGTGGGAAGGAACCACGCATGGCTGGGGGATATATGGGATGAAGCTTTCGCCCGAGGGACGGAAGACAACTGGAATGTCAGATTCAATATAAATATAGGATATTATTTTTAAAGGATTATGGATAAGAACAAAATTGAAATCAGGGATTTGTATTTGATTTTCGGCTCTGAAAGAAGCAAGGCTTTCAGAATGCTGAAAAAAGGAAAGAGTAAAAATGAGATATTGAAGGAAACCGGATGCACGATTGCCGTGAACAATGCCAGCCTCTCTGTCCGGGAGGGTGAGATATTTGTGATCATGGGACTCTCGGGAAGCGGAAAGTCAAGCCTGCTCAGATGCATCAACCGGCTGAACAGGCCTACCTCCGGTGAGATTCTGATCAACGGTGAGGATATCGCCGGAATGCCAGTGGAACGGTTGCGTTCCCTGCGTCGGAAGGAACTGGCGATGGTATTCCAGCATTTCGGGCTGCTGCCCCATTATACCGTATTGCAGAATATCGCTTTCGGGCTTGAACTGCAGGGAGTGGAGAAGAGGGAACGTGAACTAAAGGCGGCGGAAAGCATGCGTCTGGTCGGGCTGGACGGATACGCTGACTTGAAGGTCAGCGAACTGTCCGGGGGCATGCAACAACGGGTGGGATTGCACGTGCCCTGGCCAACGATCCGGAAGTCCTGCTGATGGACGAGGCCTTCTCCGCTCTGGACCCGCTGATACGGGTACAGATGCAGGACGAGCTGCTGGCCTTGCAGTCAAAAATGAAAAAAACCATCGTATTTATCACACACGACCTGGAGGAGGCTGTCAAGCTGGGTGACCGTATCGCTATCATGCGCGATGGGGAGATACAGCAAACCGGCACCTCCGAGGAGATACTGACCTCCCCCGCCAATGAGTATGTGAGGTGTTTTGTGGAAAATGTGGACCGCAGCAGGATTGTCACTGCCGCCGCCATCATGGTGGACAAGCCTATGGTGGCAAGGTTGGGAAAAGAAGGACCGGAGGTGTTGACCCGGAAGATGAGAGAACGGAAGACAACTGTGTTGCCTGTAGTGGACCCGGATGGTATACTGGTAGGCGAGGTCCGCCTGGAAGATCTTCTCAGACTGCGCAAGGAGCATATCCTGCATATAGACCCTGTGATCAAGAAAGAGGTACATTCCGTATTAAGTGACACTGTGGTGGAGGACATACTTCCCCTGATGACGAAGACCAACTCCCCCATTTGGGTGGTCAATGAGAAACGGGAGTTCGAAGGGATGGTACCGCTCGCGTCACTCATTATTGAGGTGACGGGCAAAGACAGAAAAGAAATTAATGAAATCATTCAAAATGCAATAGAATTATGATAGAAATAGGAAAATATATCGAATCGGCCGTGGAATGGCTGACTGAACATGGAGCGGCTTTTTTGACTTGCTGGGTCTAGCAGTGGAAGGAATCATTGACTGGATCCTGCATGTCCTGCTTGGAATGCCCTTTTATATCCCCATTGCAATCCTCTCCTTTATGGCATGGTATAAAAAGTGGCCGGGGTACAGGCCTGTTTACCCTCTTGGGTCTGTCACTCGTTTACGGGATGGGACTCTGGGAGGAGACCATGCAGACCCTGGCCCTGGTACTCTCCTCCACCGGCATGGCGCTGCTGCTGGGAATCCTCTGGGGATCTGGATGGCGGCAGCAGACGTTGCAACAAAGTCATGCTGCCGGTACTTGATTGTATGCAGACTATGCCGGCCTTTGTCTATCTGATACCGGCAGTGCTCTTTTTCGGGCTGGGGACAGTGCCGGGAGCCTTTGCCACGATCATTTTCGCCATGCCTCCGGTAGCAAGGCTCACCGCATTGGGTATCCGTCAGGTGCCGAAAAATGTGGTGGAGGCCGCCCGGTCTTTTGGAGCCACTTCTTGGCAGCTGCTCTACAAGGTACAATTACCGCTGGCGTTGCCAACTATTCTTGCCGGTGTCAACCAGACCATCATGATGTCGCTCTCCATGGTGGTGGTAGCCGCCATGATATCAGCCGGAGGTTTGGGGGAAATAGTATTGAAAGGCATTACCCAGATGAAGATTGGCATGGGATTCGAAGGGGGATCGCTGTCGTGATACTGGCTATCGTGCTTGACCGGATCACGCAGGGAATAGCACGAAGAAATAAAAGGAGTAAAAAACATATAAAAGACAGAATGATTATGAGAAACAGAACGATTTTTTTTACAGTCTTATTGGCTGTCACGATATTCTTCTCATGCGGAAACATTTTCTGACAAGAAAATCCGTATAGCCTATGCGAACTGGGCCGAAGGATAGCGGTCACCTATCTGCCAAGGAGATTCTCTCGGAGCAAGGATACAGAATAGAACTTTGAATGCGGACATAGCTCCCATATTCACTTCGTTGGCAAGAGGCAAGACAGACG
>ENA-OQCK01000812-OQCK01000812.1-human-gut-metagenome-genome-assembly--contig:-NODE-812-length-14438-cov-3.121096_pt1 | contig 14438 bp, 22 predicted proteins | sample MGYA00242498_ERZ504578 | MGnify/ENA primary metagenome ERZ504578 (study PRJEB26092, sample SAMD00036229) | human gut metagenome | host: Homo sapiens | study: EMG produced TPA metagenomics assembly of... | reverse complement strand
AATGGCACTTTTCAAAATGCAGGCAACAGAATGGGAGAAACCATGACAGAGAATGATCTTGACCAAATGGAAGCACAAGGTCTTGACGTAAGTAAATACAGGGAGAAACTGGCCGCACGGCGTGCAAAGGAGGCCGAAGAAGCCAAGCGAGACAGGGAACTGTACAAGAACCCGACACAGCTTGACAAGATGAAACCGTACATGCAGACGCCACGCAGTTCTGAGACCGAGTTCTTCAAGAAACTTGCAGGAAAGGCACCATGGCTGGGCAAAAGCAAGTGGTTGAGAAAATTCACGGAAGGATATATCGTTTACGCGGGGATTGTCAGTGCCCCGGCAGAGGCGTGGAAAGGCGTGAAGCACAAGGACGACTCTTTCCATGGTATTGGCATATACGCACTGGACAAGGGACACATGAACGATGTGGAATGGCTGAAGAGAGTGATGGAAAAGCTGCGCAACATGTGTGAAGGCAGGCAGCCGGTAGCTCCCGGATGTGAGGGCGTAGTCAGTCTTGCCAAGGAGGAGGACTGCTGGTCAACCGTGAAACTGAGTGGTGAAATCGTGGAAGGCGCCGATGTGGAAGTAAGGAAACTTGTCCTTTATTACAAGGAACTTCCCCAAGCTATCTTCCTTCAGACGGCATCGTCCCCCACTTCTACTGGGAAGGGACAATCAGAGTCATACCGGCTGAATTGTATGTCTAAATCCATCTGAAAATATGATTATAGCCGTTATATGTATTATCGTGGTACTGCTCATAATTATTTTATGGGCAGTATTCACTAACAACAGCCTTATTGCAAAGAAGAACCGGGTCAAGCAATGCAGAAGCGGTATCTGCGTGGTCCTCAAACAGAGGAATAACCTGATCCCCAATCTTGTCGCATCCGTAAAGGCATACATGGGGCACGAGAATGAGATTCTCACCCGCATTGCCGATTTGCGGTCAAGGGCTTCGAACGCTACAGAGTCCGAGCAGATAAAAAGCGGTACGGAAATGTCCTCGCTTCTGTCAAGACTGAATGTGGCGGTGGAAGATACCCGGAGCTGAAGGCGAACCAGCAGTTCCTTCATCTTCAGGTCCAGATCGAGGACATGGAGAATGAGCTGCAGGCAATCCGGCGCACCTACAATGCCGCTGCTACCGATTATAACAATTACATTGAAATGTTTCCGTCGTCGATAATCGCATCCTGGCGCAAGCATGAGCAGCAGGAGTTGATAGAGTTCCCGGAAAGTGAGATCAAGGAAGTGAAAGTGGGAGAATTATTCAAGTAAAGCATGGAAGAAAGTCAGAATATAGATTTCAAGGGCATTTCCCTTCACATGAAGAAAGAGATGTCCCGTATCAGGATGCTCCGGATTGTGTTCCGCATCCTGACCTCCATTGTCTATCTGTGTACCGTCGTGTGGTTCGGTTTCTGTATCTTCGGCGGATTCCTCGTGGACCGTACTGACTATGAGACTTCCGTCACCACGGGAAAATACCTCATGATAGGCTTTGCCGTATTTTTTGTACTTCATTTCGCATTCATGAAATGTTTTGCCGCGCTGAACAAGAGGGAAACCTACACGATGGCCCACATCATCTACCTGCTGTTCCCGGGAGCAAGGTACAATCCTTCCGGTTCCATACAGCCGAAAGTCTTTGCGGACAGCCGCCTGTTCGGAACGGCATTGTCATCGGGCAATTCGGTAAGTTCGACCTGTTACGGCCGTCTTGACATTCCCGTCGGAAATGACATGATGACTGTCGTGGATGCCGGTGTGACTTCAGCCAATTCGAAAGATTTCTCGCCTTCAACTTCCTTGAAGTGCCGTACCAGTATTTTATCCGTCCGATATTCGGAGTCAGGATAGAGAGCACGATGCACAGTTTCAGGGGCATGTTCGGGTGCTGCAAGCTGAACCGCACCTTCAGGGGCTACGTGATGCTGCTGCCCGACCATCTGGAAAACAAAATCGGCTACCTGGCGCAAACAATCCAGGGAATGAAGGAAAAGTACGGGGCAAAATTCGTACATTTGGAAGACCCGGAGTTCGAGAGGCATTTTGCCGTGTACGCGGATGACGAGGTGGAAGCCCGCATGGTGCTCACCCCGGCGATGATGCGGAAGCTGACCGCCCTGCGGAAATCCTTCAGCCGTGACCTGATGCTCTCCTTCAACGGGAACATGTTCTACTACGCATCCGACACTCCGGACGGTTTCTTACGTCCCGGCAGGAAGTCGCTGGATGACGAACATCTGCTGGAACAACTGTACAGGGAGGTGAACTTCTGTCTCACTGTAGAAAATGGAATCAAATAATCAACAATAATCGAAAACGAATAAAAAGAATTACAACATGAGCGAACTTAAAAATCTGTCAGCCATTCTTGAAGGAGGTGCTGTTCCGGCCGGTTATAACGGGAAAGCAATCGGCAAATTGTCTAAGACATACCTCAAACTGGAAAACCGCAAAGTAGTAAACCTCTATCCCATCAGAACCGTGATGCACGAAGACAGCCGCTATTGCCTGTATGCCTGCCCGTTGAAAGGGACTGAAATTGACGAGGCCACCCTTCAGAGCATCAAGGCTGAAGTGGATACGCTGGAAATCGGTGAAATCCGTTATGATTCCGTACAGTCCTGTGGCTATGACTATTACATAGTAGATCCTGATACAGGCCGTCATATACTGACAGGACAACGGGATATGGATTCGGTAATGGAAATAAGCGATCATTATGACGGCGTCATCCTGTTCAGCAAATCGGTATTCTCGCCAAGAAAGGCCAATCAGCTTGATTGTGCCTATGCCTTGATCGGCATTGAAAACAGCCCAACGAGTTCAAGATAGAAGCTATTCCTAATAGCGCGATAGGCCAAGCACCTACGATACTGGAATTTGAAGCTCCGCAGGATCGCCTGCTGTCGAAAAATACAGGTCGGCCATGACGGTCCTGTCCATAATCATCACCGCGGCTCTGCTTATCTGGTACTTTTTCATAAAATAATATCACCGAACGAATAACTTCACTAATATCCGAATATGGCTACATTCAATTATTCTTCCAAATCGTCCATCAAGGACAATCTGACTGAAATCCTTGTCGGTGCCGGACTGATAATAGTACCGGTAGTTTATCCTTTCGGTATAAAAGTCGGTACACTTCGCATCCTCGGACCGTTACCAACAGCCATCATCCTTGCCCTTGTCGGACTGTACATGCTGTTCAGAGCCTGGCGGAAGATACATAAGGCCCGCAAGTTGGCTGCCAAAAGCTGTATCATCACGGTTGACGGCGATAAGGTGACATACCCGGTCATCGTGAAAGGAAATGTTGAGATGCGTTCTTTTACATTGTCGGAAATATCCAGTTCAAACTACAATTACGACAATGGTATTCTGACAATCACCCTCGCCAACGGCTCAACGGCCAAATTTGACGTTGATTTCTTTGACGGACTGCCACAGCTTAAAGAATTTGCGGCGCTCTTGAAAAAATAAACCGGTGAGATATGGAATGGTTGGATAAAATAAAGGATTTTCCGAATCTGATACAGCAGGAACCCCGCTACGGCTATCTGGTCGTGGCGGGCCTGCTTCTGATATGGCTTGTCGGTGTCATCTGTGGCTGGAAGTGGACGTATTCCCGTCCGGGTAGTACAGGAGGTAACTTCTGGATGAATCTGCTCGGTCCGAAAACTTTCCGGTTCTGGCTGGGAGTGATTCTTGCCGTCGGGATAGGACTGTCTCTGTACCTGTTCTCTATTTCCGGCAAATAGCTGAGTGCTCTTTCCCGGATGCCACCTGTAAACTTAAAAAGTGATTGAGTATGAAAACAATTCCAATTATAACCTTCTTCCTGTGCACGGTGATGTATGCCCATGCACAGCTTAACATCGTTCCCAAGAACGATGGACTGAAAGAGTACACGGTGACAAATGCCCACCCCTATGACAGCCTGACGAACGTGGAGAAGCGGAGTTTCACTTCCCTTCCGGGACAGACCCTGTACATGCATGGGGTAAAAAATGACAGGAACGGCTACTGGGATGCTTTCTACACGGTCAATTTCCTTACCGGGGATGACCGAACGGTGTACAAGGCGGTCAACATCAGTACCACCCCTTCTAAAGAGGTAGTGGGGAAATATTACGAGGTAGTGAAGGTCTGGACAAAGACAGACTACCTGTCGGCTGGATGCTGCCTGCTGCTCCGTGAAAAAGAAAGCGGTGATGAGATGTATTACAACCCATTCAGGTATCCGCTGAGCATGACCTGTATAGGGTATTATGAGAAACTGAAACGCTTTGTCGGACAGACATTCCTGTCACTTGCCAAGGCCGTCGAGACCGAGGACGGTCAGGTAATCACCCCGGCTGAAGGTGCGGAGTACCGTTGTGTGGACATCGGCCTGAAGATGAACAGTGACGGGGCGTTTCTGCTGATGGAAGGTGCTGACGGTGTCCGTGTGGAAGCATTTCCTATAGGCGGTGACGAGGTGTACGAGTTTGTAAGCACGGCACGTATCGGCCAGCTGGAAAAACGGTACGGCGAGAAATACGGGAAGCTGATTGCCTTCCGCAAGGTCGATACCGGCATGACGAGGGAAATGGTCATCGCCGCGTGGGGCGAACCATACCACAAATCGGAAGTCAAGAAGGAAGGCAGGACTCTGGAGACATTGCGCTTTTCCGACAACCGCTATGTTGAACTGCTTGACGGGGAAGTACAGTATGTGCGCATCTATTGAACGGAGCGCAACCTTTATCTGTAAAGTCACAGGCAGGGCCTGCATTTATCGTATATTAACAGATGAAAGTACCAAGGAATCAGGGTAAAATACCTATCTTGCGCAAGAATCTTCAATAATTGACGACTCAAAAAGAAAGAACTATATGGAAAAGGATAATATCAAAGGATGCTTTGTCTCGTCCGTGTTGCTTTCACAAAATCAATGGGACAAGAAACAGTTCATCCATGACTTCGAGGAAGACTGGGGAATCGTCCTTACCGATGACGACGACAACGGGGACGTACTTGTCGGAATGTTCAGCGGCATGACATTGGCAATAGCATCATGCCCGGTCCCGTACCCAACGGAGAAGCGGAACACTATGCACAGGCAACTACCTGTGGAAAGATGCAACAGAAGTGGCACGACAACACGAGGCTCATATCCTCGTATCCGTGACCGGAGACCAATCCAACCTGCTGGAGAGAGCCAAACTGTTCACCAGAGCCACGTCTTCCTGCCTGAAACAGTCCTACGCTACAGCGGTATATACCGACGGTATGGTGTTCCAACCCGAATTTTACAGGGATATGGCCGCACTCCTGCAAGAAGATGAACTGCCCGTCATGGACTGGGTATGGTTCGGCATCTACCGCACACAGAAAGGAATCCCCGGCATCTATACCTACGGACTGAGAAAATTCGGGAAAGAGGAAATCGAAGTGTATGCCCCTGCCGATCTGAGTGACATCCGTGATTTCCTAATGGACATCGTGCATTATATCCTGTCGGATGATGTCACCTTGCAGGACGGGGAAACCATAGGATGCTCCGAAGAACAGAAACTTGCCATCACGCTTAGCGAAGGCATCGCTTTGGACGGCATGACATTGAAACTTGAATATCCGGACGAATGAGAAAGGTAAAGGGAAACATAAGAAAAATGCTTGCGGCCATCGTTCTCACGCTGCTGTGTTGTTCTGCCTTCGCACAGCGGATCGTGGAATCCGGTGACTTGCGAACCACCACGGACGAACAGCATGGAACAGTCGTCCATTATCTGAAGGGCGGAAAACGTCCGCTATCGGGCAAATTCCGTATCTTGCGGGGGCAGGATGAGGAATAGTGCATTTTTCCAAAGGGGTTATGCAGGGCGAGTACAGGCGTTTCCGCAACGGCAGCCTGCGGGAAAAGGGCAAGTATACCGACGGCAGACGGCATGGTCTGTTCGTTTCCTATCATCAGGACGGAAAGACACCGCAACGGGAAGCACCCATGCAGTACGGGAAGATAGACGGTACGGTAAGGACATGGTTCAGCGACGGGAAGTCGGACATGGTTCAGGAATATAGGCAGGGCAAGCGGAACGGCAAGGAACAACGCTTTGACCCGAAAAGCGGCAAGCAGATCTACGAGGCAAACTATACCGACGACCGGAAAGAGGGAAAACAATGGAAAATCAGCGAGGATACCACCGAGAGATGGGTCAGCAAAACCGTCAGCCACTATAAGAACGGCGAACTGGACGCCCCTACGAATACACGGCCCACCTACATGGCAAGCTGTACGCCTACAAATCCGGCTCGTACAAGAACGGCTACAAGCACGGTTCGTGGAAAGAAATCGACCGGGACGATATCGCAGTCCAAGGCGAATACACCGAGGGACGCGAGACGGGACACTGGATACGATATGATATCATAAGCGGAGAAATCCTGAACGAGTGGGACCGGTAAAATTTAAAAAACATGGAAATATATACTCCAAAACCCAAAATCAAACTTTCTCCTGTGGTAAGAAACGGGAGAGAATTTGTCGAAGTGACTTTCGGTAATGACAATGACATCCGCTTGTCGCTGTCGAAGGAAGAAAACGTACTGCTTGTCGGTGGCAGAGCTTATCTGCCGGCAGAGAATTTCGTGCTTGCCGAGTTCTTCGACCGCTATGTGAAAATGGCGTTTATAGACTATTCCGCATCAAGGAAACCGCACCCCGTAAAGAGGAAGACAAACGGCCGCCACTGCCGGAAGGTTATCTGGAAAAACTCCAGCAAGTGCGTTACAGTGACCATACCGTAAGTATATACCTCCTATTTCCGCGATTTCCAACAATATTTCGAGGGGCGTAAGATTGAAACGGTTACTCCCGACGAGATAAACGACTACCTGCTGTATCTCATCCATGAGAAAAACATATCCTCCTGCCAGCAAAACCAGCGTATCAACGCCATCAAGTTCTATTACGAGAAGTTCTCGGTCAGGAACGGCGGTGTTACAAGGTGAACCGTGCCAAACGGGAGAAGACGCTGCCCGACGTGTTGAGCAAGGAGGAAATAAAGAAAATACTCGACGTGACAGTGACAGACCTGCGTTTCTTCTGTATGTTCTCCATACTCTACTCCGCAGGGTTGCGCATCAGCGAACTGCTGGAACTGAAACCCGGCGACATCAACGAACCCCGCTCCCTGATACGGGTGCGTCAGGGAAAGGGCAAGAAGGACCGCTACACCCTGCTGTCAAAACCGTTGATGAAAAAGCTGACGGAATATAACAGACTATACAAACCGAAAGTGTGGCTCTTTGAACACAGACCGGGCGAACCTTTCACCGAGAGTATCGTGTCGAAACGGTTGAAGGCTGCGGCTCGGGAAGCGGGAATCACGAAACGGATTTATCCGCACCTGCTGCGCCATTCGTTCGCCACCCACTTGCTGGAGCAAGGAACCGACATCAAAATTGTGAAAGAGCTTATGGGACATAACAACATCAAGACAACGGAAAGGTATGTCCACATAGCCGACACTTTCAAAAGCAATATCAAAAGCCCGTTGGACGATCTGTTGATGGAGGAAGACGAGGTCTGATACTTAAAGAAAATAACAACCAAATCGGCTGATAGTATAACGTTCAAGACAATAAACAACTAATAATCAAATGATTAGATATTAAAATGGAGTAAAAAAGGATTTGTGTGCGAGCTATGAAAGAAGTGCTAAACGACATATATACAGACGGTTGCAAAGAAAAGAAGTACCGCTTGTCCGATTTCTTCAATCGGTGGTGGGACGAATACGCACAGCACCCGGCGGAGTACATCACCCCCGAACAGTACAAGGCGGTGAACGCTATCCGTGTATGTCGCACAACCACTTTGGGGATAGATACATACGTTTGTCCCGATTGTGGGGAAGTACGGGAAATCAGCCATAGTTGCAAACACCGTTTTTGCCCGTCATGCGGCTGGCGTGACACGCTGAAATGGGCGGCACGCATGAAAGAAAAGATGCTGCGGGTGCCACACCGCCATGTGGTGATGACCTTGCCGCATATCCTGCTGGACTTGGTGAAGCGCAACAGGAAAGAAATGCTGAATATACTGATGCGTACTTCGGCTGAAACGCTGAAAGACTGGATGATGCACAAGTTCGGCTTGAAAACCGGGGTAATTGCCGTACTACATACCTACGGGGAAACGAAACAGCTCCATGTACATACGCACATGATTATGTCATGGGGCGGCATAGATAACGACGGTAAGATAGTCATCCCCGAACATGACTACGTGCATATCCCCTCTATCTGTAAGGTATTCCGCTACAAGTTTGAACACGCCCTGATAGAGTTGTTCGATGCGGGCAGGCTGGAGCATGACTTCCGTGACCGCATGGAGTTTATGGGCTTCATCAAAAAAGTGGCAAACAAAAAGGACTGGATAGTGCATTTGGAACCACCCATACAGATGCCGGAACAGGTGATACAATATGTGGGCAGATATTCCAAACGGGCGTGCCTGAGTGAATACAAGATTACGGCAATGGACGGCGAAAACATTTCATTCCGTTACCGTGATTACAAAAACTCACCCGACAGGAGGAACCCGGTTGAAAAGGAACTGACGCTGCATTACCGGGAGTTCTTCCCCCGGCTGCTGCAACACGTTCCACTGCGCTATTTCCGCATCGTGAGGTACTACGGCTTCTATTCCAATAAAGGCAGCCTGCCGGAAGAATACTTCGGGCAGGATGAAAGCGAGATAGAGGAAGCCGAGTTGCAACAGGCAGAAAGCGGATATGAAAACCCGTATTTCTGCGAGCGTTGCGGACGGACGAGAGTTTACAGCCACACTACGGTAACGGGTGGCGGCATGACATACACGGTAATACTGGAGCATTGCGACATACACCGGAAAAAAGCGGCATGACAGCAACATGGGATAGCTATGTCCTGCCGTGAACAAGAACAGTGAAATCCCATGAAAAGAAAGAAAGGAGAACTGAAAAATGAATGAAATACGGATAAGAGCAGTAATGAAACGAACGGGGTGCGGGCATGAACTTCACACCTCTTTCTGCCGGAAACAGCAGTCAAAAATTGAAGTTCTATATAGTATGTAATAAAGGAAATAAAAATTGTCTCGAACATGAGGATGAACCGCCCTAAACGGTCGGCTATCCTCTAAACATTATCAGTAAAAGAATATGAAACATTTGAAGAAGAATTGCATCTATTTTATTGTGATTTTTACTATCGCTGTGGCGTGTGGCTTTGCGGGACTTGTAATCAAGGAAGTGAACAAAGGTACATTTTATGATCTGCCTACAGAAGAAGCTCTTAGCTTTTGTGTGCAGCTAGGACTGACAGCATTTACATCTCTGATTCCATACAGTTTGAGCGTTGCAACCTTCCTGGTCTTTTGGGCTATGGATAGAGAAAAGTGGACCGGTTTTTTCCGGACATTGGCAATCGGTCTGATTCTTGTCCTTCCTTTGTCGGCAATGACTTATTATTATGACTGGTTTGTGCGTCCACAGATGATGGTCATATCCGTCGGAAAAATAGTTGATATGAACCACAGCTATCCCCGGTCACTGGCGGACAAGTACGGTATAAGCATAGAACAGATATTGAACAAAAAGCCGATGTCTATGTCTAAAACAAAGCTGATAGCCCAGATTGATTCTCTTGAAACATCTTTTCAGGCTGATATTGACACATGCGGTCTGCTGCTCTCAATACTTCCGGATACCTTAGCATCAAAAGCCTATGACAGCTACCGATTGAGAGAAATCGGAGTTGTGTATCAAGATGCCGTTCATCCTGTTGCCAACGAAGACAGTCTGAGGTTGGTAGCACATACAGAATTGTACCAGCACGCAATCGGTGCATGGGAAACTTCAAACGAACTGCGACGTCATAGACTGGAATATTTTGGCAGGACTCTCAATACCGGGTATATATACATCGCTTATATCTTGTTTGCCTTCTTAGGTTATCTGCTCCGCTTCAAACCGATAAAGAAAATATTGGCTGTCTTTGCAATACTGATTGTAGCCGCCTGGATTTATCATGAAATAAATTCTATTGTTCAGGAATATGCAAAGAAACTAAATACGGAATCCCATCAAATTGTGGACGACACCTATAAAGAGATAGATGCGATAAGGGAAAGCAAACAGAGAGAAATGAAGACAGACACACAATTAGAATAATTGTTTTAACTACAATAAACTAAGAACCATTAGATTAAATAATGAAAAAGATATAATACTGATAACAACGCAGGATAACGGTAAGCCATTCCCTGCTGAACATTCAAAGCTTGAAGGAAAAGATTGAACAAAAAAAATAATGCCATGAAAAAAATCAATATTGGAGATTGGGTTACACAATATAGAACGGGTTATTGGAAAGTGAAAGAGTTGCATCCGAAGTACTCACCATTCGATTGTGACAGGTTGCACAAAGGCGAACCAATTGGTGTTGAAGCTGTGCTACAGAAAGCTTTCAACAATACATTCAAATTTAACATGGAAATGTCCACATGTGATTTGTCGCTGTGCCAACATGTAACCAAAGCTGTTATGAGAAAGATTGAAAAGTATTTCAAGGAACATCCTGATGATGAAATAAAATTTGAGACATCACAACTCCCTGTCCCGCCAAACGTTACTGCCATCCACTTGAATATAGATGATGCCCAACGCGATCACATTTCATCGCTATTAAACATTGAGTTACCTAATCTAACATATCCAAAGGTAAAAGAAATCTTGTCCGATAACGGTTTGACAGAGGTTTTGTGCGGAGCAGAAAACACGTTGCTCTTTCTCTACGGATATTCATGGGAACAGAATGAAAATTTTGACATGATTTATTCCAAATACGATTTTAAGAGAAAGTAAAACTCAATGGCAAAATAGCGAAAGCAATTTCTTAATTTACTTATTAAAGTAGTTATAAGACTGGAAGAACATGAGAATGTATTACGTAATCGGGGTTCTTATTACACTATTTCTTGCAAGCTGCGGAGAACCGCCTATGCCGCCAAGCGATGAGGAAATGATACGCCACTTTGCCACGCACGAGGCGGCGTTCCGTAAGGTGTACGAAATCATGTCAGAGAGTTCAGAAGGTAGTTTTCACTACCCGCACTTTCTCCTGACGGGATCATTATACTTGATTCAATAGAGCAAAGTGATACATCCTATGAATCAAATGACGAACAAGACATCCCGGTATATGGCTGTTAAAGCCAGACCGAATCCTACTCGACTCCCTGTTATCAGAGATTGGATGCGGTTTTATCCTTGTTGATCGCAGGGAATGGGAAACGGCAGATTCGGTATATGTGAGCCTTTTTATGCCGTACTACTCCCACAGTATCGTAGATGCAGGAACGTCCAAGAGTTTCGTTTACGATCCCGGATTGAGAAGCCGTCGGAATATCCGTATCACCGAACATGGCGACCTAAACGAGATCTACCGCAGGACGTACAACGACACCACGCTTTACAAGCCCATCAAGGAAGGTTGGTACATCGAGTTAGACCATTTACGATAACCTGAAATGATGAACAAAACAATATGAAATCAAGATTGGTATTAAGGATATTGTGGGGACTATGCTGTCTGCTATTGCTGTGAATGGTTGTCAGTGATTCTATACAATTCTCAAAGCATCCGGAACTTTACCCGATAGGTTGTGAAGGATTAGGTTGGAGCTATGAATCTTCCGAAAACTATATCTTTACAAGCCGGGTGGCGATTGGTTGGAGTGCCATCGGCTTTGTCGCATCTGCCTGCTATCGTTTCAAGTATAGCGGAAAAATACTGTTGGTACATTTTGTACTGACACTACTTCGATGTTGTTGGAATTGTATAGTCATTTATGGATAGGGGTTTGCTTTATTGTCCCTAACTAACGATTAAACGCCGGGAAACTTTCGGGCGAGACAGCTCCACCGACCTTAGGGAGAACGTCCAAACAAGCATCCCCAAAAAATGCTTTTGAGCATACCATAGAAAAAAGGAAGACCGAATGTTCTGAAGTTTCTTCCTTATGATATATATTTGTAATTGAGCGTGCGACAAGAAGTCGTACAAGTAATTGTTCAGCATGATGTCTGAACCTGTTGTTCCGTCAACAGTAGCCTAAAGAGGCATGCTTTACGAGTAATTGTTTGGTGTGAAGCCTCTTGACAATATGGTTCTATGCAGAAATATCCAATGCATAGGCTGTTAGGCTGACCGATATGAGTAACGTATGTGAACCGCTGCACCATCGTAACAAATGAATAGCTTACGGATATTTACAAGCTATAGCCAAAAAGGCGGGCAGTCAGGTTAGTTCTCTGTTTAATAGGACTACACGGATGTAATACTGCCGGTGGACGGGCGGACTCTAAGTTGGTCGTCAGTTACTTGTATGGAACTTGGTAAGCCCGTATCTCTCCTGCCTATATATAACAGGTAAGCCAATCGCAAGAGAAGCCGAATGAGGTGCGGGTAAAGGATTGCGGAGAAAGCGAACGCTTCCGTGTAATGCGGAGGATAGAGGTTTGAACGTCACCTCATGCGAAAGCAGGCAGACTTCCGCAGGGTAATTCTTTGTGAAACGATTGTAGAACTTTAATGAAATGAAGAAACAGCAAAGGAGCGAGGCGAAAGCCGAGTGTGCATCTTCAGCCAAGGATAACACTACATGGAAAGACATTGACTTTCATAAGTGTGAATGCAAGGTTAGAAAGCTGCAAATCCGAATAGCAAAGGCTCATACAGGAAAGAGGTACAACAAGGTGAAAGCCTTGCAGTTCTTACTTGTCACTTCGTTCGAAGCCAAGGCATTGGCGGTAAGGAAAGTGACATCCAATAAAGGTAAACGCACGGCAGGGGTTGACCACATAAAGTGGGATACCGATGCAGGAAAATAGAAGCTATACGTTCTTTGACACGGAGAGGATATAAAGCCCTCCCATTGAAAAGGGTTAACATACCTAAGACAAACGGCAAGACAAGACCGTTGGGAATACCGACCATGAAAGACAGAGCCATGCAGGCGCTGTACCTTATGGCCCTGGAACCCATAACGGAGAATGAAGCGGATGCAAACTCCTACGGATTCAGAAAGTTCAGAAGTACGGCAGATGCGATAGACGCACTCCACAGATGGCTAAGCAAGGATTGCTCTCCCGAATGGATATTGGAGGGAGACATAAAAGGCTGCTTCGACCATATCAGCCATGAATGGCTTCTCGATAACGTACGAATCGACAGGCAGATATTAAGGAAATGGCTTAAAAGTGGAGTTGTATTCAACAAGCTACTTCAACCGACTATTGAAGGTACACCGCAGGGTGGCATCATATCACCGACACTTGCAAATGCAACTCTTGACGGTATGGAAAGAATGCTCAAAGAGAAGTATAAGGCAAGTTGCGTGAATGGAAAGATGTACTGCCCCAAAGTCAATCTCGTAAGATATGCGGATGACTTCATTGTCACAGCTGACAGAAAGGAGACATTACTTGAAATAAAGGGAATGTTGACAGCCTTTTTAAAGGAAAGAGGACTTACACTATCCGAAGAGAAGACACTGATAACACATATCAGTGAGGGAGTTGATTTCTTAGGCTTCAATGTACGGAAGTACAACGGAACATTGTTAATAAAGCCGTCAAAGAAAAGTCAGAAACGTTTCACTGACAAACTGCATGAGGTTGTGCTGACCAAAGGTAAGGCACTATCACAGCAGGAGTTGATAGAGAAGCTAAATCCTATAATAAAGGGATGGGGTAACTACTACAGCCATGTGGTATCAAAGAAAGTGTTCTGCCGATACGACCATATCTTAATAAATCAACTGAAAAGATGGTCATATCGCAGACATACCAATAAGTCAAGGGAATGGATAAGGAAGAAGTATTTTATCCATGAAAGTGGCAGGAACTGGATTTTCGGTTTTGAATATGTATGTGGAGGAATAAAGGAGAAGTTCACATTAGATAAACTGACTGATATTCCAATCAAGCGACACATAAAGATAAAATGCGAAGCCAATCCGTTTGACCATTATGGGACGAATACTTCGAAAGACGGAAACTCAAGAGTGCCCGTCAACGTGCGTGAAGAAAACCTTATCGGAGACAAGTCATCGCAAGATGATTATGAGCCGATTTAATTTTATGAGAATTAAATTTAGAATTATCGGAGCTGTATGCGGTGAAAGTCGCACGTACAGTTCTTAATGGGGAAAGCGGCGGTAACGCCGCCGACCTACATAACCAACTACAAAAAGTACAAAGAAGATGGACTTAAACAGAGTATTTGCCACCGTGCAGGAAGCCAGTCGGGAATTGCTGTCGTTAAGCGACCGGGAAATCAATCAGATACTGCTGGCTGTAGCGGATGCCGCCTTGGCAAAGTCAGACTTATTC
>ENA-OQCK01000811-OQCK01000811.1-human-gut-metagenome-genome-assembly--contig:-NODE-811-length-14439-cov-3.074064_pt1 | contig 14439 bp, 19 predicted proteins | sample MGYA00242498_ERZ504578 | MGnify/ENA primary metagenome ERZ504578 (study PRJEB26092, sample SAMD00036229) | human gut metagenome | host: Homo sapiens | study: EMG produced TPA metagenomics assembly of... | reverse complement strand
TATATACCTAGACAGATGTTATACAATACAATTATTTTTTGATAATACTTTCATTCCAGTGTTCATTCGGTGCTACTTCCAGCAGGTCTGCTACGGTAGCTGCCACATTGGATAATCCAAGCTGCTCATCCTGCTTCAGCTCTACATCAGCACCGTAAATGATGAACGGAACCTTGTTTAATGTGTGAGATGTCTTTGCCTTTACAGGAGCATCTTCCTTTTTCTTCTTTTCATACATTTCATCGGCGTTTCCATGATCAGCGGTTACGATCAGAATACCGTTAACTGCATCCACAGCCTTCTTTACACGGGCCAGCTGCAAATCCACTGACTCCACACCGATCACAGTAGCTTCAAAGTTTCCTGTATGTCCAACCATATCACCGTTTGGATAGTTCGTACGCAGAAATCATAGTTTCCGGATTCGATTGCCGCACACAGAACATCTGTAATTTCTGCAGATTTCATCCAAGGACGCTGTTCAAACGGAATTACATCGGATTGGATTTCCACATAGTCTTCCAGCTTTTCATCCAGCTTTTCGGAACGGTTACCATTCCAGAAATACGTAACATGTCCGATTTCTGCGTTTCACTGATTGCATATTCACGGATACCATGCTTGCACAGCTCTTCCGTCAATGTATATTTAATTTTTGGAGGGTATGTCAGGAAATTATGAGGGATGTTCAGGTCAGCATCATACTGAAGCATTCCGGCAAACATCACCTTCGGCATTCTGACACGGTCAAACTTGTCAAAGCTGTCATCTCCGTCAAACGCCAGAGAGATTTCCTGTGCACGGTCACCACGGAAGTTGAACAGAATGACACTGTCTCCATCCTCGATCGTACCGACCGGCTTTCCATCCTTCGCAATAACGAATCCAGGCAGATCCTGGTCAACTACACCGGATTCTGCACGATAGGTTTCGATTGCTTCCTTCGCAGACGCAAATTCTCTACCTTCGCCAAGCACATGCACATGCCATCCCTGCTCAACCATTGCCCAGTTTGCTTCGTAACGGTCCATGGTAATGGTCATACGTCCGCCACCGCTTGCAATGCAGGCATGGAAGCTGTCATCGTTCAGCTCAGCCATGTAAGCTTCTATATCATCTACATAGGTTAATGCACTTGTTTCCGGAACATCACGTCCATCCAGCAATGCATGAACACGCACTTCCTTAACACCATCTTCCTTAGCCTTTTTAATCAAAGCCTTCAGATGGTTGATGTGAGAGTGCACGTTCCATCAGAAAGCAATCCGAGGAAATGCATCTTTCCATCCTTACAGTTATTTACAAGTCCGCTCCAGGTTTCTGTTTTAAAGATTTCACCTGTTTCGATATTTTCATTTACCAGCTTCGCTCCCTGAGAATAAATCTGTCCGCAGCCAAGTGCATTGTGTCCTACCTCGCTGTTCCCCATATCATCATCCGTAGGAAGTCCAACAGCAAGACCATGTGCCTTGATTTCTGTATGCGGGCTGTTTTCCCACAGGTTGTCTAATGTTGGTTTATACGCTTTTTTTACGGCATTTCCAAATTCGGAATCACTGATTCCCACACCGTCCATAACCACTAATACTACTGGTCTTTTACTCATTTTCAATACCTCCTGTATTCCCTAATAATATAACACTTTTTGCTGGTTTTAGGAATCCTTTTATATCAATTTCAGCCGTTTGCATGAAATAATCTTATGCCTCTATATGTATTTTTCAAGGAAGGTATCCACCTTTTCCCAATAGGCCAGCGGATCGGCCTCTCTACTCTTTCCATGTCCGGCTCCCTTAACAATCATAAGCTCTTTTTCACCGGCAGCTGCCTTATATAGAGGGTACACCATATCTGTTGGAACGAAATCGTCCGCATCTCCATGGATGAACAGCATGGGGACCTTTTTCCTTTTTACTGCGGCTAGCGCATCCGCATCCTTTAAATCATAGCCTGCACGAAGCTTTGTCACAAGATTTGCGGCATCCAGTGCGGGAAAAGACGGCAATCCAAACAAATCATCCAGCTGGAAGCTAAATTCATCCCAGGCACTTGTATAGCCGCAGTCTTCCACTGCGACTTTTACAGCATCCGGAAGCTGTTCGTTACCACTTGCCATCATAACCGTGCTGGCTCCCATGGATACTCCATACAGAGCGATACTGGCTGAGCTGTCCTGCTTCAGAATATACTTCGACCATTCAACAATATCCTCGCTGTCCCATGCACCCATTCCTATGGAATCGCCTTCACTTTGTCCGTGAGAGCGAAGATCAGGCACCAGTACACGATATCCCTGTTCCGCAAATGGTTTGCGACCTCTGCCATGTTTTTTGCTTCGCTGATGTAGCCGTGAACAACAATGACCCATTTATTTCCGGTTTGATTGATTTCATAAGCATGCAGCCTATAGCCGTCTTTATTTTTCATCCAGACATCCTTTGTATCACGCGCCATCATTTCATTATAGGAATCCTTCGATGCCTGTGCTGCTTTGGGATCCTCCTCTTCATTTCCGAATACAACGCTTTTATCACTATGTGCGTCAATCGCCAGTGTATAGAAATAATTACCGGCAAATCCAAGACCGCCCAATACCAGAATCAGCAGACTGATACCAATTCCGATTACTACCTTTGTTCTCTTTTTCATATCATCACTCCATTTACTTTTATAATCAAACTTTGTTATTATAGCAGACATTATCTGAAATGCAAGCAAATGAAGAATGAATTGAATATGAATCGTTATGAAACACCATAAAGCTGAAAAAAACTCATGATGTGATACAGAATGGAGTGAACAGCTTTTATTGCATGGCTCGAATATATCATATAGAAGATTCTCATATTGAATGAAAAAGCTCTTTGCGAATTTATTTTTTCTTTTGACACATAAAAAATTTCGATAAATATAAACAAATAGTGGATTATTTAGGAATTCAGTATCTTCCATACGTATATAGGGGTGTAAGGAACCCTTACAGAATGGAGGACATAAAAATGTCAAACACAATGCATCAACTCAGCTACAGTAATGATCTATTTTTTAAGTACACCCTTTCCCGTGAGGATGAAGGCTCTGTGTACGCCCGCAACACCATCATTGAACGTGTTACCGGAATTCGGGTAAAGGAAAGCACCGTGCTCAATCCCAATCTGGATCCGGGCATCATTCTGGATGTTCATGTGAAGGATGAACAAAACCGCCATTTCAATATCGAGATGCAGACCACCTACAAGGGATTAGCGGAAATGATGCGCTTTGAATTTTACGGTGCCAGAGCATTGAACAATCAGCTCAACAGCGGTAAGAAGTACAGGGATTTAAAGCCGGTATATCAGATTATTTTCATTGACGAATATGCATGGAACAACAGAAATCTGATCAATCAGTATCAGATGCGCAATGAGCAGGGAGAGAAGGAAAGCTACTATCCGCTCATCCTTCGCACCTATATTCATATGCCGGCAATCAATGACATCGTAAGGGAGAAGGAAATACAGAGGCTGAATGACTTTGAACAGCTGGTGTATCTGTTTGAAAACAATGGAAAAAATGATATACTGAAGTCAAAGGAAAGGCTGGTGAAGGTATTCATGGATAAGTACGAGGAAATGCAGAAGGATGACGAGCTGTGGTCAACCGCAATGGCGATTCAGATGGGAGAGGCACGTTACCGCTATGGCTTGGAGGACAGCTTTGAAGAAGGAAAAATTGAAGGGGAGAAGATTGGTATACAGAAAGGTAGGATATCGCTGTTACTCAAGCTGTTAAAAAGTAAATATCATGAGGATTGCTCAGCCTGGCTGCTCTCTTTGAATGATGAACAGATGGAAGCCGTATCCAGCTTGATACTGGTCTGTAATTCTTTTCAGGAGCTGAAGAATCAGGTTACGATAATGAAGTAATACATACAATCCCAACTAAGAAAACTGTTTTATGAGCGCTTCTGATAAAACAGTTTTTTGTTCTTTTTCACTCTCAAACATATAAAGCCCTGTTCATACAGTTGAGCCAGTCCGCTTCACCTCAATCTGCTCATTATCCTGAGCTATACACGTATATCGCGTATGAAGAAAACAGCAGCGCCATTCGGCATCCCAATCCCTGAAGCAGCACAGGTCTTTTACAGGACTGCAGGGAGGACAGCCTATTTCTTAATTCATCAGCCTATATTGGTATACAGGAGTTAATAATCAACAATTCCATTGCTTAAAAGCTGGCTTTCCAGTAGGTGCCCGACACGAAAACCTATCGTACATGCAATAGAAATGGAAGCTGGTGTAAGCCAGATACAGAAGTAATCCTTATAAAACAGTATGAACCAAAAAATACATATCCAAAGCAGATATGTATTCAGAGTATTCTTGAAAATGCCAGGATCAGAAACAGAACTCCACTGACCCAGGACAGCCTGCATTCTTTCAGCGATAGCACTCTGCTGCCCAGAAAGGATCCCCCCAGAATTGCCAGTATACCGACGCAGAAACTGATGACCAGCACCGGCAGAGGCTGCACAATGCTGATACCCAGCGCAAAGCCGCTCGCCAGTGAATCAATCGACAGAGCCACAGCCAGATACAGTGCCTCCTTCAGGGAAAGCAGCTTGCTGTTATCCGCATCCGCCTTGGTTTCATCCAGATAGATGTCCAGAACAAACGATATTCCACTGTATTCAAAGCTCAGCTTTTTCCGTTTATAGGTGCCAAGAAACGACTTGATGGTTCCCTGAAACAGGGAGCTAAGACCAATCATAAAGAAAATCGTGAAGGATATCATGCGGCAGATATACGGCGGTATGAACTGCTGTATAAATGCTGCTGTATACAGGGAAAATGACAGAAACAGCACACCGATCAAGGAAATCAGAACCGCTGATTTCAGGGTATGCGTATATGCTCGCCACCATAGGCAAGAGAGGCCAGAAAGCTGTCCAGACTCAGGGCAATGACAAGTAAAAAGGCATTCCACATGCTTATCAGACTCCTCTTTACTATCATATTGAATCTGAAAATTTATGTGACGAACGTTTTACGGAGCCTTATCCGACGGATTTCTGTTTCGGTTTCTTTCTAAGCTTTAATTCAGCAGGTATTTTAGCAGCGGCCTCCTGCAGCAGGGACGCAGCAAGCTCCGCTTTTTCCTTTCTTGTGTACGTATCCGTTTTTACTTCTGATAAACGTTGCATGACACCTCTCAGCTCCTTCAGCTCCAGCAGATTTACAGCAAGTGTAAACAGCGTTTTCCTTCTGCCATCATTATAATCTGATAAAAGCTCCTTTAGAATCTCAATTTTTTCCAGCTGTTCCTTGTGATATGCAGCGGCACCTATCGTATGCATGCGCATGAAATCCTGCATGCGGTTGCGGTGCGTGATAAAGGAATCATACGCATCCGGTTCTGCATACCGCTCACAAGGAAATTCAGAGCATGCAGAGCAATACATCGGTGTATCCTCCTTCTGCATAGCACACCGTGCAATCGCACACGCCTGATTTCCGGCACCTCCCCCGCACCCTGGACAATACCCGCCCAGATGCATACTGCAAAGTCCGCAGTTCAACCCGCATAGTGAAAACAGCTGATCCTCTCTTTCAAACCCCTTCATGCACACACCTCCGTTTTGATACAAATCTGCTTCTCTGTCTTCATTCTACCATCTCTATTTCAGAAGTCATGACTTTTATCGGCATGTGTATATCAGAGCTTGGCTTGCAGGCAGGAGACGGTTAGAATATACAGCTGGCAATTACGAAAAAAAACAGGAAGCGAGCCATGTCGAAATTGCTCAATCCTCCTGTTCTATATATCAGGTGCTGTGTCGAAGCATGTATGCCGGATAGCGTATGCATGCCGGCAGAAGATTACAGCTCTGTAATATTACCTTTCTTATCAGCCAGAATCACACTCATATTCAGACTGTTTTTTACTGCCTTCGGAATTTCATTCCACTGTCTGCGATAGGAACAGAGTCGTTAAATGCAATACTGTAATGTGTATTTGTATCCTCAATATGCTTTAAAACCTCGCTCAGCTTCACCGGCAGTGTCTGTTTTCTTCCCCGTTTGATCCCCTGTACATTGATCACCCAGCGCTGGCTCTCGTTGTGTGCTTCAATGAAATCCTTATTTTCGATGTATTCCCAGCCATGCTCACCCAGCCAGGATTTGATAAGATTGCATAAATCCTCTGTATTTCTCTTCATTTTTGCTTTTCTTGCGGCCAGCTTTTCTTCTTCACTCTTTGCCGGTCTTCCGCGTTTCTTATTCGGGAACATACGCTCTCTTTCCTCCAGCTGCTCTACATAAAAGCGTACCGTCAGATGAGAACCAAAGCCGGTATTTCCCTTTGGTCTTCTGAGAATCTCATCGCCTTCCAGCATCAGCTTGTAGATTGCCTGGCAGCAGGTTGGCATCGTTGCATGGTTTGGGCTCACGTTCGCATGCAGCTCCTTGGAGTTTACTTCTATAAATGCCTTGCCTTCTTTTTGTGCAGTCACCTTCATGTTTTCAATAACTTCCAAGTAATCTTTAATTCCTGGACCTTTCATTCTTTAACACTCTCCTTTTATTGCTTACATTGTAAATGTTTTGATTTGTCGAATACTATCACAATTTGACCAGTTAAAAAATTTTTTAAAAAATATGTGTATAATAGAGTTAGGAAGTGGTGAAGACATGAGAAAAATGCTATTTAAGAAAATTTTGAGCATCCTGGATGCCATCGAGCTGCAGGGTGTTAGCTTACATGATGCCCCGTTGCGTGTATATGAGGAGATTGCAGGCGAGTATTATGCCATGAAGCTCAGTGAAATTCGGGATTTGATCGGCTTTCTGAATGAAAAGAAAATGCTGAAGACAACGCCGCGTGGAATTGATTTAACGCCTGCGGCAACAATCTATGCCAAAAGCAATCAGAATTCCGGTGTGGAGGCTCTGTCTATATTTGAAAGCTTTATCAAGGATCCTTTAATTTTCAGATACTATCATGAACAGATGCGGACAAATCCGTTTCGTGATAAACAGCTTGTCCTGGAATATGTCGACAGAGAAAGCCTTCAGCTCATGCTGCAGACAACTCTGTTTGAGGTCGTGGAGGAGAAGCTGCGCTTCCATCCGCGGCTGCTGAAGGGAATATCGGATATCCTGCAGGAATACAGTGATGAAAAAGTACCGCTGGTATCCATCACACTGACTGCGCTGTACACCTCCATTATCGTTGCTCACGAGGATATGCGTATTGACTATAAGAATACCAGCTACAGTATGATCGATTATAAATATAAGAATATCATACATGGCATCATTCCAAGAAAAGGGATCCCCCATGACCGGGATGAAACCAAGGCGCTGCAAGTATTTTATAAGGATACGCTGTTTCATGAGTTTGACCATAGCTGTCCAATCTGCGGTATCAATATACCACATATGCTGATTGCATCACACATCAAGCCGTTTCGTGACTGTGCGCATATTTATGAGGCAATCGACCACGACAACGGTTTGCTCTTATGCCGCAATCATGATTATCTCTTTGATCAGGGCTATTTTACATTTGATGAAAATGGCTATATCATCTTCAGTGAAGAGCTGCTGGAAAAAGATAATCTGGACAGTGCCTACAGTCTTCGTAAGAACTACAGGCTTGCAGAATGCTATCTGAGCGAAAACCGGATGAAGTTTATGGCATATCATCGGGAATTTATTTTTCACAGGAACAGGTAAGATATCCATTCCTTATTATAGAGATAAAATATAAAGTAAATATTAACAGAACATAAAATAGTATGTGAAATTGTCGAAGAAATGATACCTGCAGATCCTAAGAAATATACCATGAAGGAAGCTCACTGCTTCCTTTTTATATGGCAGGTTACAATACGTGGCAGCTTAGGATAAAAAAGATGTTCAAAAATCTAGGGCAGGATGATCGACTATTCTAACTGTAACTTTTACACTTACAGTAAAAGGAGGTATTGTATGAAAAAAATAGCTTTGTTTACCGTATTTGCCTGTATCATGGTCATACTGCAGGGCTGCGCAAAGGATATGCCGACGGAGGAGAATAAGGAAGCTGTACAGGAAAACAGCAATGCCTATCACAAAATTGACGCGAAGAAAGCAAAAGAAATGATGGATGCCGGAAAGGTCACGATCGTTGATGTAAGAACACAGCAGGAGTATAGGGAAAAACTTATACCGGATGCCGTCCTTGTACCGAATGAAACGATTGAGGACGAAGCGAAGGACAAGCTTCCGGATACGGATGCTGTTTTGATTGTACATTGCCGAACGGGAGTCCGCAGTAAACAGGCAAGCGACAAGCTGGTACAGATGGATATAGGAATGTGTATGATTTTGGTGGTATCAATGACTGGCCGTATGATACCGTAAGCGAATAAGCTTATGAATAGCGAATTTATTATTGCTCTGCATGCACTTGCCTATCTAAGGCATCGCAATACAAAGGTTTCCAGCGAGGAGCTGGCGAAAAGTATATGTACAAATCCGGCACGCATCCGCAAGGTGATGGCCAAGCTGAAGAAAGCAGGACTGCTGGAAACAAGAGAGGGTAACAGTGGCGGCTATGAGCTGCAAGGTGATACATCCGCAATCAAGCTGTCCGATCTTGCACAGGCATTACAGCAGCCATTGACGAAATCCGGATGGAGAAGCGGTGCACTGAATACCTATTGTATGGTTGCTACCGGTATGGGTACTGTTGTAGACACGCTGGAGGCTTCCCTGAATGCGGTGTGTATGCAATACCTTTCTCAAATTACAATTGAAGATATCAGCCAACAGCTGATTGCTATTGAAAACCATAAAAATAAGGAGGAATGAAGTATGGCACTCGTAACAGCAAACAATGAGAATTTCTATGAACTGATTGAAAAAGAAGGAACCGTTGTGGAATTCTGGGCTCCGTGGTGCGGATACTGCAAGCGCCTGGCACCGGTTTTGAAACAGATTGCAGGAGAGTATCCTGACCTGACACTGGTACAGGTGAACATTGATGATAATGAAGAGCTTACTGAGCGCTATGGTGTGGAAACAATTCCAAGCCTGATGGTATTCCATGATAAAAAGCCATCCACTCTTTTGATTGCACCACAGGCAAAAGCGCAGGTAATCACATGGATGAAGGAACAAAAAGCTGCAGGAATCGAATAGAAGGTGAGGTGTTCTTATGAACAAGCAACTATATGATGTGGTGATTATCGGTGGCGGTCCTGCTGGCTATAGTGCAGCTTTGTACTGTGCGAGAAGCGCGTTATCGGTTCTCGTGCTGGAAAAGCTATCAGCGGGAGGCCAGATGGCAACCACTGGAATCGTAGAGAATTATCCAGGCTTTGAGGAAGGAATCGACGGCTTTGATCTTGGAGAAAAGATGCAGCAGCAGGCAGAACGCTTTGGCGCAAAAACCGCTTATGCCGGTGTTGAAGGTGCAGATTTAACAGCACAGCCAAAGCTTTTGCATACAGACGAAGGTGATATTGAAGCAAAGACGGTAATCATCGCCACTGGAGCCTATCCAAGAGAGCTTGGTCTGCCAAACGAATCCAGCCTGCGAGGGCGCGGTGTCGCTTACTGCGCAGCCTGTGACGGCATGATGTACAAAGGAAAGGACGTCATTATCGTCGGTGGTGGAAACAGTGCCATTGCGGACGCCCTGTATCTGGAAAAGATATGCAAAAGCGTTACCCTGATTCATCGTCGCGAGGAGCTCAGAGCTAGCAAGGTGTATGCAGGTCAGCTGGAAAACAGCACCATACGCTTTGTCTGGAACAGCCGCATAAAAGAAATTCTCGCAGATAACAAGGTCAGTGGAGCCGTTATTGAAAACTTAAAAACAAAGGAAACACAGGTCATAGCTGCACAGGGGCTGTTTGTCGCTATCGGACGCATCCCGGATACCGCAGTCTTTCAGGGACAGCTGGAAGTGAACAAGGCAGGCTATATCGTAGCGGACGAAACAACACGGACCAGTATTCCCGGTGTATTCGCCATCGGAGATGTTCGTAATAAGCCTCTGCGTCAGATCGTCACTGCAGTGAGTGATGGAGCTGTCGCTTCTAAGTTTGTAGACGAATTCCTTGCAGGATTGCCGCAATAAAGTTACAATAAAACAAACATAGCAGGATGTGACGGCATTCAGGGAGGAAAGCGTATGATACAGGAATTGTTTACTTTTATTACACAGCGTTGGGATTTTCTGTTGCCGCTTATTTATGAGCATTTACAGATATCCGCAATCGCTATTATCTTTGCCACCATAGTAGGTGTCAGTGTCGGTATTCTCATTGCGGAGAAACGAAAGGCTTCTTCTCTGACACTTGGAGTCATCAGCTTTCTGTATACGATTCCTTCCATTTCCATGCTTGGCTTTCTGATTCCGGTAACCGGGATCGGTAATACGAGCGCCATCATCGCATTAAGCATCTATGCACTGCTTCCTATTATTCGCGCTACCTATACCGGTATCACAGGTGTGGAAGAGGATATTCTGGAGGCTGCCCGCGGTATGGGAAGTACTGCTTCACAGATTCTCTGGCGCATTAAGCTCCCGCTTGCCATGCCGGTTATATTATCCGGCTTTAAAAATATGGTGGTGATGACGATTGCCTGGCGGGTATTGCTTCCTTTATCGGAGCAGGCGGTCTGGGTGTTGCCATTTACCGCGGTATCACAACCAATAATTTAACGATGACGCTGGCAGGAAGTCTGGCAGTTGCCGTACTTGCCTTTGTCTTTGATATTCTGATGAATATTCTGGAATCCTTTTTCACAAAACGGAAGCATTCCAGAAAACAGAAGCGCACTGTGGCTGTAGTGCTTCTCTGTATTCTGCTTGCGGGATGCACAACCATGCTTGCGATTCCTTCCAAAAAGGATACTATTCATATCGCCACAAAACCAATGACAGAGGAATTTATTATCGGAGAAATGTTGAAGCAGCTGATCGAAGACCGTACAGACCTTTCCGTTGAAATAACCAAGGGAGTCGGCGGAGGTACGAGCAATATTCATCCGGCAATGGTTAAGGGTGATTTTGACATGTATCCGGAATATACCGGCACCTCATGGAGCTTTGTGTTAAAGAAAAAAGAAATACCTGAGCACGATATCCTGTACAAGGAGCTTGTCAGGGAATATAAGCAGCAGTATCATCTGGAATGGACAGGCTTATACGGCTTCAATAACACCTATGGTATCGCGGTCACAAAAGAAACAGCACAGCGCTATCACTTAAAGACCTATGCTGATTTGGCCAGCGTATCCAGCCGGATGTCCTTTGGCGCAGAATATGACTATTATGAACGTGATGACGGATATGATGCTATGGTAAAAGCAAATGATTTTCATTTCAAAAAGAGTGTGGACCTGGATATCGGTCTGAAATATGATGCCCTGTTGAAGGGGGAGGTGGATGCCATTCTGGTTTTCACAACGGATGGAAGAATCAGTGATCCCGATATCGTTGTGCTGCAGGATGAAAACAATTATTTTGAGAAATATTATGCAGGAACTGTTGTTCGTGAGGAGACACTTGCCACATATCCCCAGCTACGCAGTGTTCTGGAGCTGTTAAATGGACAGATCACTGAAAAGGAAATGGCGGAGATGAACAATGATGTTGAAACCAAAGGCAGAAATGAGGCAGATGTCGCAAGAGATTTCCTTGTGAAGAAGCAGCTTCTGGAGGTGACAAAATGAGCAGCATAAGAATGGAGCATATCGTCCACTCCTATGGAGAGCATACTGTCCTGAAGGATTTCAGTATGGATATTCAGGACGGGGAGTTTATCAGTGTAATCGGTGGAAGCGGAAGCGGGAAGACAACCGTTCTGAAGCTGATCAATGGTCTTCTGATTCCGGATCAAGGCGAAATCTATGTGCAGGATAAGGCTATTCGCAAGGTGGATCAGAATGAGCTGCGCCGCAATATCGGCTATGTCATTCAAAGTATCGGTCTGTTTCCGCATATGACGATTGAGGAAAACATCGGTTATGTACTATCTCTGACGAAACAGGATTCCGCTTTGATTCAGGAGCGTGTCAAGGAAATGATGGATATCATGAAGCTGGAGAAGCAGTTGCTGACCCGCTATCCCGACGAGCTGAGCGGCGGTCAGAAGCAGCGTGTCGGCATTGCCCGTGCACTTGCTTCCCATCCGAAAATTTTGTTAATGGATGAGCGTTTGGTGCCGTGGATGAAATTACCCGCCACTCTCTTCAGGATGAAATTCTCAGGATTTATCATGAATTGCACATCACAATTTTCTTCATCACGCATGATATCCGTGAGGTACTGCGTCTTGGAACACGCGTCATGATTATGAAGGATGGCAACATCGAACAGTTTGATACACCGGATATTGTGAAAAAACAGCCGCAGACAGAATTTGTCCGACAGCTGTTATCTTACCTGAATGAGTAAACCTAGGTATATGGAACTGTATCAAATACCTTATACATATCATAATGAAAACGGAGAGATGATGCCTGAATCAAAACAGCATACATACTCTCCATTTTCTATCTGAAAAGCAGGCAGAATACCCCACCTCAGTGGTATACAAAGGAGAAGCGGCAGGGATCAGAGTCGTGGTCTGTGAAGAAGCAATACAATCGAAGGCTAGTTCCATTGACGAGGATCAAATACCAGTCTATGGAAACGATGTAGCGCATACCTTCACAGGGAAAAGAATCAAGCGAGGATTGTATAGAAGCAAAAACGGCATTCTAATGAATGCCGATATCAATGGAGCAAGCAATATCATACGAAAAGTATATCCATGTATGCCAAAGCGAGAGCGATGGAGTAGAGGTACCGTGAACGTACCAGTACGTGTATCTGAACACGAACAAAACGTTTTGATGAATGTGCAGGCATTCATTAGAAGCCGCCTGCTCTATAGCTGGCGGTAGTTCACAGCAATCTTGGTACAAGCGCTCATGTGATGGCAGCTAGTGTTGAGGGCTTTGCTAAGGAAGATATTCTAGTACAAAGAAATATATCCTGAGATCATTGCAGGTACTGTAATTGCATGGAGATGAAATATCTCCTACTCACAGCCTGAACATAAGGTGATAAAGGAAATGAATGCCTTTTAGGCATGCATATATATGCAGTATAGGTATTGGACATGATATAGTAATAAATTATAGAATAAATGTGTAAGTTAAGCTTATGCATTTATTTTTTTACGCTGAGGAGGATGATAGTATGAAAAAAAGACTAGTGGCATATTTCAGTGCAGGCGGAACAACAAAAAAGTCGCAGAAATGATTGCCAATTGTGCAAATGCAGACTTAATTGAGATTACTCCAAAGACACCATACACAGAACGTGACCTTAACTGGATGGATAAAAAATCCAGAAGCAGTATAGAAATGAGTGATAAGACATACAGACCTGAATTACTTGATATAGATATAGACATGAATACCTATCATGAGATAATATTAGGATTTCCCATCTGGTGGTATGTTGCACCGACAATCGTACATACATTCTTGGAAAAATATAATTTCTCAGATAAAAAAATAATTTTATTTGCTACCTCCGGTGGAAGTGGATTTGGAAATACGATGAGAGAATTGCAGCCTTCTGTACCAAACAGTGTTATAGAAGAAGGAAGGATATTTAACAACACAACCAGACAGCAAATAATGAAATGGGTAGAAACATTATAAAAAATGGAGAGATGTAACATGAAGAAGATAATACAAACAGCAGGAAGAAACGCATTAGAAGAATTTGCACCACAATTTGCCCATTTTAATGACGATGTGCTTTTTGGAGAAAACTGGAACAATCATGATATCGATGTGAAAACCAGAAGTATTATAACCGTTGTCGCTCTTATGGCATCTGGTATTACAGATACATCATTAAAATTTCATTTACAAAATGCAAAAAGGCATGGTGTTACGCAGAAGGAAATTGCTGCCATTATCACACATGTTGCATTTTATGCAGGATGGCCGAAGGATGGGCTGTATTTACTTTGGCAAAAGAAGTATGGAATGTGAACGAAGGTGATTTACCTTATGAAGATGCAGCAATGCGGGCACATGCAAAAGACATGATATTTCCAATCGGAGATCCAAACGATGATTTTGCAAAGTATTTTTCAGGAAGAAGCTTTCTTGCACCTGTTTCAACTTCCCAAGTGGCAATTTACAATGTGACATTTGAACCGGGTTGTCGCAACAACTGGCACATCCATCATGCGAAGAGCGGTGGTGGACAGATTTTAATCTGTGTTGCAGGACGCGGGTTTTATCAGGAAGAAGGAAAAAGTGTAATAGAAATGAAAGCAGGAGATTGCATCAGTATTCTGGAAGGAGTAAAACATTGGCATGGAGCAGCATCAAATGAATGGTTCTCTCATCTGGCGATAGAAGTACCGGGAATTGAAGTATCAAATGA
>ENA-OQCK01000810-OQCK01000810.1-human-gut-metagenome-genome-assembly--contig:-NODE-810-length-14460-cov-3.453150_pt1 | contig 14460 bp, 18 predicted proteins | sample MGYA00242498_ERZ504578 | MGnify/ENA primary metagenome ERZ504578 (study PRJEB26092, sample SAMD00036229) | human gut metagenome | host: Homo sapiens | study: EMG produced TPA metagenomics assembly of... | reverse complement strand
TTGAAAAAGAGAGATTTGGTTTGATTAATAAGAAACTTTAACCTTTATATAATTCATCTTAGAAACTGAAATCTATACATAACGCAAGTGTGAAAGAAAAACGTACCTTTGCAGCAAATTTAAATAATCGTCAATGAGAGAAACTCTAAAAACATATTTCGGTTACGATAGTTTCCGTCCCTTGCAAGAAGAAATTATCCGTCATATTATGAGCAGGCAGGATGCACTGGTATTAATGCCCACCGGCGGAGGAAAGTCCATCTGTTACCAACTGCCGGCACTGCTTTGCGAAGGCACGGCTGTCGTGGTTTCTCCCCTCATTTCACTGATGAAGGACCAGGTGGAAGCATTGCAGGCCAACGGCATTGCCGCCGGAGCGCTGAACAGCAGCAACGATGAAACGGAAAACGCCAACCTGCGCCGCGCCTGTATCGAAGGCCGCCTGAAACTGCTTTATATATCACCGGAAAAGTTGCTGGCAGAAAAAGACTATCTCCTGCGGGATATGCATATCTCACTGTTCGCTATTGACGAGGCTCATTGCATTTCCCAATGGGGACACGACTTCCGTCCGGAATATACGCAAATGGGAATGCTCCACCAACAATTCCCGCAAGTACCGATCGTTGCATTAACCGCTACTGCGGATAAAATCACCCGCGAAGACATTGTCCGCCAACTGCATCTGGTTCACCCCCGTACCTTTATTTCTTCTTTCGACCGGCCGAACATCAGCCTGACTGTCAAACGAGGCTTTCAGGCAAAAGAAAAGAACAAGGCGATTCTGGAGTTTATCAACCGACACAGCGGAGAAAGCGGGATTATTTACTGTATGAGCCGGAGCAAAACGGAGACTGTGGCGCAGATGTTGCAAAAGCAGGGAATCCGGTGCGGAGTCTATCATGCCGGATTGTCCGCACAGAAACGGGACGAGACACAGGATGATTTTATCAACGACCGCATTCAGGTGGTATGCGCCACGATTGCTTTTGGTATGGGAATCGACAAATCAAATGTGCGTTGGGTCATTCATTATAATCTGCCCAAAAGTATCGAAAGTTTTTATCAGGAGATCGGGCGTGCCGGACGTGATGGGTTGCCGAGCGACACGGTTCTGTTCTATTCGCTGGGCGACCTGATCCTACTGACCAAGTTTGCCACGGAAAGCAACCAGCAAAGCATTAACCTGGAAAAGCTCCAACGGATGCAACAGTACGCAGAAGCCGATATCTGCCGGAGAAGAATCTTATTGAGCTATTTCGGTGAAACGGCGACGGAGGACTGCGGTAATTGTGACGTCTGCAAGAACCCTCCGCAACGGTTCGACGGGACTGTCATTGTACAAAAGGCATTGAGCGCCATTGCACGCACTGAACAGCAGATCGGTACAGGCGTATTGATTGACATTCTTCGTGGAAGTTATTCGGCGGAAGTGACCGGAAAAGGGTATCAGGAACTAAAGACTTTCGGTGCCGGACGGGAGATTCCACCACGCGACTGGCAGGATTACCTGCTTCAAATGCTGCAACTCGGTTATTTCGAAATTGCGTATAATGAGAACAATCATCTCAAAATTACGCCAAGCGGAAGCGATATTTTATTCGGAAGAACAAAAGCCATGCTCGTCGTCATTCATCGTGAAGAAGTTTCAACAAGCAAAGGGAAAAAGAAAAAAATAGTGGTTACAAAAGAACTACCACTCGGTTTGCCGGGGACAGAAAGCGAAGATCTGTTTGAAGCGTTGCGCGGATTAAGAAAGCAGCTTGCCGACCAGGAAGCACTTCCCGCTTACATTGTTCTGTCAGACAAAGTATTACATTTGCTTTGTATTTCCCGCCCCACCACCATTGAAGAATTCGGTTCGATCAGTGGTATCGGTGAATACAAAAAGAAAAAATACGGAAAGGACTTCGTAAATCTGATTCGGCAGTTCGTCTGACAATCCGTTGAAAAAAATCCATTTCTTGTCAAGAGCAAGTTTACATATTATTAACAAGGAAGGGGAGGAAACGAAAGGACAGTGAAGGAATCAGCTCCTCTCATCTGTTCTCCCCTCATCTCCGGGGTGTATAGGCATAAGAAGGAAGACGAGCAACGGTCTGCCTAGGGGTAAAAGGTAATGAGGTGCCTTGTGAACGGTTTAAACAGAGCCTCTATTTCCGGTAAACAGAGCCTCCGTTTCTATAAAATAGAGGCTCTGATAAGGAGAAACAGAGGCTCTATCCGGCAGAGTAGAAACGGCAGATACAAAATAGGGAGGCAATCGCCCCCTATTCTATCTCAATTAAAATCAAATGATATCTTATTATTACTTATACAAAGATACTATATCCAAAAGCCAAAGTCAAGTTTTTAAGGCATTATTTTCATCCGTTTACTTTCAAAAGGCATTTGGCATAAACTGCACATTACTTACATTGCTGAAGTTGTTCGTGCAGATCGGCAGGCGGTACGCCCAAAGAAATAGCTTTCTCAAAATCGGCTTTCGCCAGCGCTTTCTTTTTCTGCATCAGGTAAATGTTACCGCGCAACAAATATGCGTCAGCCAAAGAAGCATTCAGGCGAATAGCTTCTTCCAAATCGACCAGTGCCAGGTCTTCATGCTTCATTTCCCGTTCCACATCGGCGCGGGCAACGTAGAGCGTAGCGTCCTCCGGAGTCTCTACGATCATCTTATTCAGGATGTCGAGCGACTCACGGAATTTCTCCTCTTTCTGTTCCAGAGTAGCCAGTCCGAGGCGGCCGCTGTAACTCTGCGGGTCAAGTTCCAGCAAACGGTTATAATCAATCCGTGCAGCAGGATAATCTCTACGGAGGATGTAGATATAGGCACGCATCAGCAAAGCCTCTTTATTCTGCTTGTCTTCATCAAGCACTCGGCAATAGTCGGTATAAGCACGGTCCGTCCGCCCCGTTTCCATGTAGATAGCGGCACGGTCGAGCAGAATCGGGACTGCCAACGGAGCGAAGTTCAATGCAAAAGAATAGGATTCGAGTGCCTTGTCATACTCGCCCAGACGACGCTGCACCAAGCCCAGATTGGAAAAGAGCAACGCATTTTTCGCATTCTTCGGTTCCAGTTTCAATGCCTGGAGCAACAGTTCTTCCGCCCGGTGAAAACTGTCCTTCTCAATACACTCTATCGCTTTCTCGGACAACTGCTGATAGGTTTGCGCACTCAACGCAACCGGAAAGCAGAACAGCAACGCTATAATAATTCTTACCATACGGTTCAGGTTTAATGAATAACTTAGTCCAACGGATACGCATCAAATGCGAACAACTCTGTTGACAAATAACGCTCTCCCGTGTCAGGTAACAACGCTACGATTTTTTTGTTCTTGAATTCGGGACGTCCCGCCAACAAACGGGCCGCATATACTGCCGCTCCCGAAGAAATCCCGGCGAGCAAACCTTCGGTTGCCGCAATTCACGTCCCGCACGAATCGCTTCATCATCGGGCACGCTTATTACTTCGTCCACCACAGACGCATCATAAAGTTTCGGAATAAAATTGGCACCAATCCCCTGAATACGATGCGGAGCCGCCTCTCCTCCTTCCAGAACCGGAGATGCTGCCGGTTCCACGGCTACAACATGAATTTTCGGATTATGCTTCTTCAATGCACGGGCTACACCGCAAATCGTTCCTCCCGTACCAACTCCCGCCACAAAAGCCGCGACTTCGCCGTCCGTATCTTTCCATATTTCCTCGCCTGTCGTCCGTTCGTGAACGGCGGCATTGGCCGGATTCTCGAATTGCTGTAAAATCACCGAACCGGGAATACTGTCACGCAGTTCCTCCGCTTTAGCGATAGACGCTGCCATGCCTCCCAGTCCGTCCGTCAATACGATTTGTGCACCGAGTGCCTTCAACAGATTCCTCCGTTCCAGGCTCATCGTTTCGGGCATAGTCAATATGAGATGATAACCTTTTATAGTAGACACCATTGCCAGCCCGACACCGGTATTTCCACTTGTGGGTTCGATAATCGTCGCACCGGGTTTCAGAACTCCGCGAGCTTCGGCGTCTTCAATCATCGAAAGAGCCACCCGGTCCTTCACACTCCCTGCCGGATTGAATGCTTCCAGCTTGGCGATAATATTTTGTTCCATACCATATTTCCCGCAATAACCGGAAAGTTCCATTAGAGGAGTATTACCTACCAGATCGGTTAGTTTCTTTACTATCTTTGCCATTTTATTACATTTTATGTCACTTGTACGACAAAGATAGAGAAAAAAGGTATGTTTTATATCACATCATGAGAAAGATAAGGAAAAGTATAGTAACTTTGTATCCGTTCAATCTTTTTAAGTTTACAGATATGAAAAAGAGAATCATACAATTTCTCACGACTTATTTTTTGTTTGTCCTCTTATTTGCACTTCAGAAACTTATCTTCATGGTTTATTACCGTGAATTATATATCAACGCGTCTCTCGGAGACTATTTCCGGGTCATGTGGCACGGACTTCCCTTGGATTTATCACTGGCGGGATATCTGACCGCTATTCCGGGCCTGCTGCTCATCGCCTCCGCCTGGACCGATTCATCCGTGCTCCGCCGTATCCGCCAAGTCTACTTCGGACTGATTGCTTTCATCATGCTTGCATCTTTATCGTCGACCTGGGATTGTACGGCTTTTGGGGATTCCGCCTGGACGCCACTCCGATTTTCTATTTCTTCTCCTCTCCCAAGGACGCCATGGCAAGTGTCAGCTTTTGGTTCGTACTGCTGGGGATAGTAGCCATGCTGATTTACGCCGGTATTTTATACTGCATTTTCTACTACGTACTGATCCGCGAGAAGAACCCCATGAAGATACCTTATCGCCGGCAAAATGTCTCCCTCGCATTATTATTACTGACGGCAGCGCTTTTCATCCCTATCCGCGGCGGTTTCACCGTATCGACCATGAACTTAAGCAAAGTATATTTCAGCTCCGACCAACTGATGAACCATGCCGCCATTAATCCGGCATTCAGTTTCATGTACTCTGCTACGCATCAGAATAACTTCGAGAAGCAGTATCGTTTCATGGACCCTAACACAGCCGACAAGCTATTTGCGGAAATGGTGGACAAACCCGCCACACCGGCCGACAGTATCCCGCAACTCCTGAATACCCACGCCCGAATATCGTCTTTATCATTCTTGAAAGTTTCTCCACACACCTGATGGAAACTTTCGGTGGGCAGCCGAATGTAGCTGTCAATATGGATAAATTTGCCAAAGAAGGTATCTTATTCAGTAACTTCTATGCCAACAGCTTCCGTACCGACCGTGGTCTGGCGTCTATCATCAGCGGATATCCCGGACAGCCGAGCACCAGCATTATGAAATATCCCGAAAAGACGGACAAACTTCCTTCGATCCCGCGCAGCTTGAAAAACGCCGGATACAACCTTGAATATTATTACGGCGGAGATGCGGACTTTACGAATATGCGCTCTTACCTGGTATCTTCCGGTATCGGAAAGATTATTTGCGACAAGGATTTCCCTTTGTCCGAACGTACCGGCAAGTGGGGGGCACAAGACCACGTATTATTCCAGCGTCTGCTGAAAGACATGAAAGAGGAAAAGCAACAGGAACCGTTCCTGAAACTTGTCCAGACTTCAAGCAGCCACGAACCTTTTGAAGTTCCGTTTCACCGGCTGGATGACAAGGTTCTCAATGCATTCGCTTATGCCGACAGTTGCGTAGGCGACTTCATCAAACAATACCAGGAACTCCCACAGTGGAAAAATACAGTATTTGTACTCGTTCCCGATCATCAAGGAGCCTATCCATATCCGATCGAGAATCCACTGGACGGACAAACAATCCCTCTTATTTTAATTGGAGGCGCGATAAAGGAACCGCATGTGATAGATACTTATGCCTCGCAGATTGACATTGCCGCCACCCTGCTTTCACAACTGGGACTGCCACACGATGAATTTACTTTCAGCAAGGATATCCTGAATCCGTCATCTCCTCATTTCGGATATTTCACCCGCCCGAACTACTTCGGTATGGTGACTCCCGAAAATCAATTGGTATATAATTTGGATGCCAACACCGTACAACTTGACGAAGGAACGGAGAAAGGAGCAAATTTGGAAAAGGGAAAAGCTTTCTTGCAAAAGCTCTATGACGACCTGGCCAAACGTTAGAATAACAGAAATACAGATTATTTATTAAGCGGTATAGAACAATATCTTCTTCTTTATTGTATATTTGCAACATTCAAAAATATAACAATAAAGACTGATGATAAATACCGAAATTATCAATTTCCTTTCGGAAGTGGACACCAATGTCTTCCTGTTCTTCAACGGCATACATTCCCCCTTTTGGGACTATTTTATGAGTGCTTTCACGGGGAAATTATATGGGTACCGATGTACGCTACCATATTATACATATTGCTAATCAATTTCCATTGGAAGGTAGTCCTGTGCTATGTGGCTGCGATCGCGCTTACCATAACCTTTGCCGACCAGATGTGCAGCAGTATCATCCGTCCGGTCGTGGCACGTCTGCGTCCTGCCAATCTGGAAAATCCGATTGTAGACCTGGTGCATATCGTAAACGGCTATCGCGGAGGAAGTTACGGTTTTCCTTCCTGTCATGCCGCCAACTCTTTCGGCCTTGCTATGTATGTAGTATTCCTGTTCCGTAAACGCTGGTTAAGTGTTTTCATCATAACCTGGGCAGTTCTCAATTGTTACACGCGCATATACTTGGGCGTACATTACCCCGGAGACTTAATTGTAGGAGGCATCATCGGAGGGTTCGGCGGCTGGCTGTTCTGTACGATTGCCCATAAAATAGCTTCTTACCTGCAAGAGCCTTCCCGTGTAAGAAGAAATAATATCAGACAAACATCGGTCACTATGTATGTAGGCTTCCTGACAGTACTCGGCATTATTATTTACTCTACAATCAAAAGCTGGTAGAAACAAGAAGCAATCCGAAATATATAAAGAAAAGAAAAGCCTGACAACCGGGAAAAGTTGTCAGGCTTTCTTATATGAAGGGGTTACCCGATAAAGGGATATTACCCGCCTGATACAATTATTCTTTTTATCAAGCCTTTCTAATGTAATCTACAATCCATTGTCCCACTTCTTTGGTTCCGTATTTGGCACCACCGGCAACTTGGATTTCAGGTGTACGTACATTCTCGTCCAGAGAAGCGTCTACTGCTTTACGAATCAACGCTCCTTCTTCTTTAAGGTCGAAATACTCGAACAACATAGCTACGGAAAGAATCTGTGCCAACGGATTAGCAATATTCAGCCCTTTAGCCTGCGGCCATGAACCGTGAATTGGTTCGAACACCGGAGTACTTTCCCCCGTAGAGGCCGACGGAAGTAATCCCATAGAACCACTGATTACAGAACCTTCATCGGTCAGAATATCACCGAATGTATTTTCCGTTACCATTACGTCAAAGAAAGCCGGCTCCTGAATCATCTTCATCGCAGCATTATCCACAAACATATAATCAGTCGTCACTTCCGGATACTGAGGGGCCATTTCCTGTGCAATCTGACGCCACAGGCGGGAAGAAGCAAGGACATTCGCCTTATCTACCACGGTCAAGTGTTTTCTGCGCTTCATTGCATATTCGAAAGCTACTTTCAGGATACGTTCAATTTCCGGACGGGTATAATAGTTAGTGTCATAGGCCTTGTCGTTATCCTGATATTTCTCGCCGAAGTACATACCTCCGGTCAGTTCGCGGATACAGATGAAATCTGCATTTTCTACCAGTTCCGCACGCAACGGTGATTTGTGAATCAAGCATTTGAATGTCTGTACGGGACGGATGTTAGCGAAAAGTCCCAACTTCTTACGCATTGCCAGTAATCCCTGTTCCGGACGGACTTTGGCAGTAGGATTATTGTCAAACTTCGGGTCGCCGACAGCAGAGAACAAGACTGCATCCGCGTTCTTACAAGCCTGATATGTTTCTTCCGGAAACGGATCTCCTACCTCGTCAATGGCATTCGCGCCACAGATTGCATATTCGTAACTTACTTTGTGACCAAACTTCTCGCAAACGGCACTCATCACCTCTACACCTTGCACAGAGATCTCCGGTCCGATACCGTCGCCTGCTAATACAGCAATTTTAAAATCCATAATCGTTAATTCTTCTATTTATATATACTTATAAAACATTCTTCGGACAAGCTGATTCTCACCTACTCTTTCTCATATTCATCTTCAATGATATTCAGCATTTTCACGGTTGCCTTAATGGCAGCCTCGGTCTGGTCCGCATCCAGTCCGCGCGTACGGAAAGCACAGTCCTCATAACTCCACATGATTACTGTCTGTACAAAAGCGTCCGTGCGTCCGCCCGGAGGAATTGTTACCGTATAATTGGTCAGCATCGGGAATTTACGTCCCAGTGTCACCTTATATATCTTACGCAAAGCACGCACAAATGCATCATACTGACCGTCACCGCTCGAACTTTCCTCGTACTCCTTGCCATTGATTTCTATTTTCAGCGTCGCCATTGGTTTCAAGCCATGAGCCAGATTGACAAAGTAACTTTTCAGTCTGACCTTCTCACCTATCGCACCATGCTTCAACACATCGGAAACGATATACGGCAAATCTTCCTGGGTCACCAATTCTTTCTTATCCCCCAATTCGATGATACGCTCCGTCACCTTACGCATAGAGTCCTCGTCCAGTTCCAGACCGAGGTCCTCCAGATTCTTACGGATGTTCGCCTTGCCGCTGGTCTTTCCTAACGCATACTCCCGCTTTCTTCCGAACCGTTCGGGCAACAGGTCATTGCAATACAGGTTATTCTTATTATCACCGTCAGCATGAACTCCGGCAACCTGCGTAAAGACATTCTCCCCCACAATCGGCTTATTGGCAGGAATGACAATACCCGAATATGATTCTACCACCCGACTGACATCATTCAGGCGACTCTCATCAATATTGGTCACTGCATTGAAGTGGTCTTTCAGAATAGCCTGCACACTTGAAAGAGGAGCATTGCCCGCGCGTTCGCCCAGTCCGTTGATCGTTGTGTGCAATCCTTTGGCACCGCTCAACACGGCAGCCAGCACATTGCTCACCGCCAGATCATAGTCATTGTGGGCATGGAAATCGAAGTGCATATTCGGATAATGCTTCTTCATCTTCCGCATATATTCAATTACCTGCAACGGATTCAGGATACCCAAAGTGTCAGGCAGCATATAACGTTTGATACTGGTATGCTTCAATCCCTCCATGAGTTGAAATACATATTCGGGAGAGTCCTTCATTCCGTTGCTCCAATCCTCCAGATAGACATTGACAGCAATATCCTGTTCATCGGCATAGCGCACCACATTGATGATATCCTCAATATGTTCTTCGGGACTTTTCTTCAATTGCTGCGTACAGTGTTTCAGCGAACCTTTGCAAAGCAGGTTGATGACGCGGCAACCGGTATGCTGTATCCAGTCCACCGAAGTATGGCCGTCTACAAATCCCAGCACTTCCACTTTATGAAGCAGATTGCGGCGGGCTGCCCAGTCGCAGATCATCTTCACGGCTTCAAACTCACCGTCCGACACACGCGCCGAAGCAACCTCTACCCGGTCTACTTTTAAATCCTCCAACAGCAAACGGGCAATCATTAGTTTCTCATGAGGCACAAAAGATACTCCGCTGGTCTGTTCACCGTCACGGAGCGTTGTGTCCATGATCTCTATTTTGACGCCTTGTTTTCCCATTCTTCTATTTTATTTTTATTGCTTAGCAAGAAATCTATATCATCCAGTCCGTTCATCAGACAAAGTTTCTTATAAGCGTTGATTTCAAAATGTTCACTCTTGCCTGTAGCCTTGTTAGTAATGGTCTGTTCGGGAAGATTCACCTCCACTTCCATTTTCGGGTCAGCATAGATAGAGTCGAACAATTCCTGAAGAAATCCTTCTGTAACGACTACCGGAAGCACGAAGTTATTCAACTCGTTATTCTTGTGAATATCTGCAAAGAAACTAGAGACTACCACCCGGAAACCATAACCCGCAATAGCCCAAGCAGCATGCTCGCGGCTCGAACCGGAACCGAAGTTCTTCCCTGCCACCAATACCTGTCCCCCATAAGTAGGATTGTTCAGCACAAATTCTTCATTCAGTGAACCGTCGCATTATAACGCCAGTCACGAAACAGATTATCGCCGAAGAACTTTTCTTCACGAGTCGTTGCTTTCAGGAAACGGGCCGGAATAATCTGGTCAGTATCTACATTTTCTAAAGGGAGAGGTACACAAGTACTTGTTATTATATTAAATTTTGTCTTAGCCATCTTTGTCTACTATTTTAAGATTTGCAATTTCTCGATTGTCAATTACATTAATTCTCTCGGATCGGTAATCACCCTGTCACCGCTGCGGCAGCAGCTACCAGCGGACTGGCAAGCAAAGTGCGTGCACCGGGTCCCTGACGCCCTTCAAAGTTACGGTTACTGGTAGATACGGAATATTTTCCGGCAGGAATCTTATCATCATTCATCGCCAGACAAGCAGAACATCCCGGTTGGCGGATTGCAAAACCGGCTTCCGTCAATATCTTGTCTATTCCTTCCTTCCGAATCTGCGCATCTACCATCCATGAACCGGAACCAGCCATGCTATCACGTTTTCCGCTTTCTTACGTCCTTTCACAATAGAGGCAAACGCACGGAAATCTTCGATACAGCCGTTTGTACAAGCACCGAGGAACACATAATCAATCTTCTTGCCCAACAAAGATTCGCCCGGTTGAAAGCCATATAATCCAGTGACTTCTTGAAAGAAACCTGTGCTGTTTCACTCATTCCTTCAGTAGTAGGAATATGCCGGGTGATCCCCATCCCCATTCCCGGATTCGTTCCGTAGGTAATCATCGGTTCAATATCAGCTGCATCGAAACGCACTTCTTTGTCAAATACGGCATCATCATCGCTCTTCAACGTCTTCCAATATTCCAAAGCTTTGTCCCACGCCTCCCCTTGCGGAGCACTTTCACGCCCCTTGATATATTCAAAAGTCACTTCGTCCGGAGCCACCATACCACCACGTGCACCCATTTCGATAGAAAGGTTACAGAGAGTAAGGCGTCCTTCCATAGTCAGATTACGGATAGCCGAGCCGGCATATTCTACAAAGTATCCGGTAGCACCGCTTGTAGTCATCTTAGACATCATATAAAGCGCCACATCTTTTGCAGTCACTCCTTTGCCCAGTTCACCGTCCACTGTGATACGCATTGTTTTCGGCCGCGACTGGAGAATACATTGCGATGCTAGCACCATTTCCACCTCACTGGTTCCGATACCGAAAGCGATTGCTCCCATAGCACCGTGAGTAGAAGTGTGTGAATCACCGCACACGATTGTCATTCCCGGCAAAGTCAAGCCACGTTCGGGACCTACTACGTGAATAATACCATTCTTTGGATGCATCATGCCAAAGTGCGTCAATCCGAAATCCTTGGCATTTTTCGTAAGTGTATCGACTGTGTCTTGGAAACCGGATCTTCAATCGGCTTGTCCTGATCATGTGTCGGTGTATTATGGTCGGGCATACAGAATACCTTTTCCGGACGCAACACTTTGATCCCACGTTCACGCAGTCCTGCAAAAGCCTGGGGACTGGTCACTTCATGGCAATATAACCGATCTATATAAAGCTGTGTCGGGCCGTCTTCCACGGTAGTCACCACATGGGCGTCCCATATCTTATCAAATAATGTATTCATCTGTCTATTTACTATTTTACTAATTACTATTTACAAATTTAGTCAATCCCTGTAATGCTGAGATATGACCTCAGTCTCTATCTTATGATTTGAACTTGTTGATACAGTCAATATAGGCTTCTACCGAAGCGGCGATAATATCCGTATTAGCTCCGAAACCATAATATATCTGGTTATCGTATTCCACCTGCATGTGAACTTTACCTACGTCATCACTTCCCTTGCTGATAGCCTGAATAGTAAATTCTTTCAGTGTCATGTGGCGGTCAACAATCTTCTTCAATGCTTTGATAGCAGCGTCCACCGGACCATTACCACTGGCACAAGCTTCAAACTTCTCACCTGAGATATTCAATCCGAGACTGGCTACCGAACGTACACCGACACCACTTGTCACCTGCAAATAATCCAACTTGATGCGATGATTCACACTGCGGTCGGCACCTGCCAATACCAGTATATCATCGTCGTTGATATCTTTCTTCTTATCAGCCAGTTTCAGGAATTCTTCGTAAACCTTATCCAGCTTATCCTGTTCCAAATTAACACCCAAGATATTCAGGCGGTTCTTCAATGCAGCACGTCCGCTACGGGCAGTCAATACGATAGAGTTATCATCGATACCCACATCGTGCGGATCAATAATCTCATAGGTCTGTACATTCTTCAAGACACCGTCCTGATGGATACCGGAAGAGTGTGCAAAAGCATTCCGTCCGACAATCGCCTTATTCGGCTGTACCGGCATATTCATCAAACTGGATACCATGCGGCTTGTCGGATAAATCTTCTGGGTATTGATATTTGTCTGGATATCGATTTCGTGATGACTCTTGATAATCATAGCGATTTCTTCGAGTGCAGTGTTACCGGCACGTTCACCGATACCGTTAATTGTAACTTCCACCTGACGGGCACCGTTCAAGACACCTGCTATAGTGTTTGCAGTTGCCATACCCAAATCGTTGTGGCAATGAGTAGAGATAATTGCATTATCAATACCGTCTACATGGTCAATCAGGTATTTAATCTTGGCACCATATTCAGAAGGCAAACAGTAACCGGTCGTATCCGGAATGTTCACCACCGTAGCACCGGCTTTAATAACAGCTTCTACCACACGTGCCAGATATTCATTATCCGTACGGCCTGCATCTTCTGCATAAAATTCCACATCATCCACAAAACGACGCGCATATTTTACAGCAGCTACCGCACGTTCGATAATTCTTCACGGTTCGAATTGAATTTGTATTTGATATGCGAATCAGAAGTTCCGATACCTGTATGAATCCGTTTGTGCTTAGCAAACTTCAATGCGTCTACAGCTACATCAATATCCTTTTGAACAGCACGGGTCAAGGCACAAATAGTAGGCCAGGTCACCGCTTTAGAAATCTCAATCACAGAATTAAAATCACCCGGACTTGAAATTGGGAATCCTGCTTCAATCACGTCTACTCCCAAAGCTTCCAATGCCTTCGCAACTTGAATCTTTTCTACTGTATTCAACTGACATCCCGGAACCTGTTCACCATCGCGAAGGGTGGTATCAAAAATAAATAACCTATTGTCCATCTTCTATTTATATTATATAATTATTAGCATTAAAAAAGCCTTTCACACATGGAAGTGAGAAAGCTTTCGTATATCTTTATTATACACATTTACGCGTAGCACTCACTTCCACTAACCCTTGATAGTAGAATAATAATACCGCATAGTAGAATATGTATAAACATCTGATTCATCTTTTGTCTCTTTTATTAGTTTGACGGTGCAAAGGTATAGATAATTTCTTTACCACCAAATAATACGTTACTTTTTTATCATAAAAAACTTCATTTCATAAGTTAAAGGCAAATTTTATAAATAATGTATCACTTATAGAGGTAAGTTCCATTAAACAGAAAAAGGGAACGTCGTGTCTTATACACTTCGTCCCCTCTTTCGTTATCGTTCTAAGTCAATAGATTACTTCTTATTGCAGCATTCTTTCTTTTCTGCACAGTCTGCTTTCTTGTCGCAAGCAGTAGCGCAAGAATCTTTAGCCTGGCAGCAAGAATCAGCTTCTTCAACAACGGCAGCAGCTTCTACTGTTTCTACAGTTGTTTCTTCGCCTTCAGTAGCAGCATTATTAGTTTTGTTACCTGCACAAGACATCATTGCAAAGGAAAATGTTACTGCAACAGCAGCTAAAAATAGTTTCGTTTTCATACTCTTTAAATTTGCTTTAAACGTTGAATAAAATAATTGTCGGTGACAAATATAGCATAAATTTCCCAGACTACCAAAACAGACGAAGCCCCTCCGGTATTTCTACTGAAGGGGCTTCATAAAAACGGCGGCTACCTACTCTCCCACTGTTACGCAGTACCATCGGCGTGACGAGGCTTAACTTCTCTGTTCGGAATGGGAAGAGGTGGAACCCTCGTGCTATAACCACCTGAAAAAGGTTATGACATGACGAAAAGTAAAATGAAAGACATTTGACAAGCTAAACGTATATAACAACCGTCCCGCAGAAAGAAAGTGGACGGGCAATTAGTAATGCTCGGCTATGATGTTACCACCTGTACACCTGCATCCTATCAACGTCATCGTCTTTGACGACCCTAAGAAATCTAATCTTGTGGCTGGCTTCGTACTTAGATGCTTTCAGCACTTATCCAATCCCGACTTAGATACCCAGCAATGCACCTG
>ENA-OQCK01000809-OQCK01000809.1-human-gut-metagenome-genome-assembly--contig:-NODE-809-length-14461-cov-2.767336_pt1 | contig 14461 bp, 19 predicted proteins | sample MGYA00242498_ERZ504578 | MGnify/ENA primary metagenome ERZ504578 (study PRJEB26092, sample SAMD00036229) | human gut metagenome | host: Homo sapiens | study: EMG produced TPA metagenomics assembly of... | reverse complement strand
CACAGATTCAAATGATTGGCTATCAGGGGCAGGTAATCGCAGCCATGATGCAGGCTTTGTCCTCGTATATCTTGAAAAATTCTTCCGTAAGCACTGCCCTGCTGTCATTTCTATGATTGTTGTGCCGTTCTGTTCACTGATCCCGGCAGTTGTTATTGCTCATACTCTGGTTGGACCTGTAGGCTGGACAATAGGAAATGCAATTGCGGATATTGTCTATAACGGACTAACCTCCAGCTTTGGCGTTTTGTTTGCCGCGGTATTTGGGCTGATCTATGCGCCAATCGTTATGACCGGCTTACATCATATGACGAATGCAATTGATACAACGCTGACGAATATGTTTGGCGGTACAATTCTCTGGCCAATGATTGCATTATCCAATATTGCGCAGGGATCCAGTGTTCTTGCAATGGCAGTTCTTCAGAAAAAGGATGAAAAAGCACAGCAGATCAATATCCCGGCCCTGATATCCTGCTATCTCGGTGTTACAGAACCGGCTTTATTTGGTGTCAATCTGAAATATGGCTTTCCTTTGATTTGCGGCATGATCGGTTCTGCAGTTGCAGCAGTGATATCTGTAGGATGCGGGGTGCAGGCTTCAGCATCGGTGTCGGCGGTTTACCGGGCATCATTTCCATAAAATCACAATTTTGGCTGGCATTCCTTGCAGCTGTGGCAGCGGCGATTATCATTCCGTTTGTTTTGACTCTGCTTGTTGGAAAAAAAGAAACTGCAGCAAAAGGAAGCTGCTGTCATCGTCTCGGCCGAAGAGGAAAGCTTCCATTCACCAATGAGCGGTATATGTATGCCGATGGAAGAAGTAGAGGATCAGGCATTTGCATCCAAAGCTATGGGTGACGGCTTTGCAGTAGAATTACAGGATACCCGTGTTCTGGCTCCGTTCAGCGGAACCATCATGGTCGCATTTCCGACCGGCCACGCCTACGGTATCAAGGCAGATAACGGAAAAGAGGTTCTGATTCACATTGGTATGGATACTGTGGAATTAAATGGAGAAGGCTTCCACCCGCACGTAAAAGCTGGGGATGTCGTAAAACAGGGTGACGTACTGGTTGATGTAGAGTTGGATGTTATCAAAAGGAAAGGAAAATCTCTTGTTTCTCCAGTGGTATTTACGGACGGGACAGCGATCACACTTGAAAAACAGCACGAAAAGATAGCAGCTGGTGATGCTCATATCATCACATACAAATAGGAGGGCACTATTGAATTTTAAAGAGAAACAGTATATCAGATTTATCCAAAATCCTTTCAGGATTCCAATGGAGATGGATGGGGCGATTTACAGGGTGTCATTTCCAGACTGGATTATCTGCAGAAGCTTGGTATTGAGTATATCTGGTTTAATGCAATGTTTGTATCTCCGCAACGGGATAATGGCTATGATGTAGAAGATTATCGAGCAATCGATCCACGCTATGGAACCATGGAGGATTTTACTGAATTATGCAGGGAAGCAAAAAGCGTGGCATTGATATCATGCTGGATATGGTGTTCAATCATGCTTCAACGCGGCATGTCTGGTTTCAGAAGGCTTTAAAGGGCGAAGATGAAATACAAAGAATTACTTCTTTTTCCGCAAAGGAAAAGCAGATGGCAGTGCTCCGAATAACTGGAATTCAAAGTTTGGCGGTCCTGCATGGGAATATGTCAAGGAGCTGGATGAGTACTATCTGCATCTGTATGATGTCACACAGGCTGATCTAAACTGGGACAATTCGGAAGTCAGAAAAGAACTGGCTGATATCGTCAACTTCTGGCGCAGTAAGGGGGTTCATGGATTCCGCTTCGATGTAGTTAATCTTGTATCAAAAGGCTCCTTCGAGGATGATCCAAACCTCTTTGACGGCCGGCAGTTTTACACGGATGGTCCACACATTCACGAATATTTGAAAGAACTGAATCTGAACAGCTTTGGCAAGGATGAAGACAGTATGACGGTTGGTGAGATGAGTTCAACAACCTTAGAGAATTGCACACGTTACTCAGGAAGTGACGCCCATGAGCTGACGAGTGTATTTACCTTCCATCATCTAAAGGTAGACTATAGAAACAAAAAGAAATGGGAGCTGATGCCGTTTGATTTCATGGAGCTAAAGCAGCTCTTGAATGACTGGCAGACAGGTATGCAGGAAGCAGATGCATGGAATGCCTTATTCTGGTGTAATCACGATCAGCCCCGTGCGATTTCAAGATTTTGCGATGATAAAAACTATCGTATAGAAGCCGCTAAAATGCTGGCAACTGTGCTTCACTGCATGCGGGGGACACCGTATGTGTATCAGGGTGAGGAAATCGGTATGACCAATGCATATTTCCATGATATATCACAATATCGCGATGTAGAAAGTACAAATTTCTATGATATTCTTAAGAAGGAAGGACACAGTAAGGAAGAAATCCTGCATATATTACAGGAACGCAGCCGGGATAATGCAAGAACACCAATGCAATGGAACAGCAAGCAAAATGCAGGCTTCACAGATGGTACTCCATGGCTGTCAGTAATTGATAACTATAAAACTGTCAATGTTGAAAATGCACTACAGGATGAAAATTCCGTATTTTATCATTATCAGAAATTGATACGCATGCGGAAAGAGTATAAGGTGATTCAGAATGGCCTGTATATTCCATTACTGCAGGATCATAAGACAGTCTTTGCATACAAACGCAAAGGAGAGGAAGGAGAACTGATTGTACTCAGCAATTTCTATGCAGAAGCTGTACGTGTGGAAATAAAAGAAAATCTGACAGATTATGTGCTGTTGCTAAGCAATTATAAGGACAGTAAAGCTGACAAGTGTATCACACTTCGTCCTTATGAATCTGTCATATATTATAAAGCAAGCTAGTGCAGATAAGCCATGTGAGTGATCGCATGGCTTTTTGATGCGCTTTTTATTCATACAGCTGTCATGGTGAAAGGAAAAGAGTGACGATATATCTTATATTTCAATGAAATTCCAATTTATAGGGTTTAAAGACATCTTTTAAATAAGCAATTCTATCGTTTCATTACCATATATCAAAATCTGATTTTCGATCATGGCTCACACTTTCAAAAAAGACAATTTTTTAAGTTTCGAAAGCATCTGGGGATTTCACGAAAAAATCACTCTATGAAGAACACTATCCATCAGTTATGTAAACCCGATTGTTGCCAAATACATACAAGGTGTTAACACATTCTTCATATGAATGCTCACTTAGTGAAACAAACAATGATGAAGCCTGTTACAGACCCATACTGTCAATTCCAATAAACAGCTTGAAAGAAGGATATACCTCCATATAAAAATCACATCCTATGCCACTATCCTGAAGTTCCCTGGTTGATCGTGATATATACACAGAGCAATTGACACATCACCTTATAAGATCAGTTATAAAACCAATCTCAAACAATTATTCTGTCTTACCCATATTAAGTGATTTCACAGGAATAGAAAAAAGCAGCACGATATCCAATTGATACCGTACTGCATGTTAATAATTATTCGGTGATGCCTCACTTGCGGATCCGTGTTCCTTCTCCGTCTTGATTTCAAAATGTATCATCAAGGACAGAAGTGCACGCAGCAGAATGATGGCTCCCAGAATATAGATTTCCGAAAAGCTTCTGACGAGTACCGTCTTCAGTATTTCGGCACCCATTTTAAATTCCAAACCTAATGCCAGAGCATTTGCCAGTTCGATACGGATCGGATAATGTTTATGGGTAAACAGCGCTTTGATATAGTGATAAAACGCCTTCAGTGATCCGATGGTTATCACAACGATACCGATGATTTCCAAAATGGATACAATCTCCGGCAGCATGAATTCTATGAAATGTTCCAGCATACAGTTTCCTTTCTATGTAGCTTACTCTGCGTATTTCGCAACGATTTCGCTGACTGGTCTGCTTTCTTCCACAGCCTTGATAACCTGTCCTAAAACAGGTCCTACAGACAATACCTTCATCTGTGGGTACAATGCAGCCTTGTCATCCTGAGGAATCGTATTGGTACATACGAATTCTTCCAGATTCGCAGCCTTCAAGCGATCGATGGCCGGCCCGGAAAGAACGCCGTGCACACAGGATGCATATACAGCAGTAGCGCCTTTGTCATACAGCATCTGGATACCTGCAGTCAGCGTCCCTGCAGTATCCACAATATCGTCTACCACGATAGCGATTTTGCCATTTACATCCCCAATGATGTTCATAGCCTCTGCCACGTTTGGTTTCGGACGACGTTTATCAATGATTGCTAATGGAGCGTGAAGAATTTCCGCAAGTCTTCTCGCACGAGTAGTTCCGCCATGGTCCGGTGATACGACCACAACATCTTTCAGATTCAGGCTCTTGAAATACTGACCGATAATACAGATGGCGGAGATGTCATCTGCAGGAATATCGAAGAATCCCTGAATCTGCGTTGCATGCAGTTCCATGGTAATGACACGGTTTGCCCCTGCCCGTTCCAGCAGATCCGCAACCAGTTTGGATGTGATCGGCTGTCTCGGTTTTGCCTTGCGATCCTGACGTGCATATCCGAAATATGGCATAACGACAGAAATATGACCGGCACTGGCACGTTTGCAGGCATCAATGGCAATCAGTACCTCCATGATATTGCTGGAGACAGGTGCACATGTGGATTGAACGATGTAGACGTTTTTCCCGCGCACGGACTCCCCTAATTCTACCATGATTTCCCCGTCGGAGAAGTGCTTTACATCACACTGACCCAAAGGTATCCCTAATTCTCCCACGATTTCATTTGCTAGCTCAACGCTTGAAGTTAACGCAAAAACTACTGTTTTGTTTTCCATTGTTCTACAATCCTGTTCCTTTCCTATTTGTTCTTGTAAGTTGTTCCGAATCCCTTTTTAATGGACTGTCGTGCTCTGGCAATCCCCATATCACCGTCATCTACAGAATCCGTGATCGTAGAGCCTGCCGCAAGCAGAGCATTCTCACCGATGGTCACAGGCGCAATCAGGTTACAATTACTTCCGATAAACGCACCGTCATGTACCGTTGTGCGGAATTTGTGCTTGCCGTCATAATTGACTGTAACCACACCGCAGCCGACATTGATTTTCTTACCAAAGTCGGAATCTCCGATATATGTCAGGTGGGCGCATTTGGAGCCATCACCAAAGTGAGAGTTTTTAAATTCCACAAAGTTCCCAATACGGCAGTCTTCGCAGATTTCTGTATTGTTTCTTAAATGAGACATCGGCCCCACCGTGGAACGGTTTCCAACACTGCTTTCAACGATCTTGCTGCTGTCAATCGTTACATCATCACCGATTACAGCATTGCGCAGGAACGAGTTCGGTAAAATCACAGTATTCTTACCAATGACAGTTTTCCCCTGAATGTGTACGTTGGGATAAATGACCGTATCCTCACCAATCACAGCATCCACATCAATGTATGTGTTATCCGGATCGATAATCGTTACCCCTGCACGCATGTGTGCTTCATTTACATGACGCTTCATCCATGCATTTGCTTTCGCTAAATCCACACGGTCATTGACACCCATGGCTTCCTTTGGATCATCCACAATCATAGCATTGACACACAGATCTTTTTTATTAAAAATTTCCACAAGATCTGTCAGGTAGTATTCCTGCTGTGCATTGCTGTTGGTGATTTCCTTCAGACCTTCAAACAGTGCCTTGTTATTGAAACAGAAAATTCCGGTGTTGATCTCTTTTACTTCCAATTCTTCTTCACTGCAATCCTTTGCTTCAACAATCTTCTCGACCATGCCCTGTGCATTTCGAATAATTCTGCCGTAGCGTTCTCCATCCGGCAGCACACTCGTCAGTACGGTACAAGCGGCATCACGGTTGCTTTCAAATACTTTTTGAATCGTTTCCTTCTGAATGCAGGGGCCATCACCGTTAACAACAATGGTATCTCCATCCAGACCTTCCAGAACACTTGCCTGCATGACAGCGTGTCCGGTTCCTAACTGAGGCTGTTGAATAGCATACTCTACAGAATCCTGCAGATATTCCTTTACACTTTCAGCACCATGTCCAACCACAACAACAATGCGTTCCACTCCGCTTGCTTTCAGGGTATCAACAATATGTCCAATCATCGGTTTGTTTAAGACGGGATGCATCACTTTGTTCAAAGCTGACTTCATTCTTGTGCCTTTTCCGGCAGCTAAAACAATAGCAGATTTCATAAAAACATACCTCCGTTACTATTTTATCAAAAAGTGACAGTAAAAAAAAGGCTAAGTGCCTATTTCCTATACGTTTTATGGACGAATTGTAAGGTTTCACCGTGAATTAAGGAAAAAGCATACAATCACAGCAAAGAATGGAGGAAACAGCATGCTCCCGTATACTTTACCATCATGCAAATTGGATTTCGGACACCGGAATAATGAAATATGCCGGAAATGATTACAATATGTGAATAGTTGTGCTATCATAACCGTGTTGATGGGAGGTTACCTTATGAACAGACAGATTCTGTTTTTCGATATAGACGGTACTTTGGTGGATAGTACCACGCATATTGTTCCTGCATCCACCAGAGCCGCATTGCAGAAGCTGAAGAAGGCCGGCCATATTCTATGCATTTCTACCGGACGATCTCTGCAATCTGTAACAGACGGTCACTTTGATGAGCTGATTGACTGGGACATCTTTCTCTGCAATAACGGACAGGCTATTTACAATCACGACAAAAGCCTTCTGCATATGACACCGATTCCAAGAGAAAGCGTCGAGGCCTGCATTCAGGCTGCGGAAACGCAGGAGGCTCCGCTGCTGATTATGGGAAAGAAGCAGATTCTTACCCGCAAGCCGAATGCATACGTGATTACCTCTGCAGAATTCTTTAAGGAATCCATACCGGATGTGGAAGCATATGACGGCAGTGATGTCATTATGATGATTGCCTATGGTCCTATGGGATATGCCTATGAGGAATATATGGCGATACCCAGCGTTGATGTTATGATCGGGCAGTCGACCTATGCAGATGTTGTGCTGAAGGGCTTTAGCAAGGCGATCGGTATCCGCTTTATTCTTGATCATTTTCAGATGCAGGACTATCTAGCCTTTGGAGATAGTTTGAACGATGTGGAAATGCTGCAGCATGCACGAATCGGAGTCGCAATGGGAAATGCCCATGAGGAAGCGAAGCGCGCTGCCGACATCATCACAAGGGATGTATCCGAGGATGGCATATATCATGCATTGCGGCAGATGAGGCTGCTGGATTTATAATCCCCTGCATTATGACAGCTTGGTTATCCAGGCTGTTTTTTTACTCCCTTCCGCATTTCATCCTTTTTCCGTTAGAAGGTCAATTTACCGTTTAATGCAGAACTAATCATAAAAAAGCAGCTGTGTTTGTGCAGGACAGACAACAGATGCCTTGTTACATATATGCTGCAGAAATGCAGAACTATTCTTTTTACATGTCTAACACGAATATAGCAGTGCTATTCCTGACGGCAAGGAAAGAACAGCTCTACAACAAATTCCGTATCATCATTTTCATATAAAAAGCTGCCATTCATCCCTTTCATGATCTTATTAACGCTTTTCAGACCAATCTGGGTGCTTTCCTCCCGGGATGCGTCCTTTTTCTTACGATTTTTTAACCGAATCAGCACATTCCCCTTCTCCACCTGTAAAGAAACAGTCACAATGTGTTTATCCCCATATTTTCGGATATTGGAAAATACATTATCAAACACACGCATCAGCATGGCTTCCTCCCCCATGATTTTCCAGCTGCCCCTTTCAAATTTTGTCAATATCTCGAATTTCTGTTCACGCAGCTCCTCGCAATAGAACTCCAGCATATTCAGTACCGCCTGCCCCTCTATGGGATGCAGCTGCAGCTCCTCATCACGGGAATACACAAGGAAATGATTAAACAGCTTATCTGACATATCCTTGATCTGTTCGGTCTTCTGCCGGCTTTTTCGAATATAGTCATCCCTCGCTGCATCACTCTTATAGATTTTCATTTGAAGAATATCCAGATATCCAAGCAGAGAGGTGAGCGGTGTACGAAGATCATGTGACATGGCTGTAACAAGCTCCTGATTGGCATTGCGTGCTTCTTCTTCCTTCAGCATATTATCATACAATGCATTGCGCAGATGATTCAGCTGCCGGGCAAGATCCGTCAATTCATCATTTCCCTTGTAAATGATCGTATGGTGAAAATCCCCGGATTCAATCAGCTGCATTTCCTCTTCGATACTGAGGACATATTTCATTTTGCGGTGTACAAACTGCATAATCACTACAATGAACAGCAGGATAGAAGCAACTGCCGCCACAATGAGAAACCGAATCATGAAGGAAAGACCGATAAAGGAATAGACAACAAGATAGGCTTCACCATCATGAAATTTCAGCGTATATTCCTGATCGTCCGGCTCATACAGATTCAGCCAGAAGGACATGGTACCCACATATGCCTGATCCTCCATCGTACTGAATGATGTCTCACTCAGCGTATCCTCATCATCATACAGATACAGCGTGAGATCCTTGTATTTTCTCATTTCCCGTTTGATGGCTTTTTTATTCTTTTTCGAAATATCCTTTTTCGTTATCGTATCCTGCAGGGTCTGAATCTGTTCACTCGTTTCCTTCTTTACTGCCTCTTCACCGACAGCCAGATGAAACATACGATACCGGTTAAAAAATAAAAACCGAACAGTGATACGGAAACAACTGCCGCCAGTATAACGATACCGATAAATTTCAGGCTTAGCTTGGAGATATGTTTTTTTCTTGTTCCGACAGGGCTTTTTTTCTTAATCAAAACGGTACCCCTTTCCCCAGACGGTTTTTATATACACCGGATTCTGCGGATCCACTCCCAGCTTTTTGCGCAGATTTCGGATATGCACCATGATGGTATTATTTGCGGAATACATATACGGCCCCTTCCAGATAGCTTCATACAGCTCCTGATTGGAGAAAATTTTTTTCGGATGGTCCGCCAGCAGTAACAAAATCTGATACTCCATTTCTGTCAGATTTACAGCTTCCTCCTTCTTTTTCACCTGATTGCTGTTTCGGCTGATGACCAGATCATGCATGATAATCTGATCGCCCTCCTGCGGCTCCTCCTTCCCCTTGTAAATGCAATATCTGCGCAGAAGTGCTTTCACACGGGCAATGAGTTCATTATAGGAAAACGCTTCGCCAAATAATCATCTCCGCCGCTGGAAAATCCAAGCGCTTTGTCCTGGTCCATGGTCTTTGCAGTCAAAAAAAGAATCGGCGCATTCGTGACCTCACGAATCTGACGGCATGCCTTAAAGCCATCCATTTTCGGCATCATAACATCCAGAATGATTAAGTCCATATCCTCTGCTTTAGCTATTGCTGCTTCTCCATCACCGGCTTCCTCCACCTCATAGCCCTCGTTCTCCAGAAGAACAGTTACTACCTCACGAATTTCCTGATTATCATCCACAATGAGTATTCTGCTTCCCATCGTCCACACCTCATTTCTTTTCTCTTTCATTATATATCAAAATACAGGCTCCTACTACCTAATGTTCATTAAATCAGTGTTAAGACCTTTTAAGATTTCAAAACTGGATTTATCACAATAGTATGCCATAATGTTTATAGAAGGAGTGATGGTGTGGATAAGATCAGTGTCATTATACCCTGTCATAATAATGCGGGAGCATTACGCAGAGTGTATACGGATGTCCTGCGGGAAGTAAAGAAGCTGCCGGTCAGCTATGAGCTTCTTTTTATTGACAACGCGTCCAGAGACGGAAGCTCCGCTATTCTGCGCTTGCTGTCACAGCAGGATTATGCATGCCATTACGTATCACTGAATCACCGTGTTACGCCGGTGTCTGCTATATTTCTGGGAGCACAGCTGTCAAACGGTGACTTCTTATGCTCACAGACACCCGTCATCCCGCCTATCTCATACCGGAGCTGTACCGAACCTCTGTGGCAGGACGCAATGCTGCGGCGGCGACCTCATTACCGGTAACAGACATATGCGAAAGCAGCCCTTTTTCAAGCTTCTGCGCAGGGAATATGTCGGTGAGGCTTTACAGACTGAGGATATCTCTGCATTTCGCAAAATACTGCTGCAGGATGATACCGGGACTGTATGGCTTCCTTATACGGAGCTGGAGCGCAGTCTGATCACCTGGCAGGATCGGTTGTATTCTCTTATGATACATATGGAAACCGTGTTCTCACCTATATCGGAATGGGCGTCTTTATATTACTTACCGGTGTTCCCTGTTTCCTATTGTTTATGATGTTTCTGGATTTGTTGTATGCCGTCCTGCTTTATACAGGACTTTTCATAAGCCTGCTCTTCCTGTTCACCCGTTTTCGGCATCACCCATATTTCTTTCGGCATGAACAGCTTCTGCTTACGGATATCAGAGAAAGCACGCTGCCGAATCCACCCATTCAAAAGCCGGATATATCCAAGCTGTAGCATTTTGAATCCTGTGGGGATCTATGCAGGCTTTCATACGGATAATATGAAAATGGCACAGACAAACCGAAACCGGTAATCCTATGCCGTTTTTTCTTTATGAAGCCAGCACTAAGGCAGACATCAAAGAAGAGATATCCCCTGTTTGTCTATAGCCTTAACCTCCATTTTCTGCTTGATCGCTGTGCAGCATACAAAATACGTTTTGTTATGGAACCGCTTCTCTGCTTGCCGCAGAAGTTCTTTCTTCCTTGTAATTGCAAATACCGTACTTCCGCTGCCACTCATCAGCACCGCTTCAAACCCCATACTCTGCAGCTGGTGTTTGATGTCCGCAATTTCCGGAACCAGCTGAAAGGCACTGTATTCCAGGGAATTGGATATGACACTTGAAAGCTGCGCAAGGTCGCCCTGCTGTAATGCATGGATAACCTCATTGCAGTCCGGATGGTCGCATTTCTCAAAATCAAGCATAGAAAAAGCTTTCCCGGTAGGTACGCCCATCGCTGGCTTCACCAGAAGAATATGAAAATCGCAAGGCATGGCGAACGGTGTTATCCTTTCGCCAATCCCCTTTACCAGAGCACAGGTTTCCATGATGCAGAACGGTACATCTGCGCCAACCTGCTTTCCCAGCTGTGCCAGATCCTCCAGTGAGATATCCAGCTTCAGCAAATCACGGATTCCGCGCATGACTGCAGCGGCATCTGCACTTCCTCCGGCAAGTCCTGCCTGTGCGGGGATATGCTTCTCCACATGCACATGGAAGCATTCCGATAGAGAAAAGGTCCTTCGCATCAGCTCCACCGCCTGAACGATTGTATTCGTTTCATCCATCCGCAGCTGTGCATCATTACACGTATAGCAGTTCTCACTGGACAGTGTTATGGTAAGCTCATCATGGAGCATCAGAGGAACCATAATCATTTCCAGCTCATGATACCCGTCATCCCGCCTGCATACGACATTCAGGCAGATGTTAATTTTCGCATGTGCTTTTACTTTCATTTTTATGTACCTCATATAAGTTGATAAATTCCGCAAGTGTGACGCTTTCTGCCCGTCTTGTGCAGTCTATACCGCTTTTCTCAAGCTCTGCACGCGCCTGCTGCTTATCCTGACAATATTCCCCGTAATTGTTCAGTATGGTCTTTCTTCTCTGACGAAAGCAAGCCTTGACCAATGGAAAAAAGCTTTCTTCCTCGATATTCTGCGGTGTATCCCTGAAACGGAACTGCAAGACTGCGCTGTCCACATTCGGCTTTGGCAGGAAAACGTTTTTCGGCACCTTCATCACCGGGGTTACCTCACAGCGATACTGTATGATAATACTTAACGCATTGTAATCCTTGGTATTTACTTCAGCAGCAAAGCGGTCTGCGACCTCCTTCTGCATCATGACGGTGATTGCCGCAACGTCCGCTTTGGATTCAAATATTTTAAACAGAATCGGAGTCGTGATATAGTAGGGCAGATTGGCAGCAATGACGACATCATAGCCCTCTTCCCTGTACGTTCTGCACCATTCTTTCAAATCGATTTCTAAAAAATCAGACATGACCAGCTCAAAATTGTCATATTCCTGCAGCGTGTCTGCCAGAACATCAGGAAGCCGCTCATCAATTTCAAAGGATACAACCTTTTTTGCATACTCACACAGATACTGTGTCAATGCACCGATACCGGGTCCTATTTCAAATACCACGCAGTGATCCGACAGGACTGCATGTCGTGCAATTTTATCTACAATTCCGGATTCAATCAGAAAATTCTGTCCGTAATTTTTTTTCGCAAACATTCCATGTGTTTCCAGAATTTCCTTTGTTCTGGAAGGTGTCGCAATGGGTTTCTTCATAAGCTTATCCTTTCTAAAACAGCAGATAGAAGGTGGATACCAGCAATTCTATCAGCAGATATACAATACCTGTTAAAAGCACTGCGTACAACAGGTTTTTTATAATTCGAATCAGATTACTGTATTTTGTCGTGCTTTTGACATCAAACAGCAGCGGCAGCGCAAACAATAGAAGGGTAAAGACGAAAAGAAGCGGCTTCCGCAATGCCTCCTCCTCCACACGCACGCAATACAGCAATGAAAACAGATACAGCAAATTGCATGTCATTTTGAAGATTCTTCGCTTCGTATACAGCTTCATATCCAGAAGCGGCAGCGGCTGATCAAGATTTTCATGATAGAAAATAACGCTCAGACCGTTTCGGCAAAGCACGTTCCATCCCTCGGCCAGAAAGATGCTTTCATCTGCATCGTATTTCACATCGTAGAAGCAAACCCGCACATGCCGTCGCTTTCCCTCTACAAAACGAAAATTCATTAAAGAGCCAAGCATGACATAGCGAAAGGAGGACAATTCCCATCCCTCCTGCAGGATTTCAGATACCCAGCCTTCCAGTTGTTCCTTGGGACGCAGGGCAAACGTTACCTTAACAAGCTCATTCATATGGCTGTCCAAGCAGCTTTTCCACATCTGTTTTATGCAGCTGCAGCATATTCAGACGCTTGAAAAGTGTTTTGGCATTCGGTTTTCCCAGATGCAGGGAGCGGGCAATCTGCGCTCTCTTTTCGGCACTGTCCTCTCTGCCGTTTAATCCCAGATCCAGATATTCCTCATAGCTCAGTGTATCCTGCAGATGTTCATCAAAGGTCATCAGATGCGTTAATGCCTCCAGAATATCTTCCTTGCAGGCATGCTCCACACCAACCTTTTTGCTTGTTTTGGCCTTTGCCTTATCAATGAAGCATTTTTACAGCCGGGTACTGCCGCATTGATGCAGGAACGTATTTTTTCTCCGGGAAAATCCGGATCCGTAAATATAATCACACCGCGCATTTTCTGAGCAAGTCTGATCTGTCGCAGGATTTCTTTCCCCAAATGCGTACCGTTTGTTTCTATGGTATCACAGTCCAGAAAGCTTTTCAGTACATTTGTGTCGTTTTTTCCCTCAACCACAAGGATTTCTTTCATCTTCACAAGCATCAGCCTTTCCTTAATTACTATAGTACCATAATTATATCATTTTAAATATAGAGAATACCAGCTTAGCTTTTTGTAAAAGCAAAAGGACACAGAAAACCAGCTTCCATGTCCTGATGATTATAATGCACAGCTTCTGGCTCCGTTTTTACCACCCTCACGGATGATCTGCGCCTTTGCCTGTGTGTTTTTCACCGGTACGATAGCACCGGAGTTCTCACTGCCGATATACAGGTCGATATGATTTCCCTGAATAGCCCCGCCTCGGTCCAGTACAATGGCATAGTAGGCTGATCCGGTGTAATACCACTTCCACTCAGACCGTGATCACTGATTTTCAGTATCGAGCAAAGCGGAATGCTTGGGTCTGCGGCAACGATATAATAATTACCATACCGGATACCCGGCTGCCATGAGCCATCCGGCATCTGTACACCAAGGGTTAAATCCAGTGCCACACCTAGGGAAGTACCGCCGCGGCCGCTTTCGCCGCCACATCCATAGCAGTCAACGCCGTAGGTTGTGATTTTCGGACTGAATGCCTGTGAGGACTCCTTTTCCATCCTTTCAGGCGTTCCTGTTCTTTCTTTTTTCTCCAGCTGCACTTGACGCTTCCGTTCCTTTACAACCTTTTCTTTCATTTTTTCGCATAGCCTTCGACATCGGATTTCATCAGCAGCACACCATGCTCATCCCTCATGCTGCGAAACATGGAGCCACTTTTTTGCATAGGACCATAGGCATGAAAAGCCATGGCGGCCATGCTGGTATCCTTTGTCTGAATCAGACTGTTTGTATGAAGGGTATCCTGAGATACCGTATGTTTGTTATTCACAGTGTTCAGTGACTTCTGCGGTACAGAGGCACTGGAAGCACATCCATATAAAGCGAAAACACAGATGAATAAAGCGAATTTTATTCGTTTTGAGTTCATTGATGTTCCTCCTTTTACGAAACAGACACTAGT
>ENA-OQCK01000807-OQCK01000807.1-human-gut-metagenome-genome-assembly--contig:-NODE-807-length-14474-cov-1.939778_pt1 | contig 14474 bp, 20 predicted proteins | sample MGYA00242498_ERZ504578 | MGnify/ENA primary metagenome ERZ504578 (study PRJEB26092, sample SAMD00036229) | human gut metagenome | host: Homo sapiens | study: EMG produced TPA metagenomics assembly of... | reverse complement strand
ATTCACAGATCGTATTTTTATTCAACAGCTGTATCTTATCATCCAGAAGCAGGATTTTCCTTGGCGATTGCTTCCTGCAGTACAGCCATATCCACATCCTCTCGGGCAAGCTCCCAGTTTGCGATTTCCAGAAGAAGTGCCTTCACGTCCTCCTCCCGAATCACATCCAGCAGCTCAGCGACAGCGAGGGTGGTGTGTGTTCGATAATAATCAATGATGTACATCGCAAGCTTGTTGCCGGTATCATCCTTTAAAAATCCCAGCTCCTCCTTGAACAGATTGCTTGCAGCAATTCCATTCAGCATCTGAGAGAGGATTTCATGCTCGGCATGACTTCTTCCACTTTTCGGAAAAGGTCAAAAAGCTCTGGCCGCGGGGGCTGCGCTGATGAATCGCCCTGCGTTCCTCTTTGGGCTGCTCCACCTGCATATCAAATTCAGTCAGCTCCCGCAAACGAATGAAATAGCTCTGTTTCTCAAAATCATCCTGCAGTGCCTGAATTTCCAATGACATTTCCTGCGCGAATTCCTTTTTCTGAGAGTAGTTGTCCAGATTATACCGCCCAAGCAGGTATTCAAAGAGGAAATCAATCCAGGATATCGTCTTATCAAGCAGTGCGCGAAGCTCATCCTTCCCGTATACATCAATGACTTCATCCGGATCCAGACCGTACTTATTGTCTACGATTACAAAGGCAGCTGTGCCTCTCTGGCCATTTTGCCGAATTTGTAGGTGGCGTTGCGACCGGCCTTATCTCCGTCATAGCAGACGACGATCGGTACATGCAGGAGCTGCAAAAGGCGCAGCTGTTCCTTGGTCATTGCCGTTCCCAGCGTAGCCACTGCATTGTGCAGCTCCACCTTTTCCAGAGCAAGCACATCCATGGCGCCTTCCACCAGATAGGCTTTTTTTGCTTTTCTGGCCTCCTGCTTGGCTCTATGATAGTTGAAAATCAGATTTCCTTTTTTGTAGATATCCGTTTCCGTAGTGTTGATATACTTTGCTTCTTCATTTTCCGCAACCCGCCGGGCTGTAAAGCCGACCGGTTCTCCGAATTCATCATGAATCGGAATCATGATACGATGCGAAAACACATCCTTCATTCCGAGGGAGGTAACACGTACAAGACCTGCGGACACAAGATCATCATCCGCATGCTTTTTGGCATGCAGGAAGCGATACAGGGCGTCATCCATCGGATTGTAGCCGATTTCAAAGCGCTTGATAATTTCTTCCGTAATATTGCGTCTCATCAGATATTCCTTGACGTTTTTCGCATCCAGCGTATCCAGCTGATAATGGGTGAATTCAATAGCCTCCCGGCATGCCTTATGCAGTGCCTGCAGGTGCGGATCTTTATCCGGGGGGTGACATCAAGAGTATGCTCCAAAGTCACACCGGCATACTCGGCAACCTTGTAAACCGCCTCGATAAAGGATATTTTTTCATAATTCTGTACAAACATGAATACATTGCCGCCTGCTCCGCACACAAAGCATTTGTAAATCTGTTTATCGGCAGCTATGGACATTGACGGATCATGATCGTCATGAAACGGGCAGACGCATTTATAGCTCTTTCCCTTTCTTGTCAGCGGCACATAGCGCCAATCACATCTACGATATCAGCTTTTGCACGAATCTGGCTGATTTCCTGTTCACTCAAGCGTGCCAAGAACATCACTCCCCGCTATTTTACAGCTTAATTCGCTCTTCGATATACGCGCTCAAATCCTTCAGACTCACGCGCTCCTGTTCCATGCTGTCACGGTGGCGTACGGTGACGCAGTTGTCGTTCTCTGTTTCAAAATCCACAGTGATACAAAACGGTGTTCCTACGGCATCCTGACGACGGTATCGTTTACCAATGCTTCCCGCCTCATCATAATCGCAGTTTCCCACTGGTGCAATCAGCTGGAATACCTCCATCGCCTTGTCGCTCAGCTTTTTGGAAAGCGGCATGACACAGGCTTGATCGGCGCCAGGAACGGATGCAGGTGCATGACGATACGAGTATCGTTCTCCAGCTCCTCCTCATCATAGGCGTCGCACATAAACGCCAGCATCAGTCGTTCAACACCGACTGCCGGCTCTACGCAATAGGCCAGATATTTTTCATTCGTTGCAGGATCCAGATATTCCAGCGATTTCTTACTTGCTTCCTGATGCTGCTTCAAATCATAATCGGTTCGGTCCGCAATTCCCCACAGCTCACCCCAACCAATCTGGGAATGGAAATTATACTCGATATCGCAGGTACCCTTTGAATAGAAAGCCAGCTCCTCTGCTGTATGATCACGAAAGCGCAGATGATCGCTGTTAATACCCAGATTCGTCAAAAAGCTCATACAGTATCCTTATAATACTGGTACCATTCCATATCCGTTCCCGGCTGACAGAAGAACTCCAGCTCCATCTGTTCAAATTCTCTGGTACGGAAAATAAAGTTTCCCGGTGTAATTTCATTACGGAAGCTCTTACCGATCTGTCCGATACCAAATGGCAGCTTCTTGCGCATGGAGCGCTGTACGTTTTTAAAATTGACAAACATCCCCTGTGCCGTTCCGGGCGCAGATAGATAGCACTCTTCGCATCCTCTACGACACCCTGAAAGGTTTTAAACATCAGATTAAACTGACGGATATCCGTAAAATTATGCGCTCCGCATTTTGGACATTTCAGCTGATGCTCTTCAATATAATCCATCATTGCTTCATTGCTCCAGCCCTCAACGCTAACCTCACCGTTTGTAGCGTCCTCAATCAGCTGATCGGCACGAAATCTGGATTTACACTCCTTGCAGTCCATCAATGGATCGGAGAATCCGCCGACATGACCGCTGGCAACCCATACTGCCGGATTCATCAGGATCGCAGACTGTATACCTGTATTATATGGAGATTCCTGAATGAATTTACGCCACCAGGCTTTTTTTATATTTTCCTTCAGTTCGACTCCCAAAGGACCGAAATCCCACGTATTGGACAAACCGCCGTAGATTTCAGATCCCTGAAACACAAAACCACTGTTTTTCGCATGGGCTACTACAGTATCAAATAATTTCTCGTTGTTCATGTTTATGCCCCTTTCAAAAAAATTCACCCGCCGGTGATGCTCATGAAACTATGAAAATAGTTACAAGAATACACTATAATATAACACTTTTTTAAAGGAAATGTCAACGTGTTTTCCCCAATTAGAATAACAAAGTAAAAAAATAAAAAGAAGAATCCCTTTCCAATTGAAATTCTTCCCTATACAGTAAAGGTAGCGTCATAAAAGCACCGGCGTTTATCTTCTTTTCGTTTGATGCAGGCCGCTTTGCCCGTTGTCCATCTACAGACAGTATGTGCGTAAAAATACCGGTACAATAATCAAAAAAAGCAGCCCTATAGAGAATTTCCTTATAGGATTGCTTTTCATTTACATTCAGCAGGCATTTCGCATCCCATACAACTGACAGTGGTTTTTCACAGCCTATACGCTGGTACAGCAGCTGCAGGCAACGCATGCAGCTTACATGTGCCCCTCCATAGCGAACAGGGTTCGAAGAAAACGCACACTTTCAGCGCAATGCCGCCATAATCTTCAAAAAAGCCATACAGCTCTTCAAAGTTTTCACTGCTAAACGGTTCCAGTCTCTCAATCAGCTCATAATGCTCCAGCTCTGCCTTGCAGAGAAGACGAAAGGTTTTCAAATCCCTGCGCGGTATGACATGATCGCCATATCGCAGACAGCTTTTGCAAATAAAGCCGCCATCTCTTCGCGACACTGCCTGAATATGCTGCGTGCTCTGACAGCGGACACAGCCATCCACAAACGGTTCAATTCCATGCATGCGATTCATAACAGCCTGAAACAGACAAAGTATCTGCAGCGGATGCTTTGCGTCCTGTAAAATATCCAGACTTTGCTTCAGCAGGATGTATACATTTTCCTCAAAGCCACTGCGGTATATGCATTCACAGAAGTAGGAGGCAATGCTCTGCTTTACAAGATCCTCCCGAATTTTGCGATAACTGTTTATAATTTCTGCCCGGCGTAGAGACTGTATCGAAGCAGTCTGCTGATAATTCAGCTGCAGACGTGCCAGTGTAAACAGCTGTACGGCAGGAGCATTCTTACTTGTGACCTTACGAACTCCACGGGCGCTCAGACTGAGCAGGGAGCCATCCTCACACAATACCTTCAACAGGGCATCATGTTCCCGATACTCCTTCACATCCACCAGGATTCCGCACACTTCCTCCTGCATTATTTCCCTTCTTCCAGCTCCAGATAACCCAGCTGATGCAGCTTGCTGCTGCGATTGCGCCAGTTCTTCTCGACACGCACATACAGCTCCAGCTCCACCTTTTTACCGAATTTTTCCTTCAGCTCCTTCTGGGCCGCAAGACGGATGCCGCGAATCATCGCTCCCTGCTTTCCAATCAGTATACTCTTTTGCGAGGAGCGCTCCACGACGATGAGAGCCGACAGCTCCATGCGGGTATCGCTTTCTTCCTTTTTTTCCACGATGACCGCAACAGAATGCGGGACCTCTTCATTTGTTTTATACAATACCTTTTCCCGGATGATTTCCGCAATCTGGAAATTTTCTCCATGGTCACTGATCATATCATCCGGAAAAATACTTCACGCCCTCCTGCAGATACGACTTTGTCACCTCCAAAAGATGCTCCACATTTTCACGTTTCAGCGCGGATACCGGAAAGATTTCCGCAAACTGCATACGGCTCTGCCACTTACTCAGGGTCGTAAGCACCGCCTCCTTATCCAGCAGATCGATTTTATTAAGAATCAGAAATACCGGAATCTGTGCGCTTTTCATCTTTCCAGAATGAATTCGTCTCCACTGCCAAAGGGCTGTGTGGCATCCACCATCCAGTAGTTCACATCCGCCTCAGCAATCGCCGTATATGCATTGCGGTTCAGGGTACGCCCCAGCTCATGCTTCGGCTTATGAATCCCCGGTGTGTCCACAAAGACAAACTGCGCATCCTCCCGCGTCAATATCCCTGATATATTATTCCGTGTTGTCTGCGGCTTTGGCGTTGTAATGGCTACCTTTTCCTGCAGGATAGCATTTAGCAGGGTGCTTTTACCTGCATTCGGACGGCCGATAATGGAAATAAATCCTGACTTATAGCTCATAAAACATCCTCACTCGTGAAGGACATCGGTAAAAGCTCGGCGATGCTCGTTATTTTCTGCTCCTGCTTGTTGCTTAACACGATGGGAGTATCCTGCTGCAGCAGCTCCACCAGTACCTGCCGACAGGCACCACAGGCGCCGCAATGCTTCGTCCGTCACTCACAATGGCAATCGCTACGATATCCTCCCTGCGATAGCCCATAGAATAAGCGGCAAATATCGCACTTCGCTCGGCACAATTCGTCAGACCGAAGGAAGCATTCTCTATATTAGCCCCCGGAATCAGCGTTCCATCCTTAGTTTTCACACAAGCTCCCACATGATAGCGGGAGTATGGTGCATATGCATGCTGCATGGCAGCAAACGCCGCATCCAGCAGCTCCTGATATTGTTCATTCACATTCATAAAAACAGCTTTCCTCCTATGATTACGATTCCAACAGCTGCCGCCGCCAGCGACATCACCAGCACAGCTGCAGCTGCGTAATCCTTTGCTTTTTTCGCTCCCTCACTGTATTGCGGCGACACCATGTCCACAATCGTTTCCAGAGCGGAATTGATATATTCCAGTGCAATCACAGCACCAATGACGATCAGAATGACGCACCATTCCATCGCCTCCAGCCCCAGACAAGCACAGACCGCAAGCACAACCATTCCCAGAACTGCCTGCAGCACAATGCTACGGTCATGCAGCAGCCCATGCATAAGACCGGCAAATGCATACCGGAATTTATTTCCGTATTTTTTTAGGAACGATATCATCCAGTATCACATCCTGCAGCTGAAACATCACAGCCTCATCCTCCGGTGTCATGTGGTCGTATCCCAGCAGGTGCAAAAGCCCATGCGTAAACAGAAAGCAGACCTCTCTTCGCAAGCTGTGACCGTAATCCGCCGCCTGCGCTGAAATCGCTTCTATGTTGATAAATATATCACCGAGCTCTTCCTCCCCCTCCATGACCTCATATGCATCCTCGCTGTCCTTCATGGCAAAGCTGATGACATCAGTCGGCCGGTCGATACCGCGATAATCCCTGTTCATTTCATGAATCATCTGGGGTGTCACGAAGATTACGGAGGCACTCCTGAGCCCTTCCAGCTTTAAAACCTGCTGTGTCTTTTCACTGATCGTTCTGAAATCGGAGGCATAGCGCGACCAGCGCCGTTCTCCGCTCTGATTAAATACACTGATTTCCATAAGCCACCTCGATTCTTAACCGTATATCCCATATGCAACCTTACATAGCGTCGTCGCTTTCTAGGTTTTGTATCCTATACAGGCATATACTCTATTATAACACGAGCGGCGTGCAAATGAATAGCAGAAAAAGATTGTCACCGCACGAGCTGTACGCCATATCCGATCAAAAGGGCTTTTCTGACGTGAAATTGTAAAAACGCCTTTCAATTTATATACAGAATGTAAAAATTCTGTTAAAATTACCTTGCTACCATGTAATTTTAGAGTTTTTTTGGGAGGAATCTTATGTTACATATTGCAGCTTCCGCCATGACACCGGCAGATATCAGCTGGGACTTCATCATTGGAGGTCTGGCGCTCTTTTTGTTCGGAATACAGTTCATGGGAGATGGTCTGAAAAGCATCGCGGGAGAAAAATTAAGAGAGTATATCGACCGTTACACCAACAAGCCCTGGAAGGGAATCCTTGTGGGTAGTATCATTACCGTATTTATTCAGTCAAGCAGTGCCACCAGTGCCATTGCCATCGGCTTTGTACGTGCCGGATTGATGAGTCTGGAGCAATCCATCGGCATCATCATCGGAGCGAACATCGGTACGACCGTAACCGCATTTCTAATCGGATTAAAGGTAGAGGCACTGGCCTTGTATTTCGTATTCCTGGGGGTTTTGATCACCCTGTTTGCCAAGCGGAAGAAACAGACCTATATGGGACAGATCGTTCTGGGCTTCGGTCTGCTGTTCTTCGGTCTGCGGCTGATGGGAGACGAGCTGAGCAAGCTGGGACAGATGGATTTCTTTACGACACTGGCAACGACTATGCAGAATCAGCCGATTCTCGGCTTTATCAGCGGTACCCTGATGACCGCCATCGTGCAGTCCAGCTCTGCGGTTGTCGGCATCATACAGAAAATCTATGATTCCGGAGCCATGACACTGACAGCTGCCCTGCCGTTTGTCTTTGGATCCAATATCGGCACAACGGTAACCGCCGTGTTTGCATCCATCGGCGGCAGTACCTCGGCCAAACGAGCCGCGGCCGTCAACGTTCTGTTCAATACCATCGGTTCTGTGATTTTCATGTTCCTGTTGACACCGTATGTTGATTTTATCGCTTTTTTATCAGACAAGTACAGCATCTCACCAATGATGCAGATTGCAATTGCTCACATTTTGCGAACCATTGTCATATCCATCCTCGCTTATCCTTGTATCAATCTGATGGTCAGTGTCATCAAGAAAATCATACCGGGTGAGGAGGAACGCATCGAAGTCGATCTGGAGGGGCTGGATCCAAAGCTGGCTGCATCTCTGCCTGCCGGAGCCCTCGGCGTATCCAAGCAGGTAACGGTAAAAATGGGAGAGCTTGCTTCCGATTGTATCCGTGCGAGTCAGGAGTATTTCAATAAGAAAAGCGGTAAATACCGGGGTATGTCCAGTCAGTACGAGGATGCTATCAATTCTCTGGATTCCAAGATTACCGAATACCTGATGACGATTGCCCACAACAGTCTGAGCGAGCACGATACAGATGAATTCATCAACAATCTGCAGATTATCAAGAATATCGAACGGGTTGGCGATTTAACGATGAATCTGAATGAATTTTATGAGCTGACCTATGAAGACAAGGGAGCCTTCACAGACGAGGCTGTTGGGGATGTCAATGAAATGTATGAAACCGTTCTGGAAATGAATGAGATTGCATTGAATTATTTCTCTACCCGCGAAGAACATTATATTCAGATGATCAATGATAAAGAGAATTATCTGGACCTGGTGGAAGAAAAAGCCAGACAGCGTCACTTCAAGCGTATGGCCGGAGAGGTCTGCGGAAGCGGTGTTGCTGCCAGTATCTTCGTGGATATTCTCGGTACGCTGGAACGTATTGGTGACCATATCTGGAATATCGTGAAGGAAGGAAATGAGGAAGCTATGACACTGGACCTTCGTCCAAACGAAACGGATGATTAACATGCAAAAGCCCTGCCGGTGTGCAGAGCTTTTTTTGTGCAGCTGTCGAATCATGGAACATGGTGAAGATGCTTTTTTGTGAACACAGCACATTGGGTGATGGGACACTTTTTTACCAAAGCGTTTGATCCCTCACCACCCACATTATCCTTTCCAGAAATCACAAAGGGCCGCACCAAAGAACGCAAATGCCTAACTTGCCCTAAGCTGTTTGAACAGCTTTTTACGCAAATCGGAGCATCTATCCGAAGTCGTAATGCTGTCCCTTTATCATATAAATGATATGCTCGCAGATATTCTTTGTATGATCCCCTGCCCGCTCAATGTTACGCAGCATGGAGGAAATTTCAAAGATGTGCTCCACCAGATAGCTGGAATCATCATGACGGATTTTCTCCTTCAGCTCTTTATACAGAACATTGATTTCCTTATCCTTTTCCGGGATTTCAAAGGCTGTATCGATATCCCTGCTCTCATAACAGGTCATCGTTTCCTGCAGCATGGCGATAAAGCCCTTTTCCATGGCCTGTGCATAATCGAGAATAGAGGCATCCATATCATCATGCTTGATTAGAAAAATGGAAATGTTTTTTGCATAATCGCCGATACGCTCCAGCTCGGAAGCGATTTTGATGTCAGCCACCACCTTGCGAAGATCACTGGCAACCGGGGACAGCAACGCCAAAGAGCGTACTGCCTGATCGTTGATTTCCTCCTCCAGATGATTGATAATATCATCCGACTGTACGATTTCCAGCTCGATTTCCTTATTGGGGGAATTTAAGGCCTGTACAACCTTTTCATGCATACGGACAACCTTCTGTCCCATTTTCAGCACGTTTTCCTCCATGGTATCCAGCTCTTTATCAATTTTGATCATAGGTTCCTCCTTCTATCCAAATCTTCCTGTAATATAATCCTCGGTACGCTTGTCACATGGCTGCTGGAATATCCTGCTCGTCTTATTGAATTCCACAACCTCACCAAGCAGAAAGAAGGCGGTGTAGTCACTTACACGAGATGCCTGCTGCATGGAATGCGTAACGATAACAATCGTATAATCCTTTTTTAATTCCTCCATCAGATCCTCTATCTTATTCGTCGCGATTGGATCCAAGGCACTGGTCGCTCATCCATCAGGATTACCTCCGGCTCCATGGCGATTGCACGCGCGATACACAAGCGCTGCTGCTGCCCGCCGGATAAACCGAATGCAGAATCATTCAGCCGATCCTTGACCTCCTCCCACAGGGCCGCTTTCCTTAAGGACTGCTCAACGATGGCATCCAGTGTCTTGCGGTTCTTGATTCCCTGACACTTCGGTCCGTAGGTGATATTGTCATAGATTGACATCGGAAACGGATTCGGCTTTTGAAACACCATCCCCACCTGCGTGCGCAAATCCACAACATTCATTTCGGAGCCATAGGCATCCACCCCATTCAGCTCGATCGTTCCATCGATACGGCAGCCCTCAATCAGATCATTCATGCGGTTCAGGCAGCGCAGAAAGGTAGACTTCCCGCAGCCGCTCGGTCCAATGAGTGCGGTTATTTTATTCTGTTCGATATCCATGCCGATATCCTTTAGGGCATGCTTCTCTCCATAAAACAGATTCAGGTGCTCCACATGGAACACAGGTTCCTTCTTCATATACGAATTCCTCCTCTAATACCAGGATTTATTGAGCTTTTTACTCAGCAGCTTCACACAGATATTTAAAATCAGTACGAACACCAGAATCACAATGGAGATTGCACTGGCCAGTTCAAAATTGGGCTGCTCACTGCTCATGATGTTATAAATATGCACGGCAAGGCTGGTTCCCTGCGACATAAGGGTCGGCGTGTCATTGACATAGGTACCCATGGTATAGATCAATGCCGCGCTTTCTCCAATCACACGTCCGATGCTCAGCAATACGCCGGTTAAAATTCCCGGGACCGCACAGGGCAGCACAACCTTGAAAATCGTCTGTGACTGATTGGCGCCTACAGATAATGATGCATCCCGCAAAGACTGCGGTACAACGATCAGCGCTTCCTCGGTGGAACGGATGATGGTGGGAAGCAGAATGATGGACATGGTGAAGCTGCCCAGCAGGATATTGGTCGTCGTTGCCCCAAACAGCTGCGTAATCGGAAACAGTACAGCAACCCCCATCAAACCGAAGATGATGCTTGGTACGCCCGTCAGCATTTCAATGGCGCTGCGAATCAATGATGTCAGCCTGTTCGGCTTTGCATATTCATGCAGATAAATGGCAGATGCAATTCCCAGTGGAAGTGAAATCAGCAGCGAAATCAATATCAGATACAGGGTGGATATAATCGAGCCGCGAATACCGCCGCCCGGTGTTTTGTAATACACTTGGTAATGCTTTGTGCGGAGCTGTCCAGTGCCTGTGCCACCTCAGCTGCATTCTGCGACATGATGTTGCCCGCAATCATCGTCGCTCCGCTTTTGGTCCGATAGCCAAGGTTTTCCACCTGAAAGCCAACCTCCGTAGATAGGGAAACATCCTTATCCTTAATGCTTTCATCCTTCAGATAATGGAAGGGAGATGCCTCATCAATGTATTCGACCAGAACGATAGCATCGCCGTTTTGATCCTTGGTATCCACAAAGCCGATTCCCCATTTCGAGGAGAAGGACGCTTCCTCACACAAGGATGACGGCCGTTCAAGCTGCCAGGATGATTTTTCGTTGTTTCCACACTGGTCAGATAATTCTTAGACCAGTAATTCCCCTTCAGAAGATCAATGCCCAGAGATGAAAAGCCCTTGGAAAAGATGAAGACAAAAATTGCAATCAGCACGAATACACTTAGTCCGCTGGAAAGGTAGGTTACCCCGTTGCACAAGCCATCAAACAACCGGCGCTTCCTTTTCTGATGGGAGGGTGTCTGTATCATTTCATATTCCCCACTTTCTTCTTCATCAGATTCAAGAGCAGATTGGACAGCAGAATGACTGCCATCAGCACCAGACCTGCCGAGAATCGTATGTCATAATCCAGTCCGGTCGTTTCCTTTAAGCCGGCCAGCATGGTTGTTGTCAGTGTCCTTGTCGTATCAAACACATTAACGGTTGGTCCAAACATTTTGTTTCCCGCTACCATGGCAACAGCTGTAGCTTCTCCGAAGGCTCTGCCGATGCCCAATATCGCTCCGGCAAAGATTCCGGATTTGGCACTTGTCAGAATAACCTTGAAATTCGTCTGTGTCCGCGTGGCGCCAAGTGCAAGACTGCCAAGCTCCACTTCTCTGTCTACAGAGCGGATTGCCGTGATTGACAGGGATGTAATCGTTGGAAATATCATAATCGCCAGCAACAGAATCACTGCCAGCAAAGAGCTTCCTCCAGCCGTCACAAAGCCAAGGGAGGATGCAAGCGAGCTGACCAGCACGGTAATCGTACCGGATGCAAATACACCATATACAACAGAAGGTATACTGGCAAGCAGCTCCACTACCGTCGTCATGACCTCTGCGACATGCTTGGGTGCTATTTTTGCAATAAACAATGCCGTCAGTACAGACAGAGGAAAGGAAATCACCAGTGCGCCGAATGCCGAAACCAGCGTATTGATAACAATAAAGCCAACACCATAGATTCCCTGATCCTTACGCCACATCATTCCGGTCAGAAAGGAGACAATATCCTGCTGCCCATAGGAATAGCCGCTCAAAAAGGGAGAAATCCCCTTGACACTGATGAAGATAATGATGATGGCAATCGCACTGGACGACAGCAATGCCGCCAGAAGAAGATTGCTTCATCCTTTGATCCTTTTTCAGTTTTTTTCGATTTTTCTCTGTACTGATGCTATCTCGTACATAACTTTTCATTCTTCACCAATCCTTATCATCATAAGACAGCCTGGAAATCCAGGCTGTCTTGCAAGTCACGTTTTTAGCTTCTTTTCTTTATTTGATGTCTTCCCATTTCAGCGTTTCACCTGTGAAGATGCTCTTCAGCTGTGCCTGCGTCAAGGATGTAACATCTGTATTTTCCTTATTTACAACTGCGACTACCGCATCGATGCAGTACTGTCCGCTTTCCATAGCTTTGGAAATATCCTCGGAGCCATCCTCCTTGAAAGCACGGGAAGCAAAGCCGATATCCCCCTTGTTCGGACCGTCTTTTTCTTTTCCAAGCACTCTTGGTACTGCATCTCCGCTTCCGGACTGATTCATAGTGAATTTGAAGTTTCCTGCCATTGGAGAGAACGCCTCCAGAGAAGCCTTCACCGTTTTTTCTACGGATGTTGACCCGCAGGTCGTAATGGTGATTGCAGAATTATCCTTACCTAATACAGCTTCATATTTTTTGGAAAGCTCATCCCAAGCTTTGCCTTGCTTTCATCAACTTCCCCGCCGTTTTTCTTAACGATCGCCATACCTTCTGTAGAGTTCTGCATGAAGTCCAGGAATGCCTGCACCAGCTGTTCCTTGTCATCACTTCCATAATCACCTGCTGCCCTTGTTACATACATAAACGGACGCTGCAGCTTGTAGCTTCCATCCAGTACGCTTTCACTGCTCGCTGTGACCCCTTCATACTGCAGAGCGCTGACACCGTTTTTCTCGAAATCGGTGGACAGGGATGTATACCCGATACCGTTTTTATCGGCTCCTACCTTGGCTGCCATATCGTCATTGCTGGATACCTCGATAGCATTCTTTGTCAGACTTCCTTCAAAGTCCACTCCCTTTTCGAATGCCTCTCTGGTTCCGCTTGATGAATCTCGCGTATATACTTTGATATCACCGCTGACACCTGCTGTTTTTCCTTCATCGCTGGATCCGCAGGCTGCCAGTGAGAATGTCATCAGGCAGGCTACGGTAGCGTCATAGTTTTTTCCACATGTTCATTTTTCATATTCCTCCTTGAATACGGTTCTATCATACGACACCTATGTTAACGGATAATGAAGAGATTGTTAAGCAATCGTTAAAATGTAAAAATGTTTTATATCCGGTGCCATCCAAACCGGTAGTATAATGTGCTATACTTATGACGAGAGATAAAAAGGGATGGCGATTATGAATAAATTGTTACGAGGCTTTTTCACAGCTTCGGCAGCCGTTTTTCTTTGCAGCGGCTGCAAGGGGATACCTCCGGAAAATGAGCCATGAGTAAGGCGTTGCAGAACAGGGATGTAACATACAGTATTGTTGCACTGGATGACAAATGCTTCTATCTAAGCCTGGAGAATCAGGATCTGATATTCGATTATCTTATGGAAACCGACAAAAACAAAGAAGGCGGAAGCTATTATACAATGGAAATCACCACAAAGAAAACGGATGCCATGAGCTTTCAGTGGGTACAGGCAGTTGCCTATCAAAATAACACGCTGAAGAAAATTAAAAACGGAGATTGTGATGTTATGATGGATGATGCCATCCATGCTTTTGATTCTAAGAAAATATGCACAGGAGCTGCCCTGCAGGAGGCAAGGACCTATGAGGCAGAAATACGAAAGCGGCTGGCTGCATATGGCATTACACCGCAGGATGCCTTCTCCTACGGGCGCAGCTACCTGAAAAACAATCAGGACACAGCACTTGTCAATCTGGATATTATGACCCGCTTCAAAAATATCATGCCCACGAATAGCAGCCGCTAAACAAATACGTAAAAACAGATACTGCCGGAATTACACCTACAGTATCTGTTTTCATTTCATTTCTATGATATCGACTTACCCGCCTGCCTTTTCAGATCTTCCGCAATACAGCCTTGAACTTCTGCAGCGGCTGTTCACCTCTTCTTTTCCAAGCGGTGATATCCGAAATTTCAATCTCCATCTAACAGCTTCCTATTAAAACGAACATCGAACATCAAAGCCCGAGAATACAACCGCCTGCTTCAGGAGCGCAGCCCTTTTCTGTCATGCAGTATAGTGACTCGTAAAAAAGCGTCAGAATACACTATTCTCCATTTGCATTTTACAGTATATCGCGCTATGATATTAAACAGTTGGCTGTAAGCACAGCAAGATTGGAGTAGAGCTATGACAGTAAAGGAAATTTTTAAGAAAGCAGTGATTGCCGGCGCCGATCCGTTATCCATAACAGAGCTTGGCTTTGCCTATCTTAATGATATCGGCACCTGGAATATCAATATCAATTCAC